>Ga0307428_1000877_pt1 | contig 16716 bp, 16 predicted proteins | sample SalMarWE160240MG_FD_202161 | JGI IMG/M metagenome (GOLD analysis project Ga0307428, IMG submission 202161) | Salt marsh sediment microbial communities from the Plum Island Ecosystem LTER, Massachusetts, United States - WE1603-240 | ecosystem: Environmental > Aquatic > Marine > Intertidal zone >...
TTTGGCACACAGGTTGCCCCTCTTCAGCTTCAGGAGGTTTCAGAGATGCCGAACGTCGGCGTGAGGGAGCGGGCCAGGATACTGGTGGTTGATGATGATGTACTTGAGCGCGAACTCTTGGTGGAGTGTCTTGGCGGCAGAGGATACGCCGTCGAATGCGCCGAGGATGGAGAAAAGGCCTGGGATCTCTTGAAGACGCAGTCCGAATATGACCTTGTCATTACAGATCTGAACATGCCAGCGATGAATGGCTTCCAGCTTATCGACCTTATGCGGAAGCAAGCATTGCCTGTAGAGGTGATCCTCCGGACTGGCTTTACACAGTATGAGGTAGCGAAGAGGGCACGGGACATGAGGGGGTTTTGCGTTCTTACGAAGCCGCACGATATCAGAGACCTTGTGCAGAGTGTCGAGCTCGCCCTGACGAGGCGGGTTGTCGCATAAAGGGAGGTGGAAGGCATGAGGGAGCGTACTCTTATGTTGATTGCGGTCTTGGCGACGCTTTTGTTCGCGAACCCGCACTTCGCCGCGAGCAATCCAGCCGATGGACCGCTGGCCGGCAAGCATGCGGCGTCTGCCGGCACCGAGGCCTCTACGCCAGTCGCACTCAAGATTTTCAGCGGTAAGGTTGTCTCCGTGGATCACGGCGCGAAAACATTAACTGTCAAGAGGACGGGGTGGCTGCGCGCGCAGGCCGTGACGTTTGCCGTAGGGGATGAAGCGATAAACTCCCTGGCTGATCTCGCGCAGGATGATTGGGTAGATGTCACATATGCCGAGGCGGACGACAAACTGATCGCCAAGACGATCGCCAAGAAGTCAAGTCAAGGCGGGGGCTCCTAGTCGCGACGGCGTTTGTGTGGGACGCGGAAAACCTTCCCGGGTCTCTGCACGGATCTCCGATCTTTCAATCACTCAGAAAGCGAAAGCCAATCCTTTCGAAAAGAACGAGCGCCATGAAAAGAATGGCATCATTTTTGGCCCTACAACACACATACGGGGGGAACAGCGCATGAGCCGCCAGAGGCCGGATCAAAAACTTAGGAAGGAGAAAAAGCAACCGTCCAATAAGGTCCACCGGATGTTGTGTCCCGGCTGTGGCATGGAGTTACTGGAGATTAAATACCGGGGCCGTGAAATTGACAAGCTCACCGTCCGGTGGCGTCTCGATCGGCGGAAATTCAATCACTCAACACCACTAACTACTTGACGACCACTTCGAGATTGCCTATCCTGGGATCTGTGGAGAATCAAACACTGATCCCGATCCCGTGTATCCTCATCGCCGCTACGGGTATCCCTCTCGTCTTCAAGGACTACCTCGCCAGCTGCTGGGAGGGTTCATTCTCCGACGTATCCGCCAGGTCATAGCGTCATCGCCTGTTGAGAGAGGGTAGGGGTCACCGCTCATCTCAGGGAAGCCGAATGCCAGTCATCACACCGGAATGGGTGAAGGACGCTGTTTTTTATCAGATCTTCCCTGACCGCTTCGCCAAGAGCGATCGTCTTCCAGAAAGTTTGAACTTTGAACCGTGGGACAGCCCGCCCACGGTGTTTGGCTTCAAGGGCGGGGACCTGCTGGGCGTGGTCGACCGACTCGACTACCTGCAGGATCTCGGCATCACGGCAATCTACTTCAACCCGGTCTTCGCTTCGGCGTCCAATCATCGGTACCATACCTACGATTATTTTACCGTTGATCCCCTCCTTGGGGGCAACGCAGCACTCCGGGAACTCCTCGACGTTGCGCATGCCCGAAACATCCGCATCGTCCTCGACGGCGTCTTCAACCATGCCAGTCGCGGCTTATGGCAGTTTCACCACACGTTGGAAAACCGGGAGGCGTCACCCTATGTCGATTGGTTCCATTTTGATCCGGAACGCTTGTCTGGTGAGCGGCACTTCGGAGCATATCCGGACCCGGCATCCGAGGAAGCACTACAGAAAGGCTTAAGTAGTGTCGAGGCAATCGGATATGAAGCATGGTGGAATCTGCCTGCCCTGCCCAAATTCAACACGAAAACGCCCGCAGTCCGTGAGTTCCTTTGGAATGCGGCCACGCATTGGATCGAGTTCGGCATCGACGGGTGGCGGCTGGATGTCCCCAGCGAGATCGATGACGACGACTTCTGGCGAGAGTTCCGCCGCCGCGTGAAGGCTGCGAACCCCGATGCCTACATCGTCGGTGAGATTTGGCACGAAGCCAAGCGTTGGCTGCACGGCGACCAGTTCGACGCCGTGATGAACTATTCGCTTGCTATGGCATGTTTGGGCTTTTTTGGCGGTGATCGACTCGACCTGGACGCGATTCGCCGGGTCGGCTCCTACCGTGACGTCCGACCGCTCGATGCCCAGGAGTTTGCCGACCGCGCCGACTGGATCCTGGGACTATATGATCCGGCCATCACACAGGCTCAGCTCAATTTACTCGATAGCCACGATACCCCGCGGTTCGTTACGAGCATTGGCGGTGATCAGGAGGGTCTCAGGCTAGCCTTTTTGTTTCTGTTTACCTTTCCTGGAGCACCATGCATTTTCTACGGGGATGAGATCGGCCTCGACGGCGGGCATGATCCAGATTGTCGCAAGGCGTTTCCGTGGGACCAATCGAAGTGGGATAAGGATCTCCTGGCTTTTGTGAAGAAATGCATTCAGCTGCGACGAACTCACGCTGCTTTGCGACGCGGCACGTATTCGCGCTTGTACGCACACGATGGAGTCTACGTGTTTGGGCGCACGCTCGGCGATGAAACCCTGACCGTCGCCCTCAATGCCGCTCCGCACACTCGATCGATTGATGTCCCGGTAGGAACACTCGACCTCAGTGAGAGTACGCTGCGCGATGTTTGGAGTGGTACGCAATGGAACGTCGTTGGAGGGATACTCCGCGACCTGAAGCTCGCCCCGCGGGACGGCGTCGTCCTCACGCACAGCGGGACGTCACACCAGTAGAGGGTCTCGGTCTACTCTCTCTGACTTGGAGGGTTTTTTTCTTCAGGCTTGGGAAAGAGGACCGGCTCTCTCTCGAGCCATCCCCGACGGCTAAACCAGCGGAGCATCACGACCGGCACGGCGATGATCGCGCCAAGTGCAAGGACAAAGAGAGTGGTGTCCTTCCAAGGGATATGCTCGAAATTCATTCCGAAAAAGCCGGTAATGACGCTTAGGGGAAGAAAGATCGTAGCGATGATCGCGAGCTGGCGCATGATGTCGTTCATGCGGTTCGAGGTGGCCGACAGATACGCCTCGACCGTCGTCGACACCAGATCGCGGCAGGTATCCACAACCTCGGACGCCCGGACGAGGTGATCATACACATCCCGAAAGTAGAGGGCGCTCTTGGGGTCGAGGAGTGCATAATCGCGCCGGCTGAGGCCGTTAAAGACCTCGCGGAGCGGGCTCAGGGATTTGCGAAGATGGATGAGGGTCCTCTTGAGGGTAAAGAGGCGATGCAAGAGAGCAGGGCCAGCGGAGGTCAGAACTTGATCCTCGAGTGTATCGATCTCCTCTTCGACCAGATCGAGGAACGGAAAGAACTCGTCTACCACGTTGTCCGCCAGGAAGTGGAGCAGGAACCCTGGGGGTTGGGTCAGCAGAGCGGGTTCTTTTCGGATTCGCTCCCGCAGCTTTGTCACCGTATGCTCATCCAACCGTTGAACGGTCACTAGGGCCTGGGGCGTCACATAGACGTAAATCTCACACAGTTCTTCAACAACACAGGGGTCCTCGCGTTCCTTGGGGAGGGCGTGGAGGACCAGGAAAAGGTAGCCATCGTACTCCTCGAGCTTCGGCCGCTGGCCACCTTGCAAGCAATCCTCGACCGTGAGGGGATGGAAGTTGAAGCACCGGCCCACCTCCTCCATCTCCTCAGCGCCGGGATTGGTCACATTCACCAAGAGTCTGGTCTGGGATCCGGTTAACCAGGGGCGCAGGAGGGCGAGATCTCTTGTCTCGTCAAGTCTTTCGTCACCCTGATACCGCACGATTGAAACCATCGAAACCCTCCCGGTTGCCCGCATGCCGGCCGAGAAAGCCTACCCCACAGTCGTGACCATTCCAGTCTTTCTCGTTTCCAATTGTGGGGGAAATCTTGGGGTAGAATAGGTGGGGGGTTCCTAAGGCAGAAGGGTTTCGAGATCAAGGATCGGAACCACCACCCCATCTCCGAGGATCGTCACCCCACCCAACCCCTTCAAGCCTCTCAAGGGAGAACGGAACGATTTCACCACGATTTCTCGATACTCTAGAATCTTGTCTACGACCAGCCCGGTCTCCTTCCCGTGTGACTCGACCAAGACTGCGAGGGAGGCGGGCTCGCCTCCTGGCAGGCCGACCAGATCCCGCAAATGGACCAGGGGAATCTTGTCTTCCTCTCGAATCAACACCTCCCGCCCATCCATGGATCTGATCCGGTTTCGAGGGCAGTCCAGGGTGGCCCCAACCTGGGCCACGGGAATGGCGTACCTCTCGTTCGACACCTGGACCAAGATAACCGGCAAGCGCAGAAGGGTGAGGGGAAGCTTCAGCGTGATGGTGGTCCCCTGGCTGAGGACGGATTCCACGGTGAGGCTCCCCTGGAGGGACTGGATTATAGACTGGACCACGTCCATACCTACCCCCCTCCCCGAGGTCTCCGAGACCTCCACCTTCGTGCTGAAGCCCGGCAAGGTGAGCAGGCGGAAAAGGTCGGGCTCCGACAGCGTCTGAACCTTCTCTTCAGACAAAAGTCCGCGGGCCACAATGGTCTGACGGATCGCATCCGGGTCAATCCCCCGCCCGTCATCCGTCACCCGAATCACGACGCCATCCTTGAACTTTAAGGCCTCCAGGCACACGTTCCCTTCAATCGGTTTGCCAGTCCGAGCCCGTTCCTCTGGTCCTTCGATCCCGTGATCCACCGCGTTTCGAAGCAAGTGCATGAGCGGATCGGCCAACGCTTCTAAAAGGGCCCGGTCTATTTCCACATCCTTGCCGCGGACCTCAAAGATCACCTCTTTTTTTCCCTGTCGAGCCACGTCGCGGACCATCCGGGGGAACCGATCCGCAACCGTCTGGAGGGGAACCATTCTCAGCCGCATGGCCTGATGGCCGACAGCCTGGAGGAGGGTCTGGAATTGAAAACCCCGCTCTTGCCTGCCCAAATCGTCCTGGGCGATCACAAGCTCGCTGGTCAGATCAATCAGATCGTCCAGAAGCTCAGGGGCCACGCGGAGCATTCCCTCACGCCGCGCCCCACCGGCATGGGGGTTCGGCGGAGGGGGGGACTCGGGAGGCCCCGGTCCTCCTCCGGTCTTTCCTCCGGCGTTTCCCGGACCCTTCCCGGCGGCCACTTGCGCGATCGATTGCCGCAGCAGATCCACCGCTTGAAGCAAGAGGTCGATAGCTTGCCGGTCGAGCCGCTGGACGCCTCGGCGATAGGGATCGAGGAAGCTTTCACAGGAATGGGCAATCTTGGACATCTCGTCGAAGCCCATGGTAATTGCCATGCCTTTGAGGGAGTGTGCAGACCGAAAGAGCGCGTCGATCGCCTCCCCGTCCTCAGGACGGCGCTCCAGCCGGAGCAAGAACTCATCCATCCGCTGCAAATGATCTTGGGCGTCGCTGAGAAAAATATTTAGATACTTACTGAGATCCACGAATTGACCCCTTTACGCAGGGGCGGAGGGAGAGAAGACCGCCATCGCGAGACGCTGAAGAACCGCTTTGGGATCCAGAATCATCACCGGTTTGCCTTCCAACTCGATGACTCCATGGTAGAGCCCACCGGCTGGGGAAAGTGACTGGAGCAGATTCTCGGGGATCGCCCGGACCTCTTTCACCTGCTCGGCCAAAATTGCCACGTCGAGGTCCGCGTCTTGGGGGGCGAGAACTACCGCATAGGAGGCGAGGGGCGTCTCGCCGGGGAGTCCTAGGGTCTCTCCCAGATCGTACAGGGTGATGACTCTGCCCCGCCAGTTCGCCACTCCCCGGACCTCTCGGGGGGTGTGGGGGATTCGCGTGATCCGGCCTACCGGGGTGACTGCCCGGGCCTGCGCCGAGGAGAGGGCAAAGCGCTTGCCTCGAACCTGGAGTAAGACGAAGATCCGGCCCTCGGAATCTGCCAGGCTCTCTACCTTGTTATCACTATCCATCTACTCGGAACCGGGAGACTTTTTCCCGCAGCTTATCCGCCATGACGCTCAGCTGTTGAGCGCTTAAGGCCATCTGCTCCGTCGAGGCGGTCCGTTGTTGGGTGGCTGAGGAGGCCTGCTGAGTAGAGAGGGCATGGTCCCGAGCGACCATCGCAATTTCATCAATCGTTTTCACCAAGGTCTCGGCCCCCAGCGTTTGTTGCTCCGCCAGATGAGAGATCTCCTGCACACGCTTCGCTTGCTGGACCACCGTTCGCACGATCTGCTGTAATGCTTCCTCGGTAAACCGGAGGGCTTGTCGCCCGGACCCGATCTCCCTTCCCGCCAATTCCATCGAGGTCACCACCTGGCCGCTTTCCTCCCGCACCTCCTGCGCCAACCTAGCGATCTGCTCTGCCGAGGAGCCGGCATCGCCAGCCAATTTCCGCACCTCATCCGCGACAACCGCAAATCCCCTCCCATGTTCGCCAGCCCGGGCTGCTTCAATCGTAGCATTGAGGGCGAGCAGATGCGTCTGGTGGGCAATCCGGGTGATGAGATCCACGATGATCCCGATCTGCTGGGTTTTCACCCCGAAACCCTTGACCTCCGCGGCCAAGCCCTCCAAGAGGCTGAAGACGTCCTCCATCTTCCGCATAGCCTCCTGAGAGGATTTTCCCGCCGACTCGGCGGTGTGGCCGGCTTCCGTCGCCGACTGGGCGGCCGAGTGCGCGCGAGCGGCGATCTGGTTCGTGGAATGGGCCAGTTCATGGACCACGTCCGACCCATCGGTGACCAGTACGGCCTGCCGCTCCGCCCCCTTGGCGATCTGGTCCACCCGTGAGGCGATCTCTTCGGTGGCCTTGTTCGACGCCTCGGCCGTGGCCCGTAAGTCATCCGTCGATTGGCTCACCGTGTCCGTCGCCGTTTTGGTATCCCGGACTACCTCCCTGAGGCTCACAACCATCTGGTTAAAGGCGTGGGCCAACTGGCCCAACTCATCTCGGGAGCCGACGGCGACTTTCTTGGTCAGGTCCCCTTCGCTGATGACCCGGGTCGCAGCCACCAAGGCCTCCATCCTGCGGGCGATCATGACGGTGAGAACCCGGGCAGCCACGCCACCCACCAGAAGGCTGACGAATGCCGTCAGGTAATCCTGGGTGGCCATAATAGTGGTGGTGAGGATCACGGCCAAGATACCGAGCAGGATCTTGTTGCCAATGCGCATACTTACTCCCTCCTCGGGCCGGGCTTTACAATGGCTCTTAGCCGTGGTATCATACGTCAAAAGGGCGGGAATGGGAACAGGTTTCTGTTCTTTTGGTGTAAGGAACCTCACGAGACCTCTGGCCCCCTTCCAGGCTAATTCCTGAGGGGGCCATGCTTCTCTGGGCTGACCGAATCGTTGGACGAAACGATATTCTTCTATCTGATCGCGTTACCCCTTCTCCTCTGCCTCTCGGCCTTTTTCTCGGCCTCTGAGACCGCCCTTTTCTCGCTAAGCCGTCTCCGCCTGCAGCTCCTATCGCAGACCGATCCCGAACGGGGAGCTCGCGTCCGCAAACTTCTCGAGCGGCCTATCCGGGCCATCGTCACCATCCAAATTGGAAACGAGGTGGTCAACGTCATCACCTCGGTGACTATGACCTCCCTGGTCCTCTATCTCTGGGGACCGGAAAGGGCCTGGCTCTCGGTTTTCCTCATGCTGCCCTTGCTGCTGATCTGCGGAGAGCTCACCCCCAAGATGGCGGCGGTTGTTCACGCAGAAACCGTCTCCTGTCTCGTGGCCCGCCCGCTTGAGTATTTCTCCTTCCTGATCACCCCTCTGCGGACCGCTGTCAAGAAGGTAGTCACCCTCTGCCTGCGCGTCCTCGGGGTCCCCGCCGCCCTGAGCCCGTCAGGGATCTCCGAAGACGACTTCAAGGTGATCCTGGATGTGAGCCGCCAGGAAGGGGTGGTCGAGCCCACCGAGCACAAGATGATCGAACGCGTCCTGGCCTTCGCAGAAGTGCGGGTCCGCCAAGTGATGACACCGCGCAGTGATATGTTCTCCCTGGACGTCAACCTCTCCTTTGGCGAGACCGTCGAACGGGTCAAGAAGGCCGCCTTTTCCCGGATCCCGGTCTCCCACGAGACGGTCGACCGCATCGTGGGGATCCTGCATGCCAAAGACCTCCTCCAGGTCAAGGCAGATGGATCGCCGCCGCCCAGCTTGAGTTCCCTGCTTCACCCCCCCTTCTTCGTCCCGGAAACCACACGGATCGATACCCTGCTCAAGGAGTTCCAGCGGCGACGCCAGCATATGGCGATTGCCGTCAACGAATACGGCAGCATCGCCGGGCTCGTGACCCTCGAGGACCTCCTGGAAGAGCTGGTTGGCGAGATCGTTGATGAGTTCGACCAGCCCCCGCAAGGGGAGCACACGCTATGATCCCTGTCCTGATCATCCTCATTGGGTGCCTGTTGGTTATCGAGGCCTTCTTCTCCGGCTCGGAGATGGCTCTCATCTCGTGCGATCGGATCAAGATCCGACACCAGGCGCGAGAGGGTTTGAAGGGAGCACAAGTGGCGGAACGGTTGCTCGAGCGCCCGGATCGATTCCTCGCGACCACGTTGGTCGGGACCAATCTCTGCGTGGTGACCAACTCGGCCGCCGCCGCGCTCCTCTTCGTCCTCCTGCTGGGACAAGGCCAGGAATATTACGCGACCCTCCTCTTGGTTCCCTTGGTCGTCCTTTTCGGCGAGATGGTCCCCAAGGCCTACTTTCGGCATCATGCCGATCGGCTGGCGCCCAGGTTGGCTCCGGCCCTCCACTTCTGCCTTCGGCTCTTTGCCCCTCTCAGCAACATTATCCATCGTGCCTCCACCCTACTCCTCACCCTTTTCGGGATCTCTTTGGTGGACCAGGATCCCTATATCACCCGAGAGGAGCTCAAATTCCTCGTGCAGGAAGGAAATCGCCAAGCCGATCTCGACACCGAAGAACGACGGATGATCTACAAGATCATTGACTTCGGAGAGACGACCGTGCACGAGGCCATGATTCCTCTCATCGAGGTGGAGGCGCTCTCTTCCGGGGCGGCCGTGGCCGACGCCGTGGCTGTGGTGAATGAGCACCACTTCGCTCGCATCCCCGTGTACGAGGAACGAATCGACCAGATCATCGGGATTGTTCATGCGTTCGACCTCCTCTCGGAAGACCCCGACACACCGCTTGCCCGCCTCGTTCGACCTGCCTACTATGTTCCGGAGAGCAAGCTGGTCGACGACCTGCTCCAAGAGATGCAGCGGCGGCGGGTGCAGATGGCCATCGTCGTGGACGAGTACGGGGGGGTGGTGGGGATCGCGACCGTGGAGGATCTGTTGGAGGAGATTGTGGGCGAGATCGAGGATGAGTACGATGAGGAACCTCCTCCCCTACGACGCCTCGCCGATGGTTCCTATATCGTTGATGCGCGCATGGAGGTGGCCCGTCTTAACGAGGAATTGGGAATTCAGCTTCCCGAAGGGGAATATGTAACATTGGGCGGGTTCCTCATCCACCTCTTTCAAAAAATCCCGGACACCGGTGAGGAGGCTCAGTACAGGGGTATGCGCTTCCTGGTGACGGAGTCGGACCAACGAAGCATTGTGAAGGTGCGCATCCGCCTGGCGGACCGCCAACGACCCTAACGAAAATGTTCATACCCGCCCTGGAGTGATTCCTGCTTCCCACGTGGGCCGACGAGAAATAGCCCTTCCCTTGCGGGCAGCAGTTCCCCGATGGCATACGGTCGCCCGAGACCCCTGCTGACCAGCGTCTCCTGAACCATCGCCGAATCAGCCCCACTGGCGAAGAGGAGTTCAAAATCCTCACCCCCGCCGAGCGCAAGCCGCAACGCATCAAGTCCGAGAAGCTGTGCGACCTCCCGTGTGGTTGGATCCACCGGGATGCGATCGGCAAAGATCCGAGCGCCCACCCCACTCTCCTCGGCCACCCGCGTGAGATCAGAGGCGATTCCATCGCTCAGATCGATCATGGCCGTGACTATTCGCGCATCGGCCAGGATCTTCCCTTCTCGAACCCGAGCGACGGGATAGAGTTGCGCGTGGATCGTCTCCTGAAGAGCCTTGCCGATCTTCGAAGAGACTTTCCTTCCTTGCTTCCCTTTCACCGATGACTGCCGAAGCCTGTACCCGGCCTTCAATGCGCGCAAGCCCGCTGCTGCCCTCCCGAGGACTCCGGTTACCCAGATGGTATCTCCGGGTTTGCCCCCCGAACGGCGAACGAGCCGATCGACCTCCCCCTCCCCGATCAGCGTGAGGCTCAGCATCACGCAAGGAGCCTCCGACAGATCCCCGCCTACGATTGCCACCGCTGCTGCCTCCGCCGTATCCCGGAGTCCCCGGTAGATACCGTCCACGCGGTGAAGCGGCGTCCGCGGGGGAAGGCCTAGCGCAACGAGTGCGTATCTGGGAACGGCCCCCATGGCCCCCACGTCACTCAGGCTGACCACGAGCCCCTTGTGCCCGATCGCCTCGGGGGAGCACCATTCCCAACGGAAGTCCCTTCCCTCCACCAAGACATCCACGGTGGCCACGACCGCCAAGCCGGGCGAGGGCCGGACCACTGCGGCGTCGTCCCCGATGCCAATGACGACCTCGGGGGGAAGCGTGGGTGCGCCGGCGCGCAGCCTTCTCAGGAGACCGAACTCACCGAGCGTCCTGAGAGTCGCTCCTGGGCCTATGTTACGGCGACTCCCCGCGTTTCGAGGGACCCGTGGTTTCATACTTCCTGGCGTCCTCGTGATCTATGGGTACGAGATGATCGCATGCTGAAACGATTCCTCTAACGTATGGATCTCGCTATGTGGAAACCCCGCATCGCGGCATATCTCCTCTAGCTCGACCTCTGTGTAGGCGTTGCCCGCAGGAGTCAAGACCAGCATCGGCAGGGTGAATGCGGCTGCCCGGGGCGGGGACACCCGATCCGGGTTGACGACGAACTCCACCGTGACGACGCGTCCTCCCTCGCTCAACGCGGCGCGTACACGCCTCAGGAACCGCACGCAGGTGGGGGGATCGAAGTGATGCAGAAAGTTCGTGACCAGGATCGTATCGTACGGGCCCCCGAGATCTACCGTGAACGCGTCGCCCGCCAGCGTGCGACACCGCCCCGCGAGGCCAGCCTCACGTGCATTCCCCTCAGCCACCGCAACAACGTTAGGCCAGTCCTGAAATACGATCGCCGTCTCGGGCCAACGGATGCCCAGTGCGATTCCATATCTTCCGTGGCCGGCGGCAATGTCGAGGACCCGACCCGGTATGAGACCGCGCGATTCGAAGAGGCGCGCGATGGATTCCGCTTGCGGTCCGGCCACGGGCGCCATGGCCCGTGCAAACTCGACCCACGCGGGGTTCTCGGCCGCGAGCATCCCCTGTTCCTCGAGCACGGTCCCCCCCTGCCGCACAGCAGCCGCCACATCCTCGAACGCCCGCCGGAGGTGCGGCGAATGCAGAAACGTTGAGATCGAGCCGATGTAGGCGGGAGATCGGCGGTCGAGGAACTTCGCCGCCTCATCCGCGAGGGCGTACGTTCCCTCTCCCTTTACGAGAAACCGCTGAACCACGAGAAAGTCACAGAGGCTCTTCACCCCGCGCTCGCTCGCCTCGCAGCGTTTCGCCAACGCCGGCACCGTCGTCGCACCCTCGCCGATCGCGGTAAAGAGATCTAACTGGATTGCGGCGTGCAGCGCGGCGGCTTTCTGGTAGGCAACGAGTGTCTCGAATATCGCTTCAGGTGACACTTCACGTCCTTGCATGTCGACCCTCGTTCGTCAGTGATCCAAGCTTGTCGAGCGACAACAAACAAAAACACAATCTCCGCGAAGCGCCCTTCGTTGTGTCAGCCCTAAGGTATCACAGGGGGAGATGTTCGATCTCGGCGAGGACCCGTGAGCGGATTTGCTGCGTGCTGGGAAGTTCCCGGACGATCCGTCCCTGCCGGAGGAGCGGAACGAGGAGCGAGTCGAAGGAGCCGCCGCAGGGACAGGAAGGCAAAGGAGCACCCGCGGGGAGGACCGACCGCTCGCGACAGCCGAGACACCGGTACACCGCTTTTCGCCCGGACCGCTTCCCCCGTTTGGCCCTAGGCTGACCTTCAATCTCCGCAATATCCAACGCGAAATTCATAACCGGCGCATTCGAGATGGCGGTCCCGACCCCGTAGGCATCGGCCACCAGGTTGAGCTCTTGGATCTCGGCCTCGTCCACGCCTCCTGAGATGAAGAGCTTCACCGCTCCAAATCCTCGAAGGTCCAACTCCCAGCGGACTTCTTTGAGGATTTCGAGCATGTTGCCCCGTCGGGAGGAGGGCGTGTCAAGCCGCACGCCGAAGAGACGGTCTCCGAGAGCTTCCGCCACGCGCACGGCCTCGAACTTCTCGTCATTGAATGTGTCAATAAGCACCACGCGCTTGACTCCAGGATCGATGACGGCATCAAAGGCCTTCGCCGCCTCCACCGTATCGCCGAGGAGGAGGATGAGGGCATGGGGCATTGTGCCTACCGGCTCCTCCTTGATGAGCTCAGCCGATTTCACCACCGACACCCCGTCGCAACCCCCTATAAAGGCATTCCGCTCGATCATGGGTGCCAGCGCAGGATGCATCCGTCGAGCCCCAAAGCTAATCACAGGCCGGCCCTCGGCGGCCCTCTTACACCGTGCCGCCTTGGTCGCAATTCCCGAGGCCTGACAGAGGAGGCCCAAGATCGCCGTCTCGTAATGTCCCCACTCCCGGTACGGTCCCGCAATGGTGAGGATCGGCTCTCCCACGCGAAAGGACGCCCCCTCGGGAAAGGCATCCACATGGACCGGTAACCCCTCGAGGAGGCTCGCCACCTCTTCAATCCCGGCGAGGAGTCCCCATGTCCACGAGTCCGGGAAAGCTTTGAGGATGACCTCCGCCACTACGTCGGCGTCAATATTCCGGCGGTCAAGGATCTCGAGAGTCCGCAGGAAATAGACATCAGTAATCCGTCCTCCCTTGATGTCTTCTTCCCGTGCCGTATGAAACATTCCCATCCCCCCTGGAAGCCATTACCCATCAGCATACAGCAGGTAGCCATTGCCTGTCAGCTATGAGCTTTACAATGTCATCTGTGAACCGTGAACTGCGGCCCGCCAGGACCGCTAGCCTCCCTTGTCGTTGAGCGCGGCGGCCAGCGCATCCGCGAGACTCTGAAACTCCTGCAAAGTCAGGGTCTCGCCCCGACGAGACGGATCGATACCTGCCCGCATCAGGACCGTCTGCAGTTCCTGTCGATCGAGCGCGACCCAATCTGATTGCATGAGGGCGTTCACGAGGATCTTGCGTCGGTGGCCGAAGGCAGCCCTGACTAAACGGAAAAATAGTGCGACATCCCGAGGCGCGACGCGTGGGGTCGGGAGTGGTTCAAGTTTCAGCACCACCGAGTCGACCCGAGGCTTGGGGTAAAAGGCGCTGGGGGAAACGCGCATCACGCCCCGCACATCGGTGTAGTACTGGGTCAGGACCGTGAGTGAGCCGTAGGCCTTCTTCCCCTGGGAAGCCATCAACCGCTCCGCCACTTCTGCCTGCACCATCAGGAGCAGGAGAGAAAAACGGTCACTCAGGCTCAGCAGACGAGCAAGGAGGGGAGTGGCAATCGAGTAAGGTAAGTTCGCGATGACCTTCCAGCGTTCCTTCCCCCTCAGGAGCCGCTCGAAGTCGAGATGCAACGCATCTCCGTGCACGAGGGTCAGCTCCGGTCTGTCACCGAGAACCTGCTGGAGAATCGAAAACAGTCCCTGATCGATTTCGACCGCAAGGACCCGACGGCAGTGCTCGGCTAAAGCCTGCGTCAGCGTCCCAACCCCGGCCCCAATCTCGAGGACCTGATCTTCCCATCGAAGGTCTCCCGCCTCCACGATCTTTCGGAGGATGGTTCGGTCGATCAGGAAAGTCTGGCCCAACCGTCTCTTGGGCCGAAGACCATGGGTGAGGAGAAGCCGACGCGTCTCTGTGAGAATCGAGGCCATGGGCAACGGGATCAGTCTCCCGTGGCCCCTTCCCGAGCCATCCGCAGGTAGAGCTCGGCCAAGACGTTGCCCGGATCAGAGGCCAAGGCCTTCTCCCAGGCGGCAACAGCCTGAAAGGTTTCGCGCCGTTGATGGTGGAGGAGCCCCAGTTGGACGAGGGCATCGGTATAGGTCGGGTTCAGCTCCAATGCGTGCCCCAGGGCCACCTCGCCCCGGTCCCCATCCCCAGCCTCCACGTAGCAGCGGGCCAAGTTGTAGTGCAGATCGGCGAAATGGGGAGCCAAGGCGATGGCCTTCTGGTACTCGTGAACCGCCTGCGGATGGAGACCAAGCTCTTGATACGCCTTGGCCAGGTCGGCATGGGCATTGGCCAAGCGGGCCTGGGCATGCGTGGGAAGGGTCGGGGCCTTGGCCTCCTCCCCCTCCTTGGCCACCCCATACTCCCGGAGGGCCTCGCTATAGGCCCCGGTATCAGCCAAGGTGATGGCGAGATTGAGCCGCGCCTCGGTATAATCAGGGTTGATGCTCAAGGCGCGGCGGAAGAAATCGGCTGCCTTGTCGGGAGCGTTGCGTTGCGAATAGATGAATCCCAACATGTTGTAGACGCTGGCGTATGCGGGATTCTGTGTAACAATTTCCTGGAGCAGAACCTCCGCCTCATCGTACCGCCCTGACTGGAAGAGGGCCGTCGCCTCTTGAATCTGCTGCTTTAGCTTGGTTCCCATATCATTTGGGTAAGGCATTACTCCAGGGGAGATTTCAGACTCCCCTTGAAGCCGGTTTTGATCTCTTCCCAGGATTCCTTCAACAGACTCAAAATCCCCCCACCGGACTCCTGGGGATACTTCCCGTTGCCTTCGACCGTGTTGGCCTGCTGCACCACTTTGATCCCGATCCGCTCACCACATTCCACAGCCCAGGTAGAGTCAGGGTACTGCAGCAAAACCTGTTGGTACATCTCCAAGGCCTTCTGCTCTTGCCCCATATCAGCATAGGTCTCTCCCAAATAGAACATGGCCTTGGGTTCGAGGCCCGTGCCCGTGTAGTGGTCCAGAACCTGCTGGAACCGACCCCGGGCCCCTTCAAACTTTTCCTGCTTCAAATAGAAGAGACCCACGTAGATTTCCTGCGACGCCAGACGGCGGCGAGCAATCGTGGTCTTTTCCTTAGCATCCTCCTTATAGGAGGTGTCGGGGACTTCGGTCATCAGTCGACGAAAAGAAACGGTCGCCTGCCGGGCGGCGGTCTGGTCACGATCCTCCTTTTCCATCTGGCGGAAATAGCTCAGACCAATATAGTAGAGTGCCTCGTCCATGCGGTCGTGGCGAGGATGAAATTTGAGGAACTGTTCATACTCCACCCGGGCCTGTTCGTAATATCCCTGCTCGAAATAGGTCCGGGCGATCCCAAGGCGGGCCTCCGGGATGAGCGGGTTCTCAGGATACTGTGTGACGAAGAGGCGGAGCTTCTCTCGGGCTTCCTCGTAGTCTCCCCGCATGAACTCATAGTTGGCCCGCCAGAAGAGACCCTCTGCGTCCGTCGGCGCCATCGACAGCGACGAATCACTGCCTCCAAAAAGGCTCCCAAGGCAGCCACCCAGGAGAAGCGCCAGCACGAGTAGAACGGAAACGGCAAGCCAACCGGGTCGCCTTGAGGTCACGCAATCCCCCCGGTGAACCATCGACCGAACTTTCTACCGAAAGCGACACCTCGCTGGAGCTACGCCGACTCGGCCCTTTTTTTATGGAACAGGAGCAGGGGACGTTTCCGCTCGACGATCATTTCCCGATCGATTACCACCTCGGCCACGCCGGTCTGAGACGGGATCTCATACATGACATCCAGCATGATATCCTCGAGAATGGACCGCAGACCGCGAGCCCCCGTGTCTCGTCGTACGGCTTCTTGCGCCACGGCGTGCACGGCATCGTCGGTGACCGTCAGCTTCACCCCTTCAAAGCCGAAGAACTTCTGGTACTGCTTCAGTATGGCGTTTTTCGGCTCCACGAGGATCCGAATCAGGGCCGCTTCATCGAGCTCGTGGAGCGCGGACGTCACCGGGAGCCGCCCGACCAGTTCGGGGATCAAGCCGTACTTCAGCAGGTCCTCAGGCTGCACTTCGGCTAACGTTTCCCCGATCTTCTTGTCCCGTCGTCCCTGAATCGTGGCCCCAAAGCCCATGGCTTTTCGGCCAATGCGATCCTCGACGATCTTCTCCAACCCGACGAAGGCCCCACCACAAATGAAGAGGATGTTGGTCGTATCGACCTGGAGATACTCCTGCTGGGGGTGTTTTCTTCCCCCCTGAGGAGGGACGTTGGCCACGGTCCCTTCCAGGATCTTCAACAAGGCCTGCTGTACCCCTTCCCCGGAGACATCTCGGGTGATGGAGGGATTTTCAGACTTGCGGGCAATCTTATCTATCTCGTCAATATAGACGATCCCACGTTCCGCTCGTTCGATGTCATAGTCGGACACTTGGAGCAGGCGCAGAATGATATTCTCCACATCCTCCCCCACATATCCGGCCTCGGTGAGGGCCGTGGCATCGGCGATCGTAAAGGGGACA
>Ga0307428_1000878_pt1 | contig 16692 bp, 12 predicted proteins | sample SalMarWE160240MG_FD_202161 | JGI IMG/M metagenome (GOLD analysis project Ga0307428, IMG submission 202161) | Salt marsh sediment microbial communities from the Plum Island Ecosystem LTER, Massachusetts, United States - WE1603-240 | ecosystem: Environmental > Aquatic > Marine > Intertidal zone >...
TAGAAGATCTCGCCATTGTTCAGTTCGTCGCGCAGGCTACCTCACTCACCCCGATCTGGCGGATGGCATCGGCCATGCTCGCTCCCTGCGAGACCAGAACATCTACCTGCCTCAGTTTGGCGACGATCTCCTCAGGCTTGTATCTCTTCCTCGGCATTTCGGTCCTCCTTGATGCCAAATGACATACTTCAAGTCGGACCACTTCAACGGGGGTGGCTCAACATGTCGGGTTGTTGCCAAAACCGGACATTAGTGCCGGCAAGGATCAAGCCCGTCGCTCAGAATCAATGAGGAACATCGCCGCGCGCGGCAGAATGATCCTGATCTCGGTGAACTCACCGGGCTTTGTATCGACCTCTATAGACCCGCCATGTTGTTTGACGATGATGTCGTGACTGATGGAGAGGCCAAGCCCGGTGCCTTCGCCCGCCGGTTTGGTCGTGAAGAACGGATTGAACATCTTATCCTGCACTTCGGGCGGTACGCCGGTGCCGTTGTCGCGAATCCTTATTTCGACGCGGTCGCCGAGGTTCTTGGTCGCGGCGGCAAGAGTGGGTTCGCGGTCGCCTCCATTGGCTTCCGCTGCGCGCTTCGTCGCCGCGTGGAAACCGTTGGAAATCAGGTTGAGTAGCACTCGCGTAATTTCCTGCGGGAACACGTCGACCTCGCCAGCGGCCGGATCGAAGGACCGCTCCAGGGCGATATTGAAGCCCTGCCTTTCGGCCCGCGCCCCGTGATAGGCGAGGTTGAGGCTTTCCTCGACCAGGGCGTTAATATCGATCGGCCGGTTTTCTCCAGAGCCCTGACGCGAGTGCAGCAGCATGTTCTTGACGATGGTATCCGCCCGCTTGCCGTGTTGTACGACCTTGGCGAGATTGCCACGTAACGTTTCCATCAGTTCAGTAATTTCACCGCGCCTCTTTTCGTTGAGGCTCACATCCTTGAGGGCTTCCCGCAACTCATCGATCATTTCGACGGAAACTCCCGAAAAGTTGTTGACGAAATTGAGTGGGTTCTTGATCTCGTGCGCGATGCCGGCGGTCAACTGACCAAGTGAGGCGAGCTTTTCAGTCTGGACCAAGCGATCCTGGGTGGTGCGCAGATCCTCCAGAGACTTCGCCAACTCGCGCGTGCGGGCCTCCACGCTTTCGAATAGGCGCACGTTCTCGATTGCGATCACCGCCTGATCGGCAAAGGTAGTAACTAACTCAATCTGCTTGTCGGTGAACGGTCGCACCGTAGATCGGATCAAGATCATCACCCCGATGGGTGCTTCCTCGCGCAACAGTGGTACACCCAGCATGGTGCGATACCCTTCGAGTTTCCCAATCTCCAGCGCATACTCGGGGTCATTCTGAATATCATGTATATGGACGATATCTCCGGTCAGTAACGTACGGCCAACGCCGGAGCCTCGGCTTGGCTCGAGCGAGATAGTTTCCAGATATTCTTTGTGTTTGCTATCGATGGTTTGGTGGACCGCAGCCAAACGATAGGCAGAGCCATGTGGTCGCCAGATGTTTGCAATATCTGCCTCGCAAAGCAGCGCCGCCGACTCCGTGAGCGTATCAAGCACTGCTTGCAGGTCGAAGGTCGAACGACTGATGACCTTGAGCACATCGGCGGTAGCGGTCCGCTGCTGTAGCGATTCGCGCAGCTCGTTGAGTAGGCGGGTGTTCTCGATGGCGATGACGGCCTGCGCGGCGAAGTTCTTGACCAGATCGATTTGCTTATCGGTGAATGGCCGCACTTCCTGGCGGTAAATGGCGATGATCCCGACCAATTCCTTATCCTTCACCATCGGAACCACAAGCAGCGTGCGGACTCCGGCAAGCTCGACTCCGGCGACCACCAGTGGGTCACCCTCGTGGTAGGCCCGCTCGGAGCTGAAATCGTGGATGTGCAGGGCCTGTTTCGTTCTGATGACCCGCGTCATCGGTGCGGTTTCGGTCGGCGTGTATGGGCCGCCCTTCATGAACTCCGAGAATGCTTGCGGGACGCCGAGCGATGCAACGACCCGAGCGGCGCCGGCTTCGATCTGCCACAGCAGGCCGAAATGTGCGTCGCAGACGCGGATTGCATTTTCCAACATGGCCTGAAACACGGGCTCCAGCGCACCCGGAGAGCTTGAGACGATCCGCAGCACCTCTGACGTCGCGGTCTGCTGCTCAAGCGATTCGGTAAGATCGTCGGTGCGCTCGCGCAGTTCGTTGAGCAGGCGCGTGTTCTCGATGGCGATGACGGCTTGGGCGGCGAAGTTCTTGACCAGATCGATTTGCTTATCGGTGAACGGCCGCACTTCCTGGCGGTAGACGACGATGGCGCCGACCAACTCGTTGTTCTTGAGCATGGGCACCGCAACCGTGGATCGCGCACCGCCGAGCGTGACCACCGGAGCTTGGATTCTCTCTCCCGCATAGTCGGCGGTGTGGGCCACCTGCCTGGTCTGCAAGACGCGATCAAGTTGGGAGCCCGCTTCCGGCAGAAACGGCCCAAGCTGCTTTTGATATTCGACCAACGCGGGCGGCGTGCCGTAGTCGGCCGCAAAGTGGAATGCCTTGCCGTCGAATTTGAATAGCGTGCCAAAGCCGGCCGCGCAAATCCGGGTTGCATTCTCCAGCATCGCCTTGAACACCGGCTCCAGCTCTCCGGGTGAAGTTGAGATGACGCTCAGCACCTCTGAAGTCGCGATCTGCTGCTCCAGCGATTCGGTAAGATCGTCGGTGCGCTGGCGCAGCTCGTTGAGCAGCCGTGTGTTCTCGATGGCGATGACGGCCTGCGCGGCGAATACCCTGAGGACCTCGCGCTGTTTGTCGGACAGCGGTCCGGCCACAAGCCGCACGACGCTGAGCAGGCCGATCGCCTCCTCGCCGCGCATCATGGGCATGATCGTGATCGCGCGGTTGCCGCTGGTCAGGAAGTTTTGGCCCCCCTCGGCAAATTCCGCCGGGGCATCCGCCACGTCGGGAATATCCACCATCCTGCGATCGAGCAAGGCCGCGCCGTGCATGTAATTCCGCGCGAGGGGGGTACGGGAAATTGTGCGTCGCCACGCTTCGACGCGAGCAGGATCCGGCGCGGCGACGGCCGCGGCGTCGATCCTGTCCCCGTGCCTGATCGCGACGCTGACGAGGGCGCCCGGAAAGAGCTTCAACCCGCTCTGCACGATGGCGTCGAACACCGGCTGCGTGTCGCTGAGGGAGTTGCTGATGACGGCGAGGATTTCGGAGGTGGCGGTCTGCTGCTCCAGCGACTCGGTGAGATCGCCGGTGCGCTGGCGCAATTCGTTGAGCAGCCGCGCATTCTCGATGGCGATCACCGCCTGCGCGGCGAAGTTGGTCACCAGCGCAATTTGCTTGTCGGTGAAGGGGCGCACCTCCTGCCGGTAGATGCTGATCGTGCCGATCAGCTCGTTCTCCTTAAACATCGGGACCGAAACTGCGGTGCGCGCGCCAGCGGCCTTTACCAATTCCGACCTGGCATATGGCTGCTCGGCCGCAAGATCGTTGATGTGGACCATCTTGTTCGTTCGAACGATGGTGCCGGGCATCGACCGGTCCAACGGAATGATCGGATTCTGTGTTCGCAGTTTTTCGTACGCGGGCGGAGCATTGTGAAGCGCGGCCATTCGCATATTAGTGCCGTCGTACAGCGTAAGATTTCCGAACCGGGCCTGGCAGATGCGCACCGCATTGTCCAAGATGGAATTGAACACGGGTTCGAGCTCGGCGGGCGAGCTTGAAATCACTTGCAAGACTTCCGACGTCGCCGTTTGCTGTTCCAGCGACTCGGTGAGATCATCGGTGCGCAGGCGCAATTCGCTGAGCAGCCGCGCGTTCTCGATGGCAATGACCGCTTGCGCGGCGAAGTTCTGCAGCAGCTCGATCTGCTTGTCGGTGAAGGGGCGGACTTCTTGGCGGTAAATGGAGATAGCGCCGACCAGCTCGTTCTCCTTGAGCATCGGGACGGCAATGAGGGTGCGGGCCCCGCCGGCGGCTATGATGCCGGCGCGTCTTACCGGGTCGCCTTGGTAAGCCGGATCGGCCTGGACATCAATGATCTGAACCATCTGTCTCGTCGCGGCCAGGCGTCCAAGTGCAGTACCGGGTGTGGGGCGGAGTACTGGAATGCGCCGTCGCTGGTCGGCGAGAGCTTGCGGCACGTCGTGTAGGGTGACCGTGCGAAACGCGTCGCCCTCCCATTGAAACAACAAGCCGAACTTGGCCTCGCAAATGCGGACCGCGTTGGCGAGCATGGCATCGAATACGGGTCCCAGCTCGCCGGGCGAACTTGAGATGACTTGCAGCACCTCCGAGGTCGCCGTCTGCTGTTCCAGCGACTCGGTAAGATCATCGGTGCGCTGGCGCAGTTCGTTGAGCAGCCGCGTGTTTTCGATCGCGATCACGGCTTGCGCTGCGAAACTGGTGAGCAGCGCGACCTGCTTGTCGTTGAATAGCCGGACTTCCTGGCGGTAGATCGTAATCACGCCAATCAATTCATCGTCCTTGAGCATCGGCACGGCAAGAACGGTGCGTGCGCCGCCAAGTTCCACCAGCTCAATCGTCGGCCGGCTTCCGATGTCTGCCAGCTCCGCCTCTATGTTGGCGACGTGGACCACCTGCTTGGTACGGGCGACACGACCCAGCGGCGAGGCGGCATGCGGAACAATAACGGGCTCGCGACGGCGCGCTTCGGCCAATGCATCCGGCGCGTTATGCAAAGCGCCGCAGCGGAACTTTTCGCCCTCGCGAAGCCACATGATGCCGTATTTGGCTTCTGTCAGCCGGGTCCCGTTGGCCAGCATGGCCTGGAAAACCGGCTCTAGTTCGCCGGGCGACCTTGAGATGACGCTGAGAACTTCCGAGGTCGCCGTCTGCTGCTCCAGAGATTCGCGCAGTTCGTTGAGCAACCGCGCGTTCTCGATGGCGATGACGGCTTGGGCTGCGAAATTGGCAACGAGCTCGACCTGCTTGTCGGTGAACGGGCGAATGTCCTGGCGGTTGATATTGATCGAGCCAATCAGCTCATTGTCCTTGAGCATCGGGACGGCAAGCACGGTCCGATAGCCGCCGAGATCGACGGCGGCGACGATAAAGGGGTCACGCTCGATGTAGGATCGCGTCTTCTTGATGTCCGCGATTTGGACCACCCGCTTGGTTATCGCAACGCGCCCAAGGGGCACGTCCGGCGGCGGCCGAAGCAGCGGCGCGCGCGTGCGCGCCTCGACATAGGCGGGCGGGGCATTGTGCGTGGCGACGGTGCGGAAGCCGTCGGCCTCGCGAAGGTACAGCGTGCCGAACTTGCCTTCGCAGAGACGGACCGCGTTCGCCAGCACCGAGCGGAACACGGGTTCGAGTTCGCCGGGCGAGCCGGAGATGACACGCAGCACCTCGGATGTCGCGGTCTGCTGATCGAGCAACTCGTCTCGCTCGCGCGTCAGTAGCGCAAGCTTCGTATCCGCGCCGGCCGAAGACGAACCGCGGCGCCGGACGGCCTTCGGCGCAATGCGGTGCTTGCGCGTCACCGTGCTGCGGCGTCGCGTGTTAACCGGTTTGCCGCCTGTTTTGCCGCGCCGTTTCATTGCCTCCGCCCAGGTTCGGGACATGGCATCGTGGCTGCCAAGCTAGCACACCCCGGCGCGGCCGGGCGCGCATTCAGACCGGCGGCCGTTGGATAGCCGCTTATGTCTGAAATGGGTGTCATAAGCGGGCATGGCGGCAATCCCGCTCGATGTCCGCATTGCCCCCTATAGCCGACGTTCACCGGCGCGGCGGACACGTCCGCTTTGAGCCAGCAGGCGACATCGCACGCTCCGCCTAAAATGAAAGAGGCCGCCAAACGGCGGGGTTGATGGCCCCCTGAGGCAGCCCCGCGCGCAAACGTCTCGGCGATCCGCGCCCCGGCCGTCACATGAAGGAAGCAATACCCTGGCTGAAATCGTCAATGAACGGACCGAGGATGAGATAACTAACGTCTGCATTTTTGGGTGAGCGTTATCTCCGCTTAAGGCTGAGAATATACGCAATCACGTCATCAGCCTCGGCGTCGAAAAGTATTAGATTGGGCATTCGTTTATGATTCGAACGAAGGAACACTTTCAGAGAAAGTGCCGTGGTCGACGGCAAGTTAGCAATGTCCTCAAAACTTGGAGGCACTTCCGTCTTCGACTGCTTGGTCGCGAAAACATAATGACAAGAACCGCAAACCTTTGTCGCGATCTGGCGTCCGGATGACGGATTGCCAAGGGTCTGAGCGAGCGCTGGATACAGTGCCGCTAATGTTGCGGCGGCGATGGTGCATGCGAGCATAATTCGATGCACAGTGCTCCCCCGAAAATTAGCCGCATTTACGAAATGCAGGCGCGTTGGTTTGATACCCGAAGGCCAATGCGTTTTGCCGGCGTCGCGCAGTTCTTTCCTACAATGTCCGCTATTATTCCAATAGCAACCAAAATTGTGCAACGCAATGATTGCCGCGATGCGCCAATAGCGATGTCGCAGTATCTGAAATAACTTCAGCGGTACCCCCCTCAGCGGTTGGCAGCGGCATGCCGCGCTTGGTCTACGACCCGCTTGCGTTCTTCAATGTGTCGCCGCTCCGCATAATGCGGATCATCGAGCACTTGCCGCCACGCCTTATCCAAGGCGCATTCATTTATTGCCTGTTTGTGCTGTCGCGCTGACCGTACGGCCCAGGCGATACAGGCAACCACAATAAGTATGATTATGATTTCCAGTAATGCGAGCATCGCGTGTCCTCCCGACCCGCGGCAGCCCGTATTTTTCATACCCCTTATCGTACCCGCCCGCTTTGATCTAACTCAACTGAGCAAAGCCAAGCGTCTGGCAGCTCTCTTGCCACCGCCTGACGTCAATGCCCATTGAAGTTGATCTTGGGAAATGTGTCCGCGGAAGAGTGCGCCTATGTCCGCTGCGGATCATTCGCAGACAAACGATCCCCGGCCAAACTCGACCTTTGTCGGCTTTGGTCCGAAAGCGGAAAAACCCGAGCGCGGTCCGGTTGTCCGCTATGTGCCAATAGTGGACATTCATTATCACGTCGCTTCGCACTGAACCTGCCGTTTTATGAATTGAATCAAACGGAGATTGTTAAATCTATTGCAGCCCAGCCTTGCGCATGCCCTCGACGAATTTGGTCATCGGCCCCGACGTATATGGAACGTTTTTTTCGATCCAGGCAATCGAGAGATCGGGGTGCATCTCCTTCAGGCAAGCGAGCGCTTCGCGCGCTTCATCGATCTGCCCGTTCTGCGCCAAGCTCGCCACGTGAATCCGATGACCTGCGGTGAATGCCGAACGCTGTTGTAGGGTTTTGCGGCTATATTCGACCGCTTCGGCGTAGTGTCCTGCGAGATAATGGAAGACCGCGAGACCGGTGTTGAAGATCGTATTCTGCGGATCGTGCGGGCTCATACGAATTGCTTCCTCCAAATGGGTGCTCGCCTGTTCGGTTTGGCCGTCGAGTGCGAGCGCAAAACCGAGATAGCCGTGCGCGGCGGCAAAGTTTGGGTTGAGGACGAGTGCTCGCCGGAATTCCGCCGCCGCCACGTTGGTTCGCCGCGTCAAGAACGCCGCAAAGCCTAGTGCGAGATGTCCCCATGGGTCGCTATCATCGAGTTCGGCCGCCCGGGCAGCAAGACTCGCGGCCTGTTGCAATTGCGGTCCCATCGGACGCCAGCCGAGATAACCTGAAATCAGCAAGACGAAGGCCAACGTACTTTGTGCCGGCGCATAATCAGGGTAGCGCTCGACAGCCTGCCTGAGTGTTTCGATTGCGATTTCAGTTTCTGCCTTGGTCAATCGCCAGAATAGCGAATTCGCTTTAATCACCATGTCCCAAGCTCCGATATCCTCCGGCGAGCGGTTTTGGGAGCGGATGCCCTCGGCCTCCAGCAGCCTGGGCTCGATCGCGGCGACGACTTTCTTCGTGATCTCGTCCTGCAAGGCAAAGACGTCAGTCAGGTCGCCATCATACCGATCGGCCCAGAGGTGATTGCCGGTTGCGGCGTCAATCAGCTGGGTGGTGATGCGCACGCGGTTGCCGCCCTTGCGGACGCTGCCCTCCAGCACATAACGCACACCCAACTCGCGCGCGACGCGCTTCACGTCGACCGCCTTGCCCTTATAGGTGAACGAGGAATTGCGGGCGATGACAAAGAACCAGTGTAGCTTCGACAGGCCGGTGATTATGTCCTCAGCAATGCCGTCGGCGAAATATTCCTGCTCGGGGTCGCCGCTCATATTGGCGAACGGCAGCACGGCGATCGATGGCCGATCAGTACCCGGAACCTCATACTTCGCGACAGCCGCAGTGGATATTACGACAGCCGGCCCGGTATTCTCGGTGAGATCGATGCGGTGGACGCCAATCGGCCGTGCAATATTCTTGACGGTCTGCTCGCCCATGTCCTCGAAGCCGAAGCTCAACTTGTCGCGCACCTGATCGTGGACATTGCGCGAAACCAGGATGCCGCCTGGCTCGGCGAGTGCTTCCAGCCGCGCTGCCACATTGACGCCATCGCCATAGATATAATTCTCATCGCTGATGATGTCGCCGACGTTGATGCCGATGCGAAATTCGATGCGGTGATCGGGAGCCACATCGGCATTGCGTTCGGCCATGCCGCGCTGGATGTCGACCGCGTAGCGCACCGCGTCGACGACGCTCACGAACTCCACCAGCATCCCATCGCCCGTGGTCTTGACGATGCGGCCGCGGTGCTCGACGATTTTTAGATCAACTAATTCCTTGCGATGCGCCTTGAGCTGGCGCAGCGTACCTTCCTCATCAATGCCCATCAAATGGCTATAGCCGGCAATATCGCCAGCAAGAATCGCGGCAAGCCTGCGGTCAACGCGTTCCTCAGCCATCGGTGACGCAGTCCCCCCAATAAAAACCAATGACTATCATCGCAACGGCGCCGGTGGTTATCCCTTGCAGAAGACGGATCAATGATTCGCCTTGCAGGATTGAAGGAATTTGCATGGCCTTCGCCTTTCGATGAGCGAGGTCCGCGCCGCATGTCAGAGGCGGACGTGCACACGCGGTTGCCGACGGCACCCGCGCCGAACCCAGCTCTATTTGGAGTATTATTGTGCCTGCCGTCGGCACCAGCGCTGCCAATTAGACTTAGCGGAACTTCGGCACGTCGCCGCTTTTTGGGCAGCTCAGGCAAGCAAAGCGCTTAGCCGTACGTACACGCTACTCTCTTTTGGACCTAGTGTCACCAGTGTCGAATGTCCGAATTGGGTCATTAGCGGACAAGCCATTCAGCCTCCGGGGCGACGTTTGTCCGCTTTGGTCCAAAAGCGGGCATTCGCCCGCGCGATTGGCATGTCCGCTAAGTGCCATTCACGTCATTGGTGTCCATCGTTAGATAAATTGAGTCGCCTTCCGCCGGCTGTTCCGCCAGCAGCCGGTCGAGCAGGTTCTCGGTGTCCTTGGCGAACTTGCCTAACCGTTCGACGAAGGCCGCTTGCGCGTCTTTGCGCCCGCCTTGCGGCGGTCGTGCAGCGGATGCGAAAGCCATCGCCCGGTCTCCTTCCAGTCGGTCATCGAGTGGGCTACTTAAACGGCTCGCGCCGGTAAATGCCCCGTTTCCCGGAACCATTCAATGGCATCTCTGATGCCTTCCGCATATGGCCGCGCCCGAAAATCCAGCTCGCGCTCGGCCTTGGCTGCGGTGAAATACATGCGGTTCTTCGACATGCGTAAGGCGTCCACGGTGACAAAAGGCTCGCGGCCGGTGCCGCGCGCCATGGCCTCCGCCATGACGGCGACGGGAAACACGACCGCGCGCGGAATTTTCAGGCGTGGCGACCGCCGGCCGGTCTGCTGGGCGATCGTCACCAGTATTTCCGACAGCGACGCGTTCTGGCCTCCGAGAATATAACGCTCGCCGACACGGCCGCGTTCCAGCGCAGCAAGATGGCCGGCCGCGACGTCGTCCACATGCACCATGTTGAGCCCGGTTTCCACGAAGACGGGCACGCGCCCGGCCGCCGCCTCGACGATGAAGCGGCCGGTAGGCGTCGGCTTCACATCGCGCGGACCGATCGTCGTCGACGGGTTGACAATGGTCACCGGCAGGCCGTGCTCCGCCATGGTCAGCACCAGCCGCTCGGCCAGCAGCTTGCTGAGTTTATAGTTGCCGATCGCCTGGTGCTCCTCCAGCAAAATGGTCTCGTCGGAAGGATCGCCGGCAAGCCCGGTTTTCAGTGTCGCGACGCTGCTGGTGTAGACGATCCTTTCGACGCCTGCGCGCAGCGCCTCTTCCATGACGATGCGGGTGCTCAGCACGTTGTTATCAATGATTTCGGCCGGATTGCGCGCCCATAGCCGATAGTCGGCCGCGACATGAAGGACAAAGCGCACGCCGGCCATCGCCTGGCGGACGGATTCGGCGTCACGCAGATCGCCCCTGACGAATTCGATGTCGACGCCGGCAAGATGGTGGTGCGGGCCGCTGCCGCGCACGAGCGCGCGCACCGGGAAGCCGCGCTCAACCAGCAATCGCGCCACGGCCGAGCCGATAAAGCCGCTTGCTCCGGTAACGAGCGCTTTTCCCGTCAAACTCATTGGTTTTGCAGCCAAACCGATCGCCCCGCGGAATTCAACCGGGATTCTCCAGATGAACCCCGAACTGCCGTGCATTTTTTCGCTTTTCCCGCGTTCCGCCAAGACAGGCTGGCGGCGCGAATGACTGCCGACACCCCTGGCACCCGGAACGGCGGTAGAGGATCCGATCTGGCCATTTTTCACGGCATTTCGACACACTCCTCCCGTCAGTTACTTTGAACGCATGACCATTGTGGCGCCTCGTGCTGGCGGCGGCTGTCGCCGCATCTTCGATCATCTGCAAAATCGATTGAGATATTTGGTGGGGGATCGCGCCTTCGGTCAGGACCGTTGGGCGTGGCCAATGACGCAAAGGGTCATAAGCAGACAAACCGTCCCTGGCCAAAATCCGGCAATGTCTGCTTTGGTCCAAAAGCGGACAAACGCGAGCATGGTTGGGATGGCCGCTAAGTGTCATTGGCGGACATCACGGCCCCGGCTGAAAATCGCGCACTTGATGCAAGTCAAATCGGCACCACCTATTTTATAATATTCAATTTCTGATATGTGGTTCCGTCCGCGTTGGGAGAATTCGGTATGAAAAATTGGCCGCAAATCGTCACTGAGCTGACGTCACAATTGCGTACCTTGCGTGGCGATGTCCCTGAAGTGATGAAGGCATTCGGAAGCATCGCTCAATCGGCATTGGCCCCTAAAGCACTCGACAGCAAGACAAAGGAGCTCATTGCGCTCGGTATCTCCGTTGCAATTAGGTGCGACGATTGCATCGCCTTTCATGTCAAAGCAGCTCTTCAGCAAGGTGCCAGTCGTGAGGAAGTGACAGAGGTGCTTGGGATGGCGGTTTACATGGGGGCTGGCCCGTCAGTGATGTATGCAACCCATGCAATGGATGCTTTCACGCAATTTGAAAATCAAAACGCTGCAAAGCCAGTCACTGCTGCCTAGCCTATCGGAGGACCGGCCATTGTCCGCTAAGTGCCAATAGGCGACATGAGCTGATGCAAACTCCAACACCCATGTCCCTCGGCAAAATGCGCGCCAACGGCGTGCGCCCAGGCAAGAATTTCGCAAGCGAAGGGAGGATACATGTTGGCCAAATCATGGGCTGTGGCCCTTTGTGCGGGTGCGCTTTTTTTCGCGAGCGCAGGCGCTATTCGCGCCTATGAGAAGCCATACGACCCATACAAATCGTGCTGGGTTGGCGAGAACACAAACTGTGGCTATCTCACGCTCGAACAATGCCGAATGAGTCACCGCAACTGTGAGCCAAACCCATTCTACAATCCGCGCCCATCGCCGTCGCAGCGGCTTCGGCGCTAGCCGCGTTAACGATGCAAACCGCCCCCAGCTCTGACGACCCTCGGCAACATGCGCGCCAATGGCGTTTGCATCCTCGCCCTTCATTGCGGCGGTGGCGGCTGTAATCACGATGCTGTCATAGACGTGAGCCGCTATCCCGACGACATGCCGGTGCCATCGTTCGGCCCGCGCATGGTTTGCACGATCTGCGGTGCTATCGGCGCGGACGCGCGCCCGAATTGAAACGAGCGTGCTCCGGCTCATCTGGATAAATACCAATCGACGGTTAGAAACCGCAGAATTGTCAGAGAGGTCAAAAAAGTTTTGGCAACGCAGGTCAATCGTCCGAGCAGTTTTAGTCGCTTGATCGACGCTTGCCGGTTTAACGGGGCAATCCAGGCGGCATGTCATTGCCGCCCCATCCGCGCTTGCCGCCTTTACACGACCCAGGTGGCAGCAGGTTTCCGTTTGCGTCTTTGCAATTGTGCTTGCTCCAGCCGGTCTTGTTACCGTGGCGAAAACCGGGCGGCTGCCAAGAACCGCCGCTAGACGCCTGAGCAAATGCAGATAGTCCTCCGCCGCCAGAATTTCCGTGCCCGCCACCGTGGTTGCGTGCGAATGCGAGCGGAGTGGTCGTAACCATTAGCGCTAGAGCACTGACGGCTGTAATTGCGAAAAATGATCGGCGCATGACTGCCCCCATTTGCTCACGGCTTATACGGTGGCGCTGCTGCCCTTTTTTAAAGAATTTCGGTAAAATTTGCGCTTTACCCGCTGCAAGCCGACGCTAGTCGGCACATCCACGTCGGCTGTTGCTCCAATAGATGGGTAATCGGCCGGCAGCTTGTGGATAGCTGAAGATTTTGGGTGCTGCGCTTCAGGCTGACGGTGAAACGAGGTCGCCGTGGTTACGGGCCTCAAGCAACCGCAGGATCGGGAGGCCCCGGCCAGCCGTCCGCCGGCATTACGACCGGCTGCCTTCAATGGCTGGACGCGGCGGGAACGAAGGCGGGCGGAAGCCCGCCGGATAAGGGAAGCCCCTGGGGGTTCCCCTCTTGTCCCGCCCGGAAGCTACGGCGCCGGGGACAGAAAAGCCGCAGGTGGAGCGCCGGACGGCGACGCGCCCGCGTCGCTATCGGGCGCGCCTCGCCGCAGGCAAGCTTGCGCAGGCTGCGCCGGCAAGTCTGCAAGGCGAGAGGCCAGTGGATGCGCCGCTCGGCGCTCCACCCCCTCGCACTTTTGTGCGGGGGCGACTCCCCGCTCCCCTGTTGCGGGGGGCGACTGCCCTGGACCCCCTGTGGGTGCGGGGGCAGATGACGAAAGTCCGGCGCGGCTTCCGAGCGCGGAAATGATCCCTCATGCCGGGAGAATTCCAACATGCAAGGAGCCGAAGCTGAGCATCGCGGTGAACCCGACGCGCGCGCGCAGCAGTCTCGCTTCCCTCTCTCAGCCGAACCCGGTTTACCCGAGTCCGGACATTACGAAGCGGTCGAAGTCGGATATATCCGACTTCGACGTGGGAGAGGGTGGGGGCCGAGTTTGCCACGCGCGCATTCTCCCCTACCATCCGCGCCAACGAACATCCGGGAGAATGCCCATGAAAATGCCCAGCCGCATGATCGACATCACGATCGCGCTCGACAACGACACGGTGCTCGATCCGCCCTTCATGCGCCCGAAGATCGAATACATACCCAACAAGGGTACTGCCTGGGTCCTGCTCGAGGCTTTCCCGGGCTTGAAGCAGGAGGACCTGCCGGACGGCGAAGCCTGGTCGATCGAGAACGTCACGCTCGCCACCCACAACGGCACCCACATGGACGCACCCTATCACTTCCAGTCCAAGGACATTCACGGCAATCGCATGATCACCATCGACGAGGTGCCGCTCGACTGGTTCTTCCGCCCCGGCGTCAAGCTCGACTTCCGGTCGCTGCCCGACGGCCATGTGGTGAGCGCGGCGGAAGTGGAAGCCGAGCTTGCGCGCATCGGCCACGTGCTGCAGCCGTTCGACATCGTGCTGGTCAATACCCGCGCCAGCCAATGCATCGGCAGCGAGGAATACCTCACCGCCGGCATCGGCATGGGCCGCGAGGCCACGCTCTATCTGACCTCGCGCGGCGTGCGGGTCTGCGGCATCGACGCCTGGGGCTGGGATGCGCCCTTCGTGCACACGTGCAAGCGCTGGGAGGCTACCCACGACCCCTCCATCATCTGGGAAGGGCACAAGGCCGGCCGCGAGATTCCCTATTGCCACATGGAGAAGCTGTGCAATTTGGAACAGCTGCCGCCGGACGGTTTCACCGTCGCCTGCTTCCCCTCCAAGATCAAAGCCGCCTCCGGCGGCTGGACCCGGGCAGTAGCGCTGTTTGATTGAGCGGAGCCGCTGATTGATTGAGCAGAGGCATGACAAAAACGCATCACTGAATCGTCATATTTATGACAAATCTATGATCGGTCCGGAAGAGGTCTTTATTATCGGTTCATAAAGCATGCATTCATTGCATGGCGCGCATGCTTTGCAGCGACTACCTAATGCGCCGAATCCGGCTATATTGCAGTGCAACAACACTAAGAAAACACAGAGGAAACGCCAGGGAGCTGAAAGGAGAAGGTTCCATGGCTTATACCCACACCGCGGTTGCCCCGCGAATTTCCGAAATTCCGCAGGAAGTGCCACGCGCCAAGCGCGGCTTTTTCCAACGCCTGCTCGACGCCATCGAGGCGCACACCATGCGCAAGGCCGAAGCCGAGATCGCCCGCTACCTCGGGCCCCGACATAAATTCACCGACGAAACCGAGCGCGAGATCGAGCGCCGCTTCCTGTCCAACCGGTAACGCCAAACGATCGCGGCAAGGAGAAAACGATGTCGAGCTATGAATTGCGCGTGGCCCAGCCGCCGAAGGCGCCGTCGCTGTTTGGCGGCTTGGCGCGCGTCGCCTCCCTGCTGCGGGACGTGCTCGACGTGTTCAGCGAGGCGCAGCGCCAGGCCTGTGAGGCCGAGCGGCGCTATCCGTTCACCTCCTGTTGAACGATGACGCGGGTGCTGGCGCGCGCGTCAGCGGCTCTCCGCCTCGCCGGCGGGCGGCGGGTAGGTTTCCGGCATCACCACCGAAGGATCCGATGGATCGAGCGACTCGCCGGTGACCACCGCGCCGACCGGCGCGGTGGCGGCGAGGTCGAAATCAGTCTTCTCAGGTTGGCTCAGCGAAGCCTGCACGGTGGTGCGGTAGAACACATAAGCCGCGAGCAATGCTTGCACGACCGCCGTAAACAGGAACAGCGCGCGCGGTCCCTGCAGCGCCATGGTGGCGGAGGCGATGAGCGGGCCGATCACCGCGCCGCAGGCATTGGCGAGCAGAATGGTGGCCGCGGTTGGCACCGTGTCGCTCACCGGCGTCTTGTCATAGGCGTGCGCGGCGGCCAGCGAATAGCACGGCAACGCCAGCGCGCCGAATAGGAATCCGAAGATCAGCAGCAGCGGGCCGGTGCCGGCGAACAGCCACAGGACGATACTGGTTACCGCCGCGCCGATCAGCAACGCCAACAGCACCAGGCGGCGGTCCACCCGGTCGGAGAGCCGGCCCACCGGCCATTGCGCCAGCGCGCCGGCGAGCGTCGCCGCGCCCATGAACACCGCGACCTCGCCGACGTTGAATCCGTTGTCGACCGCCGACAATGGGCCAAGGCTCAAGAAGGCGCCATTGGCCGCGCCGATCATCAGGCTCGCCACCAGGCCGACCGGCGCCGCGCGGTAAAGCTGAATCGGCCGGAAGCTGACGATGGTGATCGGCGCCGGCTGCGCCGAGCGGGTGAGCGCCACCGGAATGATCGCGAGAGAAGCCAGCATGGCTGCGGCCATGAAGCTTTCCGCGGCTTTGATCGGATAGAGCGTCACCATCAGCTGCCCGACCGTGAAGGCGAAGAAATTCACGATCACGTAGGACGACATCATCAGTCCGCGCGTCTCGTTGGTGGCGCGGTCGTTGAGCCAGCTTTCGATCACCAGATAAAACCCGGCGATGCAGAAGCCGTTGATCACACGAAACGCGATCCAGGCGGCGACCGCGGCCGCCAGCGGATAGGCAAGCCCGACCACCACCGCAAGCGCCACCAGCGCGGTAAAGGCGCGGATGTGGCCAGCGCGCAGGATCAGGTACGGCGCCAGCAGGCAGCCGCTGACGAAGCCGATGTAATAGGCCGAGCCGATCACACCTATGGCGAACGCGCTGAAGTCTTCCGCGTGCCCGCGCAACGGCAGCAGCGTGAATTGCAACCCGTTGCCGGCGAGCAGGAAAGCGACCGCCAGCAGCAGCGATGCGATCGGGCGCAGGTTCGACTGCATGGAGAACGGCCGCTCCGTAAGGCCCCGCGCTATAACTTGTTACGCGCGCCTGGGCATAACGGGAATCGGCTAGCCCGCCAAGGCTTGCCTCAGCAAGGCGCGCGCAGATGGCACGGCTTGCTCAGGCACGGCGACGCCAGCAAGGCGCGCCGTTTAGTTCTTACGTTTTCGGCTGATGGTGTGTGTAGTAATCGGCCCAGGCCAAAGCTGCAGCGTAAATCGCGAATACCGCAACGATTGCCGTGACGATGATGGCGGTTTCTGTCGGCATGGCGGAGTCCTGTATTTGAAGCGATAGCAGGTTAGCGCGGCCGCCGCGGAGAGGTTTTGATGTGCATCAAAGTCGAGGCATTGACAGACATGACCACGGAACTAAAGGATCGGAACCTCCGGTAACATTGCGAATCAATTCGTGATTGAATGTCCTATTATCAACTTTGTTGCGCCA
>Ga0307428_1000881_pt1 | contig 16674 bp, 17 predicted proteins | sample SalMarWE160240MG_FD_202161 | JGI IMG/M metagenome (GOLD analysis project Ga0307428, IMG submission 202161) | Salt marsh sediment microbial communities from the Plum Island Ecosystem LTER, Massachusetts, United States - WE1603-240 | ecosystem: Environmental > Aquatic > Marine > Intertidal zone >...
CCATAAAATATGCGATGGGTTAATAGCTGGTAATTGATACCAATACTCCCTTGAGGAGCATGTGTCGGTTTTAGCAGGTATCATACTTCTATCTTTGCCCATCTTATATACTTTCTTTTCACCATGAAGAATATAATTATAGACAAGTTTGCTGTTAATTTTGTCTTTTGGCTCGCTTACAACAATAACGAAATCTTCAACCGATGCGAAGTCTATAAGAATCTTTTTATAATCCTCAGGATTACGAATAACAGGATACAAATATTCCTTCTCGATAAGCCATTTTGTTCCATCACCACTTAGGATGAGTCTTAGATTTTCATGTTTTCCTTTGTAGTTTGATCTATTGGCCATCATCTCAATTTCTTTAGGCCCTATTAAGCTCGTTATGTCAGAAACATAAAACCAAGGGTCTGCACCAGTTGTAAACCCTCTGTGAATCTCCGCTATCTTTTTCAATGGGATGAGCTTAGTTTTGCCTTTTTCCAGAATCTTAAAGAAGATCTCCGGTGCCCTCAGGTATTTGCCCCACTTTGCTCCCACATATTTTTCCTTCTCAAGGTCAAAACCCTCATCCCATAGCTCGCTCTGCTTTTTGGGAAAAATTCTCAAATCCTCATTCTCGTAAAGTTCATTATGGGCGAGGATAGTTTTTTTGAGTTTGTCTATGGCATTTAGTCTCTCAATCTGCTTTTCCCACATATCCTGCGCTGGCGGAATAAAGTATCTGAGCGACTTCTTTAGATACACAAACCTGAGGAGATTTTGATCTCGCTCCTTCCTGTCTTTGCACTTTTGGAGGATAATAATGCAGGTATTAATGTCTGCTTCTTCAAACCAGCGTTCTACTTTGGATTCGATTATGGCAACGACTTTGTAATTCTTTAAGAAGAACTCCTGAAGTCCTTTGCCATAGTCGACATCGAGCCATGAATTTGAGACGATGAATCCAAAAAACCCTTTATCCTTTAGAAACTTTGTGCCATGGACAAAAAAATAAGCATGGATGCCTGCTCGTTTTCCTATCTCAGCAGTCTTTTTGCCTCTTAAATCCAAGAGAGCTTTATTGATAAGCTTTCTCTTATATTCAGCATTATCAGGTGAGATTTTACTTATCTCCTCTTGCCTTGTATAGGGTGGATTGCCCACCACAGCATCAAACCAGCGTGGATAAATGACTTCTCGCTCTTGAAGCCCAAGTGTTTTTGCCCTGACCCTTCGCCATTTTTCAGGATCAAAACCGTTATCTCCGACAAGAAGGGCAAAGAAATCCTCTTGAAGAATATTCGGATAATTCTTATCTGCACCGAGGTCGTTAAGAGCAAGGTTTATTGTGGCAAGGTGAGCCGGGAATTTGGCAATATCATTCCCCCAAAGGGTTTCGAGGATATCCTCGTGACTTTTATATTGATTCATCAATTTTTTGTGCTGGTAGGCCCTTACAAGAAAGGTTCCTGCCCCAGAGGCTGGATCAAGGATCTTGTTGTCTTCATGATGTAAACAGAACCCAAGGATTAAATCAACCACATCAGGGCTGGTGAAATATTGGCCTAAATTGTGCCGTTCATTAGAGGGAATAAGGCCTTCAAAAATCCTGCCGATAACATCATATCCAAGTTTAGAAAAGTCATATCTTTTCAGGACACTAATAAGCTCTTTTATTTCTTTTACCACCTCTCTCGCCTCAGGGAAGGCTATGGTATCTATGAAATCCGTGGTATAGATAGTTTCGTAGTCTATCTTCAAAACCTGGTTGAAATAACCCTGAAGGGTTGCCTGGAGCACTGCACCTTTTGTAAGTCCTTCAGGTATTTCGAGAGGGTCAAGGGCCTCCGGTCTCTTTGCTTGAAGAAGGTTGTAGAAAAGGATTTTGTTTATAAGAAGATAGGCAGTCTGTCTTGCCGCTTTCTCAAAGTCCTGGGGCTGCCAGACAAAACTCCAACCCTGATCTACAAACCAGTTCTTTATTCTCTTAGCGAAAGGAGGGTCTTTGTGGCATTGATCATCAATAATTCTTTTATAGTAGGTAGAGAGAACTTTTATCTTCTCCTGGAGCCTGAAAATCAAAAACTCGTCGATCGCCTGTTTTGGCTCGGGCTCTTTGCCTGAAGAGACGGAGTAAAGCTGGGTAAGAAAATCTTCAAGCCCTTTCTTTATAGGCTCGCTATGCCTTGTTTGGTCAATATCATCCAGATTCTCAAGTTCTGAGAGATGATATTTTTCAACGATTTGTTGTTCTTCTGGTTTAAAGGCATTTGCCTTTTCCGTGTTGAACCAGATAAGTTTTTTAAAATTACACGTGGCAAAATATTTGGCCCTTCTATGAGTTGCTTTCAGCCTTGAAGGTTCTTTAAGCTCCTTTTCATCAAATGGATCAAAATAGGGTGGTTTAAATTCTGCTACACATAAAAGGTTTTGACTTCGGGGATTTTCAAAGATGACGATATCTGGATACTTGTCATCTGCACTGCGGGTTTCGACTTCGGCTGGACCTATATCCAGCCCTTTTTTCTTGGCAATACCATTAATCCATTCAGCTACTTTGGCAACGCAAGTACGCTCTGTCTTGTGGACACTGACATCAAAAACAGATGCCCTAAAAATCTCTGTTTTCGTCTTGCTTGAGATTTTGCCCAGTTTTTTACTTTTCATGGTCTTTTAATACCTGGTTTACTATCCTTCGTGCGATCTCAAAGGCAGCAGCAATCCTGATAATTTTCACATCTCCCAGCCCTTTTATTTCAAGAAACTTGTGTAAAGGCTGGTTTGCCATTCCCTTGAATGAGCCGAATGTGGCGAGGATCTCACCGGCAATCGTTTCTGCCGGCTTTCCCTTGATGCCTGATGAGATCAGTATGGCGAGAAGCTCAGCATCCGATAAGTTCTCAGGGCCGAGTTCTCTGAGTTTACCTCCGGGGTGCCGCCACGTTTGGGATGATGAGTTCATTTTTTGACCTCGTTGTTCAATGTTTCCCCTGTGTTTCTATTCTTAAGGCATCACTTCATTTGGATTCAGAACAGCTACCGTTACTTTGTCCTTAAAATGCGCCACGTTCCATGTCACAAAGGCATCGAGGATTTTTTTATTTTTATCGACTATGAAAGTTATCAACGGCATCACCGAAGCTCATCTTCCCCTTTATATGGTCCAGTATGGATTTGGGGTTAAAACATACTAATCTGGCATCCTCCTCCGGGAACAATATGGTTGGTATTAAACTTTCTTGCAAAACCAAGGTAGAGCATTACGGTGCTTTCAGCGCTGAGATTAAATGATAGGATCCCACAAAATTCTAATAGATTATAGATAGAGGTATAGGCGATGATCTCATTATTTACCGCTCTTTCTATGAATCGCACGGTTTCTTGATACTTCGTATCCCTTGTGTATCTCCTTTCAATGACGTATACATCCGTATCGATAAAAACCTTTACCCTTTTTTCCATACCCTCTTCCTGCTATGGCCCATTGCTTCTTCAATTGAGGAAAAAAACGGGCTACTCCTTTCCAGTTCCCTGTCTATCGTTTCCCGATCTATTTCTACATCGGGCTTTCCCCCTTTTTTCATGGCAACAGTTGCCTGGTCTACAGGCAGCCCTTCTTGTTCCAAGGCCTTTTGCAGGATTTCTTTAACGAGAGCGCTCCTATTCGTGCCCCTTGCCTTAGAGATACTATCCAATTTTTTGAGAAATTCTTTCTCTATTCTGAGGGTCAAAACGCTCATTGCGATCACCTCGTAACACTTTGTTTCACCTATTGTATTACAATTTTGTAAAAGTCAACACTGTGTCTTAATTCATCCTAAGGACTTGGAGTGTTTTACAAGGTTTCAAGTTCTAACCTAATTGTAGTGAGATTATCCTATAGCTCCTTAAATCCCATGCTATAGAGGACCGCTTCATAAATTTCTTTGAATTTTTCATCCCTTATCCTGCCAACTTTTTTTACCAGTCTTTTTTTGTCAATGGTGTGAATCTGCTCCAAAAGGAGCATGGATGGGCGATCTACTCCATCTGATTTGTCCAGATACACGTGGATGGGCATTTGACGAATCGTGGTGGTCAATGCGGCAACAATCGTCGTAGGGCTGTGCTCGTTGCCAATATCGTTTTGTAAGATAACACCATGACGTGTTCCTCCTTGTTCGGAGCCGACTTTCGGATCGAATTGGATTAGCCAAATCTCACCGCGCTTAGGGAATCTATTCATCAGGCCACACCTCTTGGGCTAAGGAGGAAAAATCTTCTGCAATTCGGGTATTTTCTTGGGTCATGGCCTTATAGCCCTCGATCATTTCCCGTTTCTTGATCTCGGCCTGCCACGTTTTAAGGATACTCTCAATTACCTGGCTCCTGGAAACCTTTTTAGACTTAGAGTACATCTTAATGTCCTGCAAAATGGAGGCATCCAGCGAAATACTGACCTTTCCCTTTGTTGATTTCATTTTTCCCACCCCTTTTGCTCATATTTCATGCTACCTATTAGTAAGATAAATTAGTCTTACTGTCAATCATAAAGAATCGTACGATCGCAACCACGGCTAATTAAAAAGGGCAAACCATCAAAACTTCGGTGCCGGAAAAGGAGAGACGACATAGTTCATACCTTGGATTTTTTGAAAAAATTTTGACGGATTTCCCCTCGTATGGTATATACGACAACAATGGAGGGATGTCCGAGTGGTTGAAGGAGGCGGTCTTGAAAACCGTTGAGCAGCAATGCTCCGTGGGTTCGAATCCTACTCCCTCCGCCAGAAAAGGAACGTAGCTATTTTTATTGGGGCAAATAATAGTTCTGTGTATGGGGAATTTGCGGAGAGATGGCCGAGATGGCTGAAGGCGCTCGCCTGCTAAGTGAGTGTAGGGTCAAAAGCTCTACCGAGGGTTCGAATCCCTCTCTCTCCGCCACAAGAATTGGACTCTGCTGGAAGGCGCCACATGGCTTACAGCGATAATCGCTGGGAAGGGACATTCAGAGAATTCTATGCCAGGTGGTTCCATCCGGTGTGTCGAGCACCGCAATTCCCAATTCCTTCAGCTTCTCTCGTATCGCGTCTGCCCGTGCCCAATCCCTGAGTTCCCTCGCATCCCTTCTTTCCCTCAACAATTCCTCTATCTGTTGGTTTGATTGCACCTCGGAGAGGTCCATCACCATGAGCACAGAGTTGATCCTAGCGAGTAGCTCTTCGATCTTTTCTCGATCAGACGGGGCTAATCCATGTGAGTCAATGAGGCGGTTGACCTTACGGGTAAATCCGAAGAACGCTGCCAGGGCCTGGGAAATATTTAGATCCTCATCCATTGCCTCGCCAAAGCTTCGGGTAAGATCGTAGATGAGCTGATTGATCTCGCCTGAAGCCGATCCCTTCTTGCAGGTGCGGAGCGCATGGATGAATCTATCCAGACGGGCAACCGTATTTCTCGCCATGGCCAGCTTTGCCCATGAAAAGTAGATTGCCCTTTTGTAGTGGGTCTGCATGAGCCAGTACCTGATATCCCTGCCGCGGTATCCCTTCTGGAGTACTTCCCTGAGTGTGGCAGCCTTTGTCTCTTGTGGGTCAGGCGCTTGTTCCTCACGGATCAGCTCATTGTGAAGCCAGTAGTTTGCCAATGGCTTGCCGGTAATGGCCTCTGAAATGGCTATGTCGTTTTCGTGATGCGGAAAGATCAAATCGACACCCCCGGTATGAATATCATAGGTTTCGCCGAGGTATTTCATGGCTATTGTAGCGCATTCTATATGCCAGCTGGGACGCAGGTTACCCCATTTGGTGGAGAAGAACAGACCTTTCTTGAGTTCATGGAGGGTAGACCTCTTGAGAAGCGTGAAATCCCTCGGATTGTCCTTTTCGTACTGATCCAGGTCCACCGTTTTCCCTACCTTGATCTTGTCCAGGTTCACCCTGGAAAGCTTGCCATAGTCCTGGAAACGGGATATGTCGAAATAGACTGAGCGCAATCGTTCATAGGCGAAGCCCCGCTCTATAAGCTTTTCAGCGGTGTCTATCATCTCTCCCACATGCGCGCTTGCCCTGGGATACTTGGCGGCCCTCTTGACATTGAGGGCGTCCATATCCTCGAGGAACTCCTGGTAATAGGTGTCGGTAAAGGTCTTTAGATCTTTCCCTGCGGCCTCTGCTCCCTGAATGGTTCGATCGTCCAGATCGGTGATATTGATGATATGGGTGACGTCAAACCCCTTATATTCGAGATAGCGCCTCAGAATATCTGCGACCACGTACCTCCTGCACTCCGCGATATCTATTAATTTCGACACGGTAGGTCCACAGGAATAGATCGTGACCTCATTTTCCCTTATGGGGGTGAATTCATTAATTTGCCTACTGAGCGTGTTATAGAACCTCATACCAGTCCTTTTTCGGTCGGTAAACAGGTTGGTGCTCAGGTATCGTTCGCCGCCGTCGGGACATATCACCACCACGACGCCTTGCTTCATCTCATGTGCCGCATTAAGGGCTGCGGCCATAGCTGCACCGGAACTCATGCCGACGAAGATGCCTTCCTCTTTGGCGAGCCTCCTTGCTACCTGGAAGGCAACCTCGTCATCGATATGAACGATACGGTCCAGGAGGGCTTTATCGAATATCTCAGGGCGATATGATTCCTTGAGATTCTTCATTCCCTGAATCTTATGACCCAGATAGGGCTCAACCCCCACTATCTCAATGTGGGGATTGTATTCCTTCAGCCTCCGTGAGAGGCCTACTATAGTGCCCGTGGTGCCCATGGCAGCGACAACCGTAGAGACTTTTCCGCCTGTCTGTTCCCAGATTTCGACGGCAGTTCCACGATAATGGGCCATCCAGTTGCTCTCATTGTTGAATTGGTCCGCGAGCCAGTATTTTTCCGGCTCTTGCCGAACCAGGTTGTAGGCATCTTCGATTGCTCCATCGGTGCCAAGATGAGACGGGGTGAACCTGAGTTCCGCTCCCAAAGCCGCGAGGATCTTTTTCCGTTCCTCACTCACCGAGTCCGACATAGTGAGCACGAGCCGGTAACCCTTGATCGCGGCAACGAGGGCGAGGCCGATACCGGTATTGCCGCTCGTGGCCTCAATAATCACCTTTTCCCTGGTTAACCGGCCGTTCTGCTCGGCATCCTCAATCATCGACAGCGCCACCCTGTCCTTGATAGAGCCCCCTGGATTGAAGGACTCGAGCTTGGCATACACCGCCACGCCGAGGTTCTTGGTTAAACGACCGATAGGCACGAGAGGCGTGTTTCCGATCTCATCCAGGATATTGCCGTATGTTTTTCCCACAATCTCCCTTCATGTTCCAAGGGGCGTCTTCAAAGAGATTCTGTTCATCACTGGGTAGAGGATAGGATCTTGAGCTATGAAGACGTTTCGTTTTCAGCAACCCAACTTAGGGGTGGTTATTTTTAATACAAAGCTCGCTGCATGGCAACCGTATTTTAGCGTATCAAGGGAAATCAAGCCCACTGATAATTGATGGTTTCGTAAAAAGTCTCAATAGCGTGTCATTTCGAGCGAAGCGAGAAATCTTATCAATATAACATGCTGAAAATACAAGATTTCTCCTTGCAGTCGAAATGACAGACTCAACGGATACGACTTTTTACGAGTTTGTCATAATTGGAGATGACGTAATGGGGATCAACGCCCAAAGGGATCGGCTTCACACAAATACCGCCGCTGGATGGCCACTGACCTGAAGGATGTTGGCGGACTTACAAGAGATCTTATCGAGCAACCTGTTTGCGGTTTGATATGTGCACTTCCATCAATCAAAGGCCTCATCAAGTGCCTCCTGGTAGGCCCTATAGACCTCGCTGCCGAAGCAGACCAAGGTCACCTTGTGTAAAGATCGATCGGCCTTAAGGAAGGATTTTATCTCCCTCAGAGCAATGCGGACAGCCCTTTCCAGAGGAAACCGGTAGGCACCGGTGCTTATGGACGGAAAGGCCACTGTGGCAGCTCCGATCTCAACGGCTGCCTTTAGGGAGTTTCGGTAACAGCCGGCCAGCAGGGCATCCTCATCCTTGTTTCCACCAGTCCAGATCGGGCCTACGGTGTGGATTACCCAGCGAGCAGGGAGCCGATAGCCCTTGGTGACACGGGCTTCCCCTGTGGGACAGCCGCCTATCAACCTCGTTTCCTCGAGAAGCTCCGGGCCTGCTGCCCTGTGTATGGCCCCGTCAACTCCCCCACCGCCCAACAGGGTGGTGTTGGCGGCGTTCACAATGGCATCGACGTCCATCTTAGTGATATTGCCCTCAACAATCTCTATCCGTTCCTTCAATTCTGTGGCCATTTTAGCCCTCCCATACAGCACAATCTATGTTCATACACATAGGTGAAAGCGCGAGTGAAGTCAAGGACAAGAAAGAGAGGCTGGTTATGGGATTGTAATGAGCTCAGTATTCGTTTATAATATCCATATGTTGAAGATCGGGACATTGCAGTTGAGAAATTGGCTGGTTATGGCGCCCATGTCAGGCAAGACCAATCTCCCCTTCCGTCTGATCGCAAAAGAGATGGGGGCAGGGCTGGTGAGCACCGAAATGATCAGCGCTACGGGGCTTTCCAGGGGACAGGCAAAGACCTGTTCGTATGTGGCTACCCATCCAGATGAAAGGCCTATCGCTGCGCAGTTATTCGGGAGCGAAGCGGACGTCATGGCAACATCCGCGCGGATCGTAGCAGATACGGGGATCGATGTGATAGATATCAACATGGGATGCCCCGCAAAAAAGGTCGTGAAGACTGGATCAGGGGCTGCCCTGATGCGAGATCCGCAGAAGACCGCAAAGATACTTACTGCAGTGCGACGGTCTATCCCAGTGCCGTTGACCGTGAAAATAAGGGCTGGGTGGTCGCCACAGGAGGCGAATGCCCTTGAGATCGCAAGGGTGATCGAGGGATGCGGCGCGGATGGGATCTGCATCCATCCGCGGTTTGCCAGCCAGGGATTTTGCGGAAAGGCTGATTGGACCTTGATCAAGAGGATGAAAGAAGCACTGAAGATACCCGTTATCGGAAACGGGGACGTAAGCGCGCCATCCTTGGCCTTACAGATGCGCTCTGAGACGAACTGTGACGGGGTTATGATAGGAAGGGCAGCACTGTCTAATCCGTGGATATTCAAACAGACCCTGGAACTGGAACAACGGGGGAGCTTCGCAACGCCTGGACTCCACGACAGGCATCGTTTGATCAAAAGGCACTATGAGCTTCTCATAGGATATATCGGCGAGAAGAGGGCTACCCAGCTCATGAGGGGCCTGTTGCTCCTTTACACGAAAGGCCTCCCGAACCGGGCATTTCTCAAAGGCCTGGTTTCGGAAGTCAACGGGAAGGAGAGGCTTCTCGCCACAATACACGCCTACTTCGGGCGCATGCAGGAAGAGGGCTTATCGTGAAGGTTAGATTGGCCAAGAGTGCGGGATTCTGTATGGGTGTTAGAAGGGCTATGGAGATTGCCCTATCTGAGGCCAACAAAGGCGATGGAAAGCTTTTTACTTACGGACCATTGATCCATAATCAGCAGGTCTTGGATTTGCTCCGATCAAAGGGCGTGGACGTCAAGGAGAATATAGAGAAGCGCGAGGAAGGAAGGATCATCATTAGAGCGCATGGTATTTCGCCGGCAGAGAGGGAAAGGATAAGAAACTCCAATTTCAGGATAATAGATGCCACGTGTCCTCGTGTTGGAAAGGTGCAAGCGATTATAAAGAAATACCACAACAGGGGGTATACGCCTGTCATATTTGGAGATGCCAGACATCCTGAGGTCATTGGATTGATGGGTTACGGAGCAGGTGACAGTATCGTGATACGTTCCCCGAGGGATGTGGAGAGGTTGCCCGAGGATGACCCGCTGGTTGTGGTGTCGCAAACCACACAAAATGTGGACGATTATTGGACCACCGTAAATGCCATCAAGAATCGTTACCCGGAGGCGGTAATCTTTGATACGATTTGCCATGAAACGTATAAACGGCAGAGGGAAGTGAGGGCCTTGGCATCGGAGGTGGATAGCATGGTGGTGGTCGGCGGCAGCAACAGCGGCAACACGCGGCGGTTGTATGAAATTTCGAAATCTATGGGAATACCCACCTTTCATGTGGAGACCGAGAAGGAGCTGGAGAGCTCATGGTTTGGCTCGGCCGAAACAGTTGGTGTCACTGCTGGTGCCTCAACCCCCAACTGGATGATAAAAAAGGTGATGGAGAGAGTAAAAGCCATGGGTCAGAAAGGGCGATATTCCTTTGGGAATTTATCGGGTAGAGCCCTTCGGTTCCTCACGGTGATAACAATTCCTGAGTCCATCGGGGCATTCTCCCTGACCTATGCAGGTCTTGTGCTCTCCATGGGCAGGGCACCGCTTATTTACCCCTTCATTGCCCTGCTCTATGTGTACAGCATGCACGTGCTGAACCGATTTCTGGATAAGGAAGCCGGCACATACAACGATCCCGGCATAGCCCTTTTCTATACCAAGCATCGAGGTTTTCTCGTGACTACATCGCTGGCAACGATAGGCACAGGACTTTTCCTCTCCCTCTCGCTCGGTTTCGTCCAGGTTTTGCTCTTTCTCGCGCTCACCTTTTTGGGATTGGCATATAGCATGCCGATCATACCGCTGAGAGTAGGATATCTCGGGCGATACACGAAGATAAAAGATCTACCGGGGTCAAAGACGTTGGTGGAGGCATTGGCGTGGGGAACCATAAGCTCGGTGTTCCCCTTTATTGGGTGGCCGAGGCCTTTATGGCCCGGGATTTTGGTATCCTTCCTGTTTGTATCCTCTATGTGTTACGTGCGGGCAGGAATATTCGATATCCTCAACATACAAGGGGATTTGATCGTTGGTAAGGAGACACTCCCGATTGCGATGGGGGAAGGAAGGGCCTTGAGGCTCTTGTTTCTGGTGAACGCAATCGGTGCATGCCTGCTGCTGCTTACGGCAGACACTGGTTTCGTTTCATCTCTGGGCTACCCCCTCATCATCTGCTTCCTGATCGCAGTGGTGTATATCGGGGCATACTGGAGGGAGTGGATAAAGGACGGACCTTGCTTACAGGCTATTGTGGAGGGCAATCTCCTTTTTGCCGGGGCACTTGCCTTTGTATGGAAAATGCTTTAAACGATGCCTTCCGTAAGTGTTATCATCCCCACATTTAACCGATCCCGAAGGCTGATACGGGCCGTTCGGTCCGTCCTAAAGCAGACATTTCGTGACTTCGAGGTCATTGTCGTTGACGATGGATCAAGCGATGATACCTATCAAGCGATTACCTCTTGCGCGCCGATGATACAGTACGTGAGGAAGGAAGTGAACCAGGGGGTATCGGCTGCGCGCAACAGCGGCATTCGTCGAGCTTCTGCACCCTGGATTGCGTTTCTGGATTCCGATGACTACTGGCTCGAGGATAAGTTATCCGTTCAGATGAAATATATCGAAGGGAATCCAGGCACCCTTGCCTGCCAAACCGAGGAGATGTGGATACGGGATGGAAAGAGGGTCAACCCGAGGAGAAGGCATAAAAAACCATCGGGAGACATATTCGCCCAATCTCTAAAGCTATGCCTTGTAAGCCCATCCAGCGTGGCACTGAAGAGATCCCTGCTGGATGAGATTGGCCTATTCGATGAGGCGCTTCCAGCTGCAGAGGACTACGATATGTGGTTGAGGATATCGTGCCGCTACCCCATACACCTTATTGAGAAGGAGCTCGTGGTCAAGGAGGGAGGGCACGATGACCAGCTGTCGCGTCGATTTATTGGTATGGATCGATTCCGCATCTTGGCGATCGTGAAGTTGATGAAGAGCGGGATGCTTACCCATACACAGCAGGGGGAAGCCAGAGGAGAACTATCGATAAAGTGCAGGATATACGGGGAGGGTTGTATGAAGCGAGGAAGGAAACAGGAAGCCTCTTTCTATCTCTCCCTGCCTGAGCGAGTGGCGAAAGGAGAGGAGGTCTTCTCAGAGATCATTGCACCTCACGCTTGGAGGGATGAGCTATGTATGTGATCGACACGTCTTCCCTCTGCATGCCGTAACCCAAAGAATCGTCAAGGTAATCATTTAAAGGTGCAAGGAGGCCCGAGAAGGAGCTAGGGCTTTTCCAAGACGATCTTGTTCTCCAGGAATGAGATCAGCTTTATATGGGCCTCAAAGGCCTTTTGATCGCCGAACAGATTTACTATCTTGATAACATTGCCTTCCCTGTGTAACTCTTCCACATTTTCCAGTATGAGCTCCTCTTTCCCGTCTTGAATCAGATACGCTGATGCCTCACACATCTTGTTTGCCTCCTTTGATAATATCAATGGCCTGATCGATCAGATGGGGAAGGGGTTCGACAGAAAGGCCCATGATCTCGACCCGCTCCTGGGTCAACGGAATCAAAACCTTCAGGGCTTTGCTGGATCCGATGGCCTTTGACATCTCAGGCGTTACTTCCCCCATCATAGCATCGGCAATGATAATGGCAAGTGGCCCAATAATCATGTCAGCCTCGAGGGCTGTTCTCACAATGGCATTCTCGCCGGTGGCTCCTCGGTTTGCACCTGCCTTCATCATCTGAGAGGTAGCTATAGAATTGGTGCCAAGGGCGAGTATTTCCATATCCTCGCCGAAGACATCCCGTAACCTCTTGATTATGGCCCTGCCTATTCCGCCGCCCTGGCCGTCCATAACTATTATTACGCTCACAGGAGCCCCCTCGTTATAGAATTGGATTGCAACTGAGGATAAAGCCTGTTAGATTTCAATGGGTTATCCGATTCCGGATGAATACATGGTGTACTCGTTCCCATGTGCCTCACCATACTGTGATGTGATGGTTTGCCAAATGGGAAGCATGTATATGCTATAGCGCCCGAAGGCATAACCTCGTGCGATTACTATACAGCAGTTTTTTTAAACAGGAAACATTTTTTCCGGTTGTAAGACGCGTATGGATAGGTGGAGCATCTTCATAGCGCTGGTGATAGGGGCGTATCTGTTGGGCTCGATCCCTTTTGGTCTCGTAGTCGGGAGAAGAGCACGGGGAATGGATATTACTGAGATAGGCAGCGGCAACATCGGGGCCGCAAACGTTGCCCGGGAGATTGGCCTTGCATGGGGGATTGTAACCCTGCTGGCGGATGCCCTCAAGGGATTCATCCCGGTTGCAGTTGTACCCTTCCTTTTGGGAGGGTCAGCAGAGCTAGATGAGGCCTTGAGAGGATTGGTTGGTTTAGCAGCTGTATTGGGCCACCAATTCCCGGTATACAATCATAAAAGAGGAGGAAAGGGGGTTGCCACGTGTCTTGGGGTTTTTTTAGCCATCTCGCCGCTATCGTGTGCGTTTTCCGGCGCCATATTTCTTATCGTGGTCGCGATAAGGAGGTACATATCCCTGGGTTCAATGGTTGCTGCACTGAGCATGCCCGCGTGGTTATCCATAGGTGGTCACTCGGGATTTTTAATCATTACCTCGATGGCAATGTCCCTTTTAATCGTGCTCAGGCATAAGGACAATATTCGGAGGTTAGCCAAGGGGAATGAGAGGAGATGGCACCTCAAGGGAAATCACAAGAGTCGATCTATCAGGCGACCGAATTCTCCATCAGAATAAAACTCTATGATGATCCTTCCCTTGTGATCCCTCTTGGTGATAGTCACCTTCGTGCCTAAGGATCGTTGAAGGTCCCTGGCAAGGGACTCTAAGTAGTGATCTCCTTCAACTTTCTGATCCTTTGGCTTTGGCTGGGCCTGGAGCTTCTTTGCCAGCGATTCCGTCTGCCTGACAGACAGAGCCTTTTTGATGATGAGATCCCTGAGCGTGCGTTGCGCCGAAGGTGATTCGATGCTCACGAGAACCCGTGCATGGCCAGTAGTCAGCCGGTTATTTATAAGGTCTTGTTGAAGGGTTTGCGGAAGCCTCAGAAGCCTCAAAAGATTGGCAACAGTAGAGCGATCCTTGCCAATCCTTGTTGAGACCGCTTCCTGAGTGAGATTGAACCGTTTCATGAGTTCCTGGTAGGCTAATGCTTCTTCGATAGGATTGAGGTCTTTGCGCTGTAAATTCTCGACTAACGCCAATTCCAGCGCCTCGGAAGGGGATGCATCCCTTACCCATACGGGAATCGTATCGAGTCCTGCCTTCTGGGCTGCCCTCCAGCGCCTCTCACCCGCTATGAGCTGGAGCCCATCCTTTGTCCTGGACACGAGTATGGGCTGGATAACCCCCTTTTCCTTTATAGAGTTCGCCAATTCTGTTAAATCAGCGTCGCTGAAATCCTGTCGCGGTTGATAGGGATTCGGCGAGATAGAGTCAATGGGACAGAGGAAAAAACCCCTCTCATCTTCCAGGATAGCCCCTTCTGGAATTAAGGCAGATAATCCTCTTCCAAGAGACTTACGTTTGGGCACCACCATTTCCTCCTTGTACTATTATTTCCCTTGCAAGCTCGAGATAGCTCTGAGCCCCTTTCGATTGAATGTTATAAAGGATGGCCGGCTTACCATAGCTTGATGCCTCGCTTAAAGATACGTTTCGTGGAATCACCGTTTGGAACACAGAGTCTTTGAGATGCTGGCGTACCTCGTCTGCCACCTGATATGATAGATTGTTACGTCGGTCGAACATGGTCAATAAAACCCCGAACATGGAAAGGGACGGATTAAGCCCCCTCTTGATTAACCTGATGGTGTTTAGTAACTGGGTAAGACCCTCCATAGCAAGATATTCGCATTGAAGCGGAACAAGATAACAATCCGCAGCGGTAAGGGCATTCAGTGTAAGGAACCCAAGCGAGGGCGGGCAATCTATGAATATGTAATCGTAGTGTTTTCTCAATCTGGATACAATAGTATGCAAGAGATATTCTTTGTTTTCCTTGGAAAACAGTTCTACCTCAGCGCCATATAGATCAGGGTTTGCCCCGATGAGTTTAAGCATGGAAATCTCCGTATCGAGGATTACCTCCGTCTCAGCCTCTTTGCCTAAGAGCAGATCGTAAATGCTCGGGTTCAGAGTCGAGGGGTTTACACCTAAAGAGGTAGTGGCATTTCCCTGGGGATCACAATCAAGAAGAAGGCACCGTTTCTCGGCCACAGCAATCGATGCAGAGAGATTAACGGCCGTTGTTGTTTTGCCAACGCCCCCTTTCTGATTCACGATGCATATTATCGAGCCCATGTCTACAAAGAAGTCCTTGTAACGGGATTTATATGCGGCTGAGAAAATGTTTCACGTGAAACAGTTCGCGATTCATGACACTCGGTCCGTTGTTTTTCGTTGGATGCCCTTCCGGCTTCTCCTCTCTTCTCTCATGCGCGTCTTTTTTTACCCGGCATTGATACCAACGAATCACCATAGTTCATTTGGTAAAGAACATACACTGAAGAGAGAATATTCTCAAATCAAAAATATCCCCTATAGGGACATTCCTAGCCTCGCACTGACAAGCACAAACACACAAAGGACTTGCTCAACAGGATGATAGTCAGCCTGCTGGCGGCATAAGCACGATGGAGATGTTGGGAGGCTATACGGTGGAGGGAGGGGTATCCTCCTTGCCCTTTAACCTAAGAAAGCCGCTCCCCCCATTGAAGATACGTGGTGCGCCCAGCAGGATTCGAACCTGCGACCTACGGATTCGTAGTCCGTTACTCTATCCATCTGAGCTATGGGCGCGTGCGCTTGCCAAAGACGTTTCCTTATGGACTGGATGATAATCCTTGGTTACTCTATGCTGCGAGGAGGCTTGCGACCCGGCGAATAATCTCCGTGGTGGAAACGCCGGGAACAAGGGGTATTCGTTTTACCTCACCCCCTGCCCTCTTCACGATATCGGCCCCCACGATCTCATCTTCGGACCAGTCTGCGCCTTTCACCAGCACGTGCGGCATGAGATATTCGATAATAGTCAGGGGATTGTCCTCATCGAAGATTACGACCCCATCGACAAAACAGAGGGCGGCAAGCAATTCCGCTCTTGCCATCTGGGGCAGCAGGGGACGGCCTTCCCCCTTGATGTGACGGACGGATCTGTCGCTATTGAGGCCCACGATCAGGCACTGTCCAAAGGACCTCGCCTCTGAGAGGTAATGGATGTGGCCATGATGAAGGATGTCGAAACACCCGTTCGTAAATACTACCTTTTCACCTTGTACTTTCAACATGTCGACGAATACTTTTATATCCTGTTGGGACTTTATCTTTGAAAGGAAGTCTTCCATTCGAGAAACCTTTTCACGTAGCCATCCACCATTTGATCCTCGTTTACGTTAAGAATCCTCGCGTATGCCTTGAGAAAGCCTTTTAGATACACGGGGGCTGGAAGCTCCTCAAAGCGCTCTTCCTCAATATCCTCTATTGTCTTCTTCGGTACGTTTGTCTTTCTGTATACATCTTCGATAGTTATTTCTCTGGCGATCCTCAGTGCCTGAATATCCTTGCCCGATAGTGCCGAGTCGATGTCGATGAGAGAAAAGCTGCTTTCATGGGATCCCATCGGGCTCTCCGCTGTTTTCTCTCCGGTGGGCAGGCTCTCAAGTTTGCCCTCCCTTTGGTCGCCGTTGATGCTATCAGGTTTCTCTAATGAGAAAAGACTAAGATCTTCCGGGAGGAGCTCGCCACTTTCGAGTAATAGCTGGTTGTACTCAGCCCTGAGATGGCCGTTGGTGAGGG
>Ga0307428_1000885_pt1 | contig 16641 bp, 13 predicted proteins | sample SalMarWE160240MG_FD_202161 | JGI IMG/M metagenome (GOLD analysis project Ga0307428, IMG submission 202161) | Salt marsh sediment microbial communities from the Plum Island Ecosystem LTER, Massachusetts, United States - WE1603-240 | ecosystem: Environmental > Aquatic > Marine > Intertidal zone >...
AGCCGCCCAGGAGCCCCATCTTCGGGGTGTCATCCATGTCTTCGGCGGGGAATATGTCTCTCTTCAAGGTCTTCAGTGTGACGGCGGCGTCCTCCACCGTGCGGGTCATGTAGCCGACGTGATCAAGACTCCAGCTCAGGGGGAAGACGCCTTCCCTGCTGAGGAGGTCGTAGGTGGGTTTGAAGCCCACGACTCCGCAGTAGCTGGCGGGCCTGACGACGCTGCCCCCCGTCTGGCTGCCTAGGGCCATGGGCGCCATGCCGCATGAGACGGCTGCCGCGGAGCCGCTGCTGCTGCCCCCGGGCGTATGGAGGGTGTTCCAGGGGTTCCTGGTGGGCGCGGGGTCGTGAACCGCGAACTCGGTGGTCTCCGTCTTGCCGAGGACCACCGCCCCGGCCTCCTTGAGGGTCTTGACGACGGCGGCGTCGCGGTCAGGCACGAAGCTCGAGTAGAGTTGGCTGCCCATGGTCGTCCTCATGCCCTCGGTGTAGTAGATATCCTTGACGCCGAAGGGGACGCCGTGTAGTGGGCTCCTGATCCGGCCCTCCTCGGCCTCCATGGTGGCGGCCTCCGCGGCCTTCATGGCGGCTTCGCGGTCCACGGTGACCCACGCCTCTACTGCCGGCTCCAGCTTGTCTATCCTGTCTAGGAAGGATTCGGCGAGCCGCGTGGGTGTGAGGCTTCCGTCCCCTATCATGCGGGACGCCTCGGCTAGACTCAGTCTGTACGGCTCCATCACCTGCCCCCCGGCCTCATCTTGGTGACGGGCTCGACATCGGATTCTAGAGGGTAGTTGCTCACGGCGTAGACCGCCGCGGCGGTGCGCTCGATGTTGTCGCTGAACTTCTCGGCCGCCTCCGGGCCCCACATTGCCTTCGCCGTCTCCTTCACCATGTTGATGTACTCTCTCTCCCCGTCCCCGCTCAAAGTTTCCACCTATATGAACAGGGCGTCTACATTGATTTTACGTTGACGCCTAGATGGAAGCCTTATTTCTCCCTTCACGCACCTTAGCCTGCATGGCTGACGGTGAAGGCGGGCTTAGGAACGTCTACATGCTGGGGCTGGTCAGCTTCTTCACGGACTGCTCCAGCGAGATGGTGTTCTGCCTCCTACCGGTATACATCTTGGGGCTGCCCGGGGGAACAATAGCGTCCCTCGGCCTCGTGGAGGGCACGGCGGAGGCGATGAGCTACGCCCTACGCGCCGTGTCGGGGTTCTTCAGCGACAAGTTCCGGAAGAGGAAGTCGTTCATCCTCCTCGGCTACGCCTTGTCTAACATCGCCAAGCCTCTCTTCGCGGCAGCCACGAACGTGTCGCAAGTCATGACCATAAGGGTGGTGGAGCGGATGGGGAAGGGCGTCAGAACCGCGCCCAGGGACGCACTGATAAGCGCCTCGGTTCCCCCGGGGAGGCGGGGGGAGGCTTTCGGTCTCCACAGAACCCTCGACCAGATGGGCGCCATCGTCGGCCCCCTCACCGCTACGGGGGTGATGGTGATCCTAGGCTGGACGGTCAAGGACGTGTTCTGGCTGTCCCTGGTGCCCGGGACCGCCGCGCTCGTCGTAATATTTTTGGGGGTTAAGGAGATCGTGGGCGAGTCGACGCGCGAGTTCAGGTTCCTGGAGGGTCTGAGGGAGGTGGCCCGAGGAGACTTCCTGCGTCTCCTCGTTATTGTGGCGGTTTTCAGCCTTGGCGCCTTCAACTTCAGCTTCATACTATTGAACGCGCGGATCATGGGCGTCAGCGATCCTCTGATCCCGGTCGTGTACGCGGTGCTGAACGTCGCCCACACACTCGTTGCTCTTCCCGCTGGCAAGCTGTCAGACAGGATAGGAAGAGCCAAGACCCTAGGAATCGGGTACTTGGTCTTCGTGGTCTCGGCGGCGCTCCTCTACGTCTCACCCAAGGCGGTGCCGTCTGCTTACCTGATCGCGGCGGTCTACGGGGTGTATATGGGGGTGGTGGAGACCGTCCAGAGGGCCCTCATCCCGGGCTACGTCGAGGAGGCTGTGCTGGGCACCGCCTACGGGGTCTACTACTTGGTCGTGGGCTCGGCGTTCTTCGTATCCAACACGGTGGTGGGGCTTCTCTGGCAGAGCCAGGGACTCTGGGCTTCCAGCGCCTACAGCGTAGCCCTCTGCCTAGCAGCGTTTCTGGGGCTCACATTTTTCACTAGGGGCTCGTAGGCGCCGCATGACCCACCGTTTGCTCATATCTTCCAGTCCAGCTCGGGGCTCCCCCGTCTCACCAGCACATGCATAAGGGTCATGAGGAACCAGGCTGGGTTATAGAACAGGAAATACGCCGTGTACTCCACCACGTTGAACCTGTAGCCGAGGCGCCTGGACGCAACGTAGAAGGTGGCGCCAGTGCCGACGAAGCTCACAGTCGTCGCCGTTAAGCCCTTAGCGACAACGAGGAACAGGGATATCAGGCGGCTCCACGGGTTATAAGGCTCGGGGAATAACCCTATTAAAGCGGAAGCTCAGTATTGGGGTACCGGTGAAGGTGGATCATGGAGAGGATTAACAGGAACAGGGCCGCCGTCGCGCTCGCTGTCTTCTCGTTCGTAATGATAGCGGCGATGGCGGTGATATTCATGTGGGAGCCGGGGTCCCCGGTGACCGTCAACAAGAAGGGCATCATCGGCGTCATAGAGATCCAGGGAGTCATCGAGGACACCGAGTACGCGGGTATACTCTCCGCCGCGGTTCACGAGGCCATGGAGGACGACGGCGTCAAGGCCGTGGTGCTGGAGATAGACTCCCCCGGCGGCACAGCGTACCTCGTCGAGCAGGTCTACCTGGACCTCCTGAAGCTTAAAGAGAAGAAACCCGTCGTCGCGTCGGCCTCCATGGCGCTGTCGGGCGGCTACTACCTGGCGGTGACGGCGGACCAGATCTACGCTCAGCCGTCATCCATGGTGGGTAACGTCGGCGTCATCGGCGTGGGCCCGGGCTTCCTTGTGCCCAGCGAGGCCACCTTCGAGTCGGGCCCCCAGAAGATCACTGGCTTCAGCCCCGCGCTGTTCCCTTTCAACATCACCAAGGCCCTTGACAGTTTCGCCTCCTCGGTCAGCGAAGGCAGGGGCGGCAGGCTCAACCTGGCCATGAGCGAGTTGAAGAGAGGCGGCGTCTACCTGGGCGGGGAGGCCGTGAACCAGGGCCTCATCGACGAGATAGGGAGCAGGCAGTCGGCCATCAGCCACGCCGCCGAGCTCGCGGGGCTGGAGACATACACCGTCGACAACCTCGTGGCGAGAGTGGCCAACACAACCGTGACCATCAACCTGGAGTACCCCAGCATCGACGAGCTGAACGAGGCCAACCCGCCGCCGGCCCTCTACTACATCTACATGCCCAGGGACGTGGTCATGGAGAACGGCGGCGAGGAACCCGAAGGCAACGTGACGGAGGAGATGGAGACCATTGGGCAGGTGATCGTGGACAGGAGCCACGGCAACAAGGTGAGCCCCTACGTGCTCGACTATCTATCGGCTGAGCTCTCCAAGCGCGGCGTCTTCGTGGGATACAGCAGCGACTGGGATAAAGTGAAGGCGGCCCTGGGCAACGCCACGTGCCTCTTCATAGTTGCGCCGACGCAGGGCTACACCTACGAGGAGTACACGGCCATCAACGATTTCGTGGACGGCGGCGGCATGCTGGTGTTCATCAGCGACGCCAGCGTCGAGTTCCTAGACACGACCGTCATGCAGGGAGCCATCAACAGCCTGGCCAACCACTGGGGCCTCCACTTCGGGAAGGGCTACCTCTACAACATGGTGAACTTCCACGGCTTCTACAGGAACGTCAAGGTGACCCAGTTCGAGGACACGTTCCTCACCGAGGGGCTGGACACGCTGGTGTTCTTCACGTCCACCTACCTGAGCACCACGGACGCCGACGCGGCCTACGCCTCGTACAGCACATACAACTCCGTGTCGGAGCAGACAAATGTCTATGCCACGGTCTCCGTCATCGACGTAGGCAACAGCACGGTGGCCGCCTTCGGGGACATCACGTGGCTAATGGAGCCCTGGATATACACGGCGGATAACCAGAGGCTCGCCATGAACCTCGTCGAGGCGATAGCGGAGCTAAGCTAGACTCTAACTTTTACTGGTGGCCTCGCCTCGGGTGAGAAATGTATCGGATACACTATGCATAGAGATTTAGGGGGTTAGCCCTCGGCCAGCCTAAAGGCGAGAGCCAGGTAGACTCTCGCGGTCTTGACTAAGCTGTCGACGTAGACGAACTCGTCTGGGCCGTGGGCCCCGAACCCGGTGGGACCATAGCCTATGGTCTGGATTCCGGCCTGCCTGTAGAGGCGGCCGTCGGTGCTTCCCGCCCACTCGACGTATAGCCCGGGCTCGACGCCGAGGGCCGCCGGGACGGCGTCCATGAACGCCTTACCCAGCTCCGAGTCCGGCGGCGTGTAGTTGGCGGGCGTGTAGACCCAGTCTCCTTTCTCGTCCTTGGGGGCGACGATCTCCCAGCTCCAGTCGGGGTCCCCCTCCCCCGCCTTGTCCAGGTCGGCAGTGACCTCGGCGACGACGTCGTCGGCGGTCTCCCCGATTATGAGGCGGCGGTCCACAGTTATGGTGCACTCGGCGGGCACCTGGTTGCTCACGGTCCCCGCCTCTATGATGTTGACGCTCTGCATGGGGTGGCCTATCCACTCGTGGAACTTGTCGATGTGGTGCTCCAGCGCCAGCACGCCCTTGGAGGCCTTGGCGATGGCGTTGATCCCCGTGGTGCGTGAAGCCGCGGTGTGGGCGGCCCTGCCGTAGAACTTGACCTGGAACCCGAACATGCCGCGCTCCGCCACCCTGACCTTGAGGTTGCTCTGCTCACCGATCACCACGTAGTCGGGGCGCCTCATCTCGCCCCTCGTGATCTTCTCGACCAGCACCTTGGAGCCGAAGGCGGCGCCCCTCTCCTCGTCCGGCACCAGATGGACCCCTACGGTGAGGGGCAGCCCCATGTCCTTCAGTATCTCCAGCACGTGGATCATGACGGCGCAGCTGCTCTTCATGTCGCTGGAGCCTCGTCCGTAGAGCCTCCCGTCTTCGAGCACAGGGTCCCAAGGCGCCTTGGTCCACGCGTCCGGCTTCGCGATGGGCACGACGTCCAGGTGGCCGTTGAACACCAGCAGCTTCTCGGCGCCAGGGTTCAGCACGGCGTTGATTATGGGCCGCTCCTCGATGCCGTGGAACTCGGCCTCTACCCCGCTCTCCTCCAGTAGCTCCCTGGCTCGGTGCATCACGGCCCTCTCCTCCCCGGAGACGCTGGGCACCCTGACCAGCTCCTTGGCCAGCTCCACGATCCTCGCCTCGTCTATCCTCGACAACGCTTCGCTGAGAACAGTTTGATCCATTTGACTCACAGCAAATAATGACGGCGGGGCACATAAAAATTCTCAGGGAAGCGTCAATGAGCCGAGCACAACCATCCTGCCGGCGCCGGTGGCGGCCGGTAGATTACACGGAGTCCCCATGATGTGCTCGTTCGCCAGAAGCGCCATAAGCAGCGCCTCCTTGGCTTCCGACGGATAGCCCAGCCGCGAGTAGTCGTATATCGGGGCACGCAGCCTGCGCCGCAGCCCCTCCACGAGGCACGGGTTCCTGGAGCCGCCGCCGCTGACGTAGACCTCGTCCACTGGGCCGGGGAGGTGGCACTCGTACGCCCGGGCTATGGACTCGACGGTGAGCTCGGTGACGGTGGCGACCACGTCTACGGGGCTCAGCCCGTGGGCGTCGGCTCGGCTGAACACCTCCGAGGCGTACTGCTCCCCGAAGACCTCCCGGCCCGTGCTCTTGGGCGGCTTCCTTCCGTAGTAGGGGTGAGTCAACAGCTCATCCAGCAGAGCCTTGTTCGGTTCCCCGCTGCTCGCCATGGCCCCGTCCACGTCGTGGCTCAGACCTGCGTAGCGCCCGGCGGCGGCGTCTATGATCATGTTGCCGGGGCCCGTGTCGAACGCCACCACGTCTCTGACCCCACACCCCGCCGGCAGGTACGTGAGGTTGGCGATGCCGCCTATGTTCTGCAGCACCCTGTGCGCCGTGGGCGACCTATGGAGAACGTAGTCCAAGTACGGCGTCAGGGGCGCCCCCTCCCCTCCGGCGGCTATGTCGGCCTTCCTGAAGTCCGCGACCACGGGCAGCCCTGTCCGGGCGGCGATGACCGCCGGCTCCCCGATCTGCGTGGTGGACCTGAAAAGGTGACCCGCAGCCTCCTTGAGCCTTGGCTGGTGCCAAACCGTCTGGCCGTGGGAGCCGATGAGATCGATCTCCCCCGGGTCGAGCGCCGCCTCGCCTATGATGCCGTTCACGGCGTCGGCGAACAGGTGCCCGACGAGCATGTTCAGCTCGGACGCCTCGCTGAGCCCCGAGGCGCCGTCCTTAAACAGCCTGAACAGCCTCTCACGGACCTCGGCAGGGTATGGATAAGTCCTGTAGGCGATGAGCCTGACCTCGGCGTCTACGCCTGTTCCGGTGATCTCGGAGACGGCGGCGGTGACGCCGTCGGCCGAGGTCCCCGACATGAGCCCCACGACGACGCGCGCACGCTTCCCGCGCAGCCTCTGGACGCGGTCGTACCCCATCACGTGTCGCCCCGGTACACCGTGTCGCCGCCCACGATGGTCGCCTTGACGTTGAAACCCCAGTCCATTATCGTGACGTCGGCGTCGGAGCCCTCCGCGAGCCTGCCCTTGCCGGGGGTCAGCCTCAGCACACGGGCCGGGGAGTGGGACGCCATCTGGACGGCCTCCGAGACCGAGAAACCGGCTTCCTCGACCATCACCCTTACCGCGTCGTTAAGCCTGATGGAGCTGCCGGCGATGACGCCGTCAGGCAGCCTCACCAAGCCGTCCCTGAGCATCATACGTCTGCCTCTGTAGGTGTACTCGCCGTCGGGCAGTCCAGCGGGTTTTATGCTGTCTGAGACGAGGACGGTCTTGGCTGGGCCCTTGCAGAGGGCGGCGAGCCGCAGCGCGGCGGGGTGGACGTGTAGGCCGTCGGCGATGAGCTCCACGGAGACCCTTCCATCCGTGAGGGCGGCGCCCAGTATCCCGGGCTCCCTGTGGTGGAGGCCCCTCATACCGTTGTAGAGGTGGCTCACGTGGCTTAGGCCGTGGCCGAAGGCCGCTAACGCGGTGTCGTAGTCGGCGTCCGTGTGCCCCGCCGAGGCAACTATCCCGTGGTCAGCGAGCCAGCTTATGGCCCCCAGCGCCCCTGGGGCCTCGGGGGCGAGGGTCATGATCTTCATCCAGTGACCGTCGGCTCCGTGGAGCTCCCTAAGCTCTTCTATGTCTGGGGAGCGTATGGCGTCGACGTGCTGGGCGCCGCGTTTCTCCTCGCTGAGGTAGGGGCCCTCCAAGTGGAGCCCAAGTAGCCTTGCCCCGCTTAATCCTGTCTCTGCGGCCTCGACTATGCGTTTAACGGATTCGAGCAGGTCTTTCCTGGGCGCCGTCTGTGTGGTCGCTAGGAACCCCGTCACGCCGCCGGCCGCCAGATAGTTTGAGATGCCGTTCATGGCCTCCGGGGCATCGTCCATGGCATCGTACCCGGCTCCGCCGTGGACGTGGATGTCGATGAGGCCCGGGCATATGAGATCGTCGCCGTGGTCGAAAACCGTTCCGTGTGGATGCTTCCTCGGGCCGGCGTACAGCACTTTGCCGCCGGCTATCTCCACCTGGCCATGGGATATGAGCTCTAAGGGTGTCACCACCGTGCCCCTCAACGTGTACCCGCTCACCTAACGCCCTCCCCATACAGCAGATATTCGTCTCGCTCGTCCTTGAAGCGCTCAAGCCCCGGCTCCCACGAGGCGACAATATCCTCGACCGCCACGCCCTCCTCTAGGTTATGCCTTAGGACATCGGTCCCGGCGAGGAGGTCGAAGTGCCGCCTCTCCTCGTAGGTGGGCTCGTTGAACCCGAAGCGGCCCGGGTAACGGTTCATCAGGGTCCTCAGCAGGTGGACGCCGGTCTCCACGGGCTTGAATATATCGCGATCCGTAACATGCACTTGGACGCCGCCGCACCTCTCATCACTGTACTGCCAGAAGGCAGGGGTGAAGAAGCAGACCCTGAAGCCGACACCTGAGAGGGCTAGGCCGTTGAGGGCGGATGCCCACAGCCTGCCGTCTATCCATGGGGCTCCGAGGTACTCGAAGGGCCTGGTGGTGCCCCTGCCCTCAGACGCGTTTACGCCCTCGAAGAGGCAGGTCCCGGGGTACACAGTCGCGGTGTCCAGGGTGGGTAGGTTGGGGCTGGGCTGTACCCACGGGAGTCCCGTCTCGTCGAACCACATGCCCCTGTCCCAGCCCGTCATCTCTACTACGCTGAGGTCGCATCCGATGTTCCGGTTGATGAACGACGCTAGCTCGCCCATGGTTAAGCCGTGGCGGACGGGGATCGGGTGCAGCCCGAGGAATGACTCATATCCCTGCTCCAGTATGTTCCCCTCGACTGTCTCCCCGTTCACCGGGTTGGGCCTGTCCAGAACGACCATGGAGACGCCGTTCTCCTCGGCGGCCTCCATGCAGTACGTGAGGGTGGACACGTATGTGTAGAACCTTGCCCCGCAGTCCTGGATGTCGAACACCATGGCGTCGACGCCGTCCAGCGTCTCCGGCGTGGGCTTACGGTGGTCGCCGTAGAGGCTGTGCACGGGCAGACCGGTGTACCTGTCCACGTGGGACTCGACGCCTAGGGCGTCCTGCACGTCGCCCCTGGTCCCGTGCTCGGGGCCGAACGCAGCCACCAACTTGATCTCGGTGCTCGCGTGGAACGCGTCGAGGGCAGACTCCAGGGTATGCGTCACCCCTGTGTGGTTGGTGACGAGGGCCACAGCCTGTGAGTCTAAGTGCTTCACCGGGTCCATGAGCAGCGCGTCTAGCCCTGTCGTGACGCTCAAGGGGCCTGATCACTCCTGTCTGATTGTGTTCCATGCTCGGCGTTCATGTCTTAGAGCCTCTTCTCTCCAGTATCTCCCTCAGCGACACCCACCCGTCGAGGGACAGCCTAGCCTCGTCTGGTGTCATGTCGGTCGACGCGAGGAGTATCGCCACGCGGACGTCGCCCTCGGCGGCTATGAGGTGGTTCTCGGCTTCGGTCCTGTCCACGCCCGTTATCTCGGTTAACATCCCTATGCTTCGGTCGACGAGTTTTCTGTTGCTGGCCTGGACTCCTACCATGTAGCCGTCGTGCACCAGCCCCAGCTTCACCATGGCGACGGTGGTCATCATGTTCAGCACCATCTTCTGGGAGGTCCCCGCCTTCATCCTGGTCGAGCCGGCCACCACCTCGGGGCCCACCACGGCCTCGATGGCCACGTCGACTAGCCCCGACAGAGGCGTATCCTTGTTGTTCGTCACGCCGACGGTGTGGGCCCCTAGGCTCCTCGCGTACTCCACGGCCCCCAGCACGTAAGGAGTGAAGCCGGACGCCGATACACCGACCACCAGGTCGGCTCCCCCTAAACCCAGGCGAGCCAAATCCTCTTCTGCGTCTTCCGCTTCGTCCTCAGCGGCCTCCACCGACCTGAAGACCGCCTCGTGGCCCCCTGAGATGACTGCTTGGAAGTTCTCCGAGGGCAGCCCGTAGGTTGGCGGTATCTCCGCTGCCTCAAGCACGCAGAGACGGCCACTGGTACCGGCGCCGACGAGGAAGACGCGGCCACCTCCCCTCAGCGTCGAGACTGTTAACTCGACTGCTCTCTCCACCTCGGCTAGCTGCGAGGCCACCGCACCGGCTACGCGGGAGTCCTCGCCGTTGATTATCTCAAGCACCTCAGCTATCGTCTTGGCGTCGATGCCCCGTGAACGGGGGTTCAGCCTCTCGGAGACCCTACTCATCGGCCTCACCGAGCCCCCTGTAGCTCTTCTCCACCCTCTGGAGCAGCGCCTCGTCTATAGTCACCCCGAGGGACTTCAGGGCGAGGAGGGCGGAGCCCAGCAGCGGCGGCATCCTCGGCTTGATGAGCGCGCATTCTGAGGCCTCACGCCTCAACACCTCCTCGAAGGCGATTATGTATCCGCTCGGCTGCTTGAAGACGCCGCCGTTCAGGGACACGAGGAACTCGCCTGACATGTCCAGCCGCCTTATCACGGCGTTTGCCACGAAACCGAGTTCCGCGCCTGCCTCCGCCATCACCAGCGCGGCGGCTTCGTCGCCCTCAGCCTCGGCCTCCCTGACGAGGGGGACGAGGTACGCGATGTCCCTAGGCTCCCGGCCCGGCTCATAGACCCAATCTATGATGTCCTCCAAGCGGCCGAGCCCTAGGTGGCTGACTATCTTCTGTTTAAGCACAGTCTCAGGGCCTCTGCCGTCTTGAGCCCTGAGCGCGGTCAGGATGGCTTTCAGGCCTATGGTGTAGCCGCTGCCCTCGTCCCCCAGCCTCCAGCCCCAGCCGCCGGCGCGCGCCGTCTCCCCCAGCCGGTTCTCTCCGTACGCTATGGAGCCGGTGCCGGCGATGACGACCACGCCTGGTCTGCACCCTGTACCGCCCGCGAGGGCCGAGGCGGCGTCCGAGACTATCGCTGTGTCTCCGAAGGAGGTGCGCATGCCGTCGAGAAGCTCCTGTCTCAGCCTGGACCTGTCTGTGCCGGCGACGCCCAGCCTGCTGGCCAGGAACTCGTGTACGCCGCACCGGGTCGACGCCTCGTCCACCGCCTCAAGGATGTTGGCGAGAGCCCTCTCCGCGCCTATGGTGATGGGGTTGGACGGCCCCGCCTCGGCCGTGGCGAGGACCTCGCCTTCGGTGGATATTATGACGCTTCGCGTCGCGGAGCCGCCGCCGTCTACGCCTAGAACGTGTCCCTTGGGCACCGGGTTTCACTGATCTTTTGGCGTGTCGAGGGCTTAAAACGTCTGTTGTGCGAATCTCTCGCTGCGGCGCACCTCGGCGCCGTCTCCCTGGGCCCACCGGGATATGAGCTGGAGCTTCTCCTCGTACCGCCTGTCCAGCAGCCAGTAGTGGCACCAGTCGTCGCGGCCCCTGATGCCGCGGCCGAGGCTCTGGTTCGCGGCCCTGTACGCGTCCATGGTGTACCACCTGTTCCCGAGGCCCCGCCTCAGCCTGTTGTAGTACCTGATCTGGGCCTTGACGAGGGGGTCGCCGTAGTTGGCGTAGGGGACGCCCACCAGCACGATGCCCCTGGCCTGGTCGCCGGGGAAGTTGCTTCCCTCGCTGTTTCTGCCCCTGAACACGCAGCAGAGGACGGCGCCGCCGACGCCCACCGCCATCCTCTTGTACCGCGTCACCACGTCCCTGTTACGCTTGGCGTCCGTGCCCTCCCTGTAGAGCTGCTTGCCGCCCAGGTAGAGCCTGCCGCCCTGACCCTTCACGTACCCCTTAGCCTCCCAGACGTCTAGGCAGGTGTTCATGAAGCCCCGCTGGGTGAAGAAGAGTAGGACGCCCTGATCCACGGCCTCCACCGCCTTGGACACAGCCTCGCCCATGCGGGTGATCATCTCGTCTGTGCGTTCACGGTAGGCGGAGGTCACCCCGGTCTCCACGATCATCCTGATCCGTTTGCTCTTCTGTATGCTGGGGTACGACCTCTGGACGGCGTCGCCGAGGCCGAGAATCTCGCTGAAAGTGTCCAGGGGGCTCAGGGTGCCGCTCATGACTATGGCGCCGCTGGCCTCCTCCACCACGGGCACAACGGCTAGGCTCGGGTCCAGGCACCTGTACTCTATCACCGGCGCCCCGTAGTAGCTCCGGGTGTAGACGCCTACGTACTTGTCCTTGACGCTTGTCTGGAGGAGCTCGAAGAACCCGAGGAGCCCGTTGAGGTAGGAGACAGGCGGGTTCCCGCCCTGCATCTTCTTCGTCCTAACCGCATCAACGAAGACAGAGTGGCCGTCGATGAACGCCTCTATCTCCACCCCGAGGGCCAGCTCCAGGTCCCGTTGAAGCGTCTCCGGCGACACGAGACGAGGCTTACCCTGGTCGCTTCTGAGGAGGTGCTCGCCGAGGCGCTCGATGAACCGCGGCGACTCCCCGATGAGCTTCATCTCCTCCGCGGCTGCGCTTAACCCCCGCTCCGTCATTGTGTCGCTGAGTATCTCCTGGCCGACCTTGTCTATGTTGTGGCCCTCGTCGAGGACCAGCACACGGCCCTCCAGGGCGAGCCCTGTGGTGAGCCTGATCATGGGGTTGAATATGTACGGGTAGGGCGCCACCACTACCCTGGACTCCTTCATCATGAGCCTAGCGAGGTAGTAGGGGCATATCCGTCTGCGGCGCCCCTCCTTCACCAGTGTGTCCTTCGACAGGATGCTTGGGAGGCCTCTGGGGGGCTTGTCCAGGTCGCTGACGTATGGGCATTCCTCGTTCTTCCGTAGAATGTTGCAGAGTTCCTGGGCCTCGTTCCTTGGCAGGCCCCTGCACTCCGGGTTCACGCATAGATGGTCCCTGCTGGCCAGGTTCACGGCCGTGTAGCTCTCGCCTGACTTCTCGTTGATCTTCTCCAGCTCGAGGAGCACCTGGCGCACCTGCTCGTGGGTCCTGGTGCCGTAGATTATCCTCTTACCCATCTGGAGCAGGCAGCTGAGGACGCTTATGGTCTTACCGAAGCCGTTGCACGCCTCGGCCACGAGGACGCCGCCCCTCCCGGCGGTCTCCTGGATGTCCCTGATGAAGTCAACCTGCGGAGGGTAAGGCTCGTAGGGGAAGAGCCGCCTCCACCCGTCGTTTCCATTGCCCGACCCTCGCCCTACCCTGAGGAGGCGGCCGCAGCCTCTGCAGAACCTGTCCTCCTCGTACTCCTCCACAGTGTACTCTCTGCCGCAGCCGGGGCACTTGATGGAGGGCATAGCAGTACCAATATGCGGGGTCCTGATTTAAGCGAAGTGATGACGAGCCCCTGGTCTAGGGTGACGAGTCTCACTCCGATGGCAGAAGATTACGGAGGGTCTTCCTCAGCCTGCGCAGCGACTCCTTGACACTGTGTATAGAGACTTCCTTCCACTTGATGGCCATTATCCCGTTGGGCTCTATCGCGAGGATGGTGAAAAGGAAGACTATGGGGATGAGTTCCTCGTAGCTGCCCACCCACGACCCGAATATCTTCATCAACGTATACGTGAGGCTCTTCTTCGCCGAGGCCACCAAGAACCCGCCGACGATGGCGCCCGTGATGCTCGTGAGGCCGCCCAGGACGCTGCCGGCCATGACGTTCACCAGAAGGATGTCGCTGTAGTTGATGCTGGTCCCTATCCAGAGAGGAATTATGGCGCCGGCAAGACCCGCTAGGGCCCCTGAGATGAACCAGGAGGCGATGTGGACGTGATGGACGTTAACGCCGAGGCTCGCGGCGAGCTGCTCGTTCTCGGTGGTGGCCCTCATTGCGATGCCGAACTTCGAGACGTAGAGGAAGACGTTAAGCGCGGCGACGATTAATAAAACGGTGGCGGGGGCCACGAAGCCGATGCCCGGTAAACCATTCACCCTGAAGTCGTAGTTCCGGAGGATGAAACCTGACGACTGGACGCCCTTGCTCACGAGGAGCCAGTAGCTGAATATCGCAAGCACCTTGGAGATCATATGGGACATTATGTAGAACGTGAACGTTAGCGTGATCTCCCTCGTCCCCTGCGCCTTTATTGGTCGGACGATGCACACGTAAAGCAGCACGCCGAGCAAGCCGCAGGCAAGCACCGCGACGGGCCACGTCTGGTAGGGGCCGAACCCGTAGAACCTGACCAGATAGAACGCCACCACGGTGCCAATGCTCGCGTAGCTGGTGTGCGCGAAGTTCGGGAACTTCTCCATCATATACGTAAACGTGAAACCGATGCAAAGAATGACGAGCAAGCTGATGGTAATTACGGTGTTAGAAACTAAAGCGAAACTCATCAAACGAAACCTTGAATGGCAGTATAAAAGATGAACCCAGGAGACTTTGATGAGGTGATAGACGCCGGTGGACTCGTCGTGTCGCCCGGGATCATAGACGTTCACTCCCACAGCGACTTTTCGCCGTGGAGGGCGTCCACTGGGGCGCCAGGTTTCCCTCAGACGGCAAAACCAAGCACATAGTGGACCTCTTCGACGCAGCCAGGGAGCGGGGGTTAGACGTAGGCTTCAACCAGGTGCCGTGGACCATGGACGAGGACGGGATAGGCTGGTGCGGATGCGGGCTCATCGAGCCCATAATCATAGGGTCCAAGTACATCAAGAAGGGCGGCGAGTTCACCTACGAGATGCTGAAGGACCCTGAGGTCATAGAGTACCTGAGAAGAGACCTCCCCAACCGCCAGTACGGCCCCATCCTGGCCGGGAGACGGGGGCTCCTGGATACCTGGGACCGTTTCCTCGTGGCCCACTGCGAGAAGAGCCCAGAGTACAACGGCATGAATCTGAAGCAGATAGGGCAAAAGGGGGGGAAGGCCCCGTTCGACGCCCTCATAGACATCCTGGTGAAGGAGGGCGAAGGCTTCGAAAGGGCGTGGGGGGCTGTGGGGATCACGAGCAGGTGGGACACAGACTTCTCGCTGCTGCACCCCAACTGCTCCGTCGTCATCGACTCGGGGAACGACTCGCCGAGGGGCCCTCTCTCCGAGGAGCCCGTCGGGGAGCTCACAACCAGGGCCTACGGCCAGTACCCCTACTTCTTCGAGAAATGGGTCAGGGAAGACCGCGCCCTCAGCCTCGAGGAGGCTGTGCGGAAATGCACCGGTCTACCCGCCCAGAGGATGCGAGTCATGGACAGAGGCCTCATCAGGCCGGGGCAACGCGCGGACATAATGATCTGGGACCCCCAAGAGATCAGGAACAACGCCACATGGATGAACCCCAGGGTGTACCCCAGCGGCATCAGCAAGGTGTTCGTCAACGGGGCCCTGGCTGTGGAGGACAACGAGCACACTGGCGAACTGAAAGGCGAGGTGTTACGCGCAAGATAGCACCTCTTCTTCAAGCCGAGAGGAAAGAGGAGGCAGCTAAGCGTCCATCAAATCCCTTAGCTGAGGCCTGTCTGTGAACAGGTTCCCCCATATCTCGTCGGTGATCTCCTGGGCTTTCCCCAGAACTTCGCCTTGATCGACCGCCGTTATCCTGCCCTTTTCCTTGACGACCCTGCCGTCAACCATCACCGTGTCTACGTTCACGGTGGAGCCGTAGAGGACGAGGCTCGACGTGATGTCAGCCGTGGGCGTTATGTTGGGGCTCTTGAGGTCAATCAACTGCAGGTCAGCCTTCTTCCCGGGCTCCAGGCTACCCACCGTGTCCTCTAGGCCCATGATCTCGGCCCCCTTGACGGTGGCTAGCTCAAGGAACGCGTAGTAGCCGGGGCATCGGGGCTCCCCCAGGGTCTCCCTGAACCTGGCACCATAGACGGCGGCCCTCATGGTCTCCCACATCGTGTGGTAGACGTTGTCGGTGCCCAGCCCAACCTTTATGCCCATCTCCATCCACCTGGCAAGCGGAGCGGTGGAGCCTCTCAGCAGGTAGGGCCTCGGGCAGTGGAGTACGCCGGCGCCGGCCTCCCTCATTAGCCTCAGGTCATGGTCGTCGTTGTGGATGCAGTGGGCGCCGATCAGGTCGGGGCCGAGCACACCCAGGTCGTTGAGGTGCTCCACGCTGGTCTTCCCGTAGAGACTTCGAACCTGCTCGACCTCCCTCGTGCTCTGCTCGACGTGGGTGCTCACCTTCTCACCCGGCCTGTGGAGCCTCATAACCTCCTCGTAGACCCACGGCGTGCACATGTCGGGCGCCAGCGGGGCCCAGCTCACCGTAATCCTGCCTCTTGCGGCCCCGTCCCAACCCGCCTTAAGCGCCTTAGCCCGTTTGATCATGGCCTCGGCCTGCTCCGGTAGGTAGCTGTAGACCCCGTCCTTGATGGCCTGGTAGTCGGCCTCCGCTATCTGTTCCCCGAGGTCGGCCCTGATCCCGGTCTCCTCGGCGGCCCCGGCGAACTCGGCCATATAGTTATAGGTCTCCTGGATGGTAGTCGAGCCCGAGGACAGCGCCTCCACGCAGCTTGCCAGCCCAAGCGTGTGGACGTGCCCCGGCTCTAGGTACTCCTTGACGGGGAACAGGACCTGGTACAGCCCCTCCCGGACCACCCCGTAGACCCCCCGCACGAAGATGCTCGGCAGATGTGTGTGGACGTTTACGAAGCCCGGTAGAATCGCCATGCCCTCCGCGTCGATGACCCTTTCTGCGGCGTAAGTTGACTCGAGATCGGAGGACCCTCCGACGGCTACGATCCTGTCTCCGTCGACTGCCACGGCGCCGTCCCTCAGCACACGGCGCCTAGGGTCCATGGTGTAGACGAGGCCGCCCTTGACTAGAAAATCAACCATAGAGAGTAGATACACCCCGACGGCTATAATTTATGCCCCACCCCTAGTCGTTGAAATGGGTTTTACGACAAGGGTCACCGCACAAAGGTTGTGTTATGGTACGACGCTGTAATGGGTAGACGTAGTAATGGGATTCGAGGGAGACCTGAAACCCGTAAATTTCATTGAGGAACGGTAAAATTGCTAACACGATGAGCCGCAATTCCTGAGTCGCTAAAATAATGGAAATCTAATACAGAAGCCTAAGATAGAATGTTGGTATTTAAACCAGCATACAGCACAATTTAAATGGTTAGGGTAAAGCAGAGTTAGTATCAGGGG
>Ga0307428_1000889_pt1 | contig 16572 bp, 29 predicted proteins | sample SalMarWE160240MG_FD_202161 | JGI IMG/M metagenome (GOLD analysis project Ga0307428, IMG submission 202161) | Salt marsh sediment microbial communities from the Plum Island Ecosystem LTER, Massachusetts, United States - WE1603-240 | ecosystem: Environmental > Aquatic > Marine > Intertidal zone >...
CAGCAGCAATTCCTTGATTTAATCAAGAAGTATCCGGTAAAGAACGCCGAGACAATTGTAGATTACATCACTTCCCAGGGTGAAAGGGTGCTGGAGGACCCGGAGAGATTAGCGGTAGCCCTCTCCGAGTGCGAAATTACTCCAGTGAGAAGGCGGCAAATCTTGAAGCACTGGTTCGCCGAGAAGGGAGTGGACGTGCCCCCGGAGCTTCTGCAGAAGGTATCGCTGAACCCGGAGAAGTTGAAAGAGGCAGAGGAAAAGGAGAAGGCTGAGGAGGAGGATAAAAAGTCAAAGTACTCGGTTGACGAGGATACCGGCGCCATTAAGGTGGCCACCAGCGGTGAGAAGGCTCTCACCTGGGCAGAGGCTGAAAAACTGTCAAAGACGATAAAGAAGGAGATAGCCGAAAAAGATAAGGATAAAGGGATAAAGTATGTCTATGACCCTGGTTCCAATGCGGTTAGGATGGCCAAGCAGGGCGAGGTAGGCGGTACTCTGGAAGATGCGAAGGAGCTGAGGCAGATGGCAGAAGAAGGCAAAGGTAAAGACGGGGAGGAATCTCCTTTCATAACGGATGGCGAAGGCAACTGGACACTCAATCCCAAAGCCAAGGTAACCGGCCTCGAGCTGATGGCTCTGGACGCAATAAAAAGGGCCCAGGAGAGGGGGGAGTCGGTTGACCCCATTGAGGCTCTAAGCCAAGCCTCGGAGAAGATGAAGTCCCTCAGGGAGGCCATGGGCGCCACTGGGCAGCAGTTGCCGGATTGGATGACGGATCCGGTCAAGTTTATCGAAACGATAAACACACTTTCCGGCGGAGGCAAGGGGGACGAAGCCCTGAAGCAGCAGGTCGCCAGCCTGGAAAAGACCCTGACCGAGTTAAAAGAGGAAAGGTTCAGGAATCAGATAGAGGAGCAGAATAAGCAGATTGTAGCGTTGGCCGGCACCATCAAAGACCTCAAGGACCAGGTGGCTAACATGGGTAAAGCGGCTATCGGCCGAACCGAGATGGACATTCTGCATGAGGTTGCCACTGAAGGTCTAGGAGTCCTCAAGACCGAGCTACCCGGGTTTCGCCATGATTTAAGAGATGCGTTTGCCGGCTCGAGGTTGCCTCCACCTAAGAGCGCTGGGGAGCGAAGCGCAAGGACGAGACAACTGAGGGAAGCAGTTCAAACGGACAAGGAAATAGAAGAGACAGGGCGCAAGCTCTTCTTTGAAGGAAGTTGATGTAGGGTTTGCTGAGGGTAAAAATTAATATAGTTGTTAAGTTGAGGTAAAAACAATATGAGTTCAGGACCTTACTTTCCGAAGTTACCCCCGATACCACCCAGCCCGATAAAGCCGCTGAGGGATATGGTAAGGCAATGGCGTGAGCAGGTGGGGAAGGCCGGCGAAGATATCCGAGCTATTGCCGATGATATCCGCGGCGGCACCACCGTCACACCCCCCAGGGAAATAAAGAACCCGGTTAAAGAGGGTACAGCCTGTCTACCCTGCTCACGCGACCATCTATCTGTAACCTCATCAGCCCTGTCCGAGGGAATAAGGTTTGCCAGGGAGAAGGGCATCAAGAACCCCGAGGTGGTGAGGCGAATCCGCATTGCCCTAGATGAGCTTAATATCATGGAGCGCATTGACCTTGCCCCTGATGAGACTGCACAGCTCCAAGGGGCAGAGAAGGAGCTTGCCGACTGGACCCTCATGCAGTCAAGGAACCTGAGGCATGCCATCACCGCCATAAAAGATGTCGAGACAATGGAGCAAACTGCGGCCAAGGCAAGCCAGACTACTGAAAAATTTATGGACAAGCTGTGGTCCATTCCCTCGGGGGAATGTGAAACCTGTGGCGAACTCAGGGAGAAGCTCAGTGAATTTATCGATAGGCGGAAGAGGGAGAAAGCTGAAGGGTAAACCATTGTCTAGTCTCAAAAACCGCCCAGATTTCAATCTGGTGGGTTGTGGTGACAGCCTTGGAGGAGGCGATGAAAACTGATGTAGATACCTGCCTCAAGGAGATAGCCGACTGGTATGTCCAGCATAGACGGGAGATAACGCTACCGGAGCTTAATCCCATCCTGCAAAAGCACTGCGAGAGCGAAGCGGAAGTTAAGAATTTCACGCGGTTTTTGGCAACACAACCTGGCGAGTTGAGGTTCAAAGCGATACTAAGGGAGAGGAAGGCGGCTACAAGTGAAAGGATGCCCAGAATAGACCCTCATGCTTCGGTAATACAACAGGATAAACAGCTTATCGAGCAAAGGAAATGGTTGAAGGCGCATGGTTTTAAAACTGCTAGAGATGCGCAAGAGGCAGGATACTAGAAGGGGGGGATATATTATGGAAGCCACAGCTACGTTAAACAGGGTATGCCAGGAGGTCAAGATTTGCCCGGGCGAGCCCTCCGACCATGAGCTTCTCTTGCACTTCGGTATAGAGGAAGTGGGCAGCCCTGGAGTAATCCTTGACGAGGCCATCGCCAGATCCACACCGTGCTCATGCTTTGCTTACAAGGGGAAGGATATGTGCTGGAGCCAGGGGATAATCGGGATGCTCTCACAGCCTCAGCAAGCGGTTTACTGCGTTGCTGGCAAGACCTATAAGGCACAACCAGCGCTCACAGAGCGCTACAATAAATTTGCCGAGGCTGCCGAGGAAGCGCATAAAAAGATAGAGGCAATGCCGAAAGGAACCGAGCGACTAGAGGTGTGGCTGGAAGAGATGGGCACGCAACTAACCAAGCGCGGAATCGAGGTTTGAGGAGGCCTAAAATGGATATAAGCAAAGCAAAAAAAGTCGTCGAATTAACTAAGGAAAATCGGAAAATCCTGGTTACTTTCTTCGAGGGAAACGTGGTGTCGAGCTGCGTCGAGGAGGAAACAAAAAAGTCTTGTGAAACCTGCCAGTGTGATAATGACACCTGTCAAGAATGGATAGAGAGCTTGAAGGGAAAGGGATATGAGGCCACTGAGATTGAGCTGGGGGAGCTTGGCATTGAAGAGAGTCTCCCCAGGTTTATGGCAGCGAGGGAGTCGGTGGCCAAGCCTGAAGAACCAGCTGCAGCAGAGCCGGAGGCAGCTTTAACTACAGAGCCAGAGGTATCTTTAGCTGCAGAATCAGAGGTAAAACCGGAAGTGGAAGAGAAAAGTGCCGTCAGCGAGACCGATTAAGCTATACCTTGAAGCTGTTGAAGCCTATAAGAGTGGGGACAAAGAGGAGGCAGCTCAGAAGCTGGCTCAGTCTCTAGGTGCGAGCGAGCCAAGCAATATTATCAGAGGCTCAATCGATAAACTGCTGTCCACAGACACCATGCCGAACGATGCAGTACTGCGAATGATATCCACCGAGGTATCCAAGAGAGAATATAGTCAGTAAATAATAACTGAGATTGAAAGGAGGGAAATAACGTTGTCTGAATGTCCTGTTGAAATCAAACCTATGGCTGAGTGGGTTAGCGAGGAAGACCCGCGGGGGATCTGTCGGGAATGCCTGCTGGCGCCGGTCATTCAGTGGTACCACGAAGAGCTAGAGGCAAGGGGATACTCCGAGCAAGCCCAAAAATTGGAGAAACTATCCAGACAAGCAGAAGAGCTGCCCTTGCAACTGTGTGAGGAGTTTGATAAAATCAAAAGCGAGGTGGAGGGATCATTAAGGGAAAGGCTTTTGGATTTTGATTGTGCAGTTCAAAGCTATGAACCTGAATGATTTAAGATTGATGATGAAGTCTTAGCAGGAGGTTGTACGGTGGGTAAAATCAAGATGGCCCAGGTAGCCGGACTTCCGGTCCGAACCCTCCGCCGGATGGTGGGGATTCCCGCCCACAGGTCCAGCGCGTTCAATGCGTGCATTGGCGCTGCCCTGAGGGGTAAAAAGTACTCCAAACCCGCTCCGGGGATGGGTGGCCAGAAGGATGCCCGGATTCAATCCGCCTTTACCAGCGCAGTTCATTCTTGCGCCGGCAAAAAGGCGTAAACAAACCTCCACTGCAATAAAAGGAGCCCCGAGACCTTTCCCCGGGGCTCTCTTCATATCCTGGTTAATATCTTATACCCGCTGCTTCTCTCTCTGTCTGGATGCCATGCTGTAGAAGCACCCGCTGTTGTGGCATGACTTCCACAGGTTGCAGCCGGTGACAATCTTCATCTTGCTCTCACTGGTCATTTCAACCTTGACCGGCGAGATAACGACGGAGACTTCCGCCTTTTCACCATTCTCCCCGATGAACTCGGAACACACGCCGACCTGCGCTTGAACATAGACATCGGTTGTCATGGCCGCTTCCTCTTTGTAGTAAGTGCCCATCCCTTGAAGCAGGGCTCACAGACGCCGGAAATTAGCTTGGTGCACGCTGCCTGGCAAACCTGGCATCGAAGATCCCCCCCCTCTTGAATCGGTGACTGCTCCATGAGAAGCCGGACATGCTCTTCGTCGTCAATATTGTTGTCCCCACCATTAGGTGATTTGTGGTTATGGGAGTTCCGCAGCGCTTTGAGATTTTCAGCGTCCTCACCTTTACTCTCGAGATTATTGATTATTACATCCAGCTCTTCAAGGCTTACCCTGGCAAGCTTCGCCATAACAGACCTCCTGCAAAATTATACCACATGGAGGGATTCTTGACAGCCTACCCCCCAGTATGCTAAACTGAAGCCAGATTACCTATTATACTACAAATGGGCAGGAGTTATCAAATGGAAGAGAACGAACCATTGGAGAATCTAAAACTGGTACTGACCTCACCGCGTACCCGGGCTCCGAGCACTCTCACCGGGTACCGTTCCATTGCCGGTCAATTTTTAACCTGGTTGCGGGACCGAATCCCACCCTCGGAAATGGATCTGCGCCGGTACTTTGCTCATAGACGTGATAACGGGATAAGCGAGGGCAGCCTCAGAACCTACTATGCCGTGCTCGAGAAACTATATAAGGCTAACCATTGGGACTGGCCGCTTGAGCCGGGAGACCGCCCCGAAGCACCACCAGTGGGAGAAACCCCGGCGTTCACCAGGGACGAGGTGGAGCAGCTGATTAGAAACCGTAAACTCTACACTAAGGGAGAATGCTTCTACTTGTCTATAGCTACAATCTATGGCCCCAGAAGAATTGAGTTATGCCGCATCAAAAAAAGGTCCATAAAAGACCATACTATCTACGTGGACACCGCCAAAGGGGGCGAAAAGAGGACACACCTTATTCCTGATGAGATAATGCCCTACATTGAGGCTTACTACCCAAAGGAGCACACTGAAAGAGCGTTAACATTCATGTTTGACCGCATATGTGTTAAAGGACTGGGGAAGCACAAAGAGGGATATGGTTGGCATAGCCTTCGCAGGACTATAGATACTCTACTGCCAATAGCCCTGGCCAAAGCAGACAAGCCATTAACACTCGTCGGGTATTTCCTCCGGTGGAGCCGTAAAACTACCGGTGCCAGGTTCTTGGGGTCAGCGATGGGAGGTGTCTACTCCAGGCCGGAGATACTGGACGCCGACCCCTACTTCATTGACCGAGAGGTGTTTGAGGTTCACCCGTTCCTATCGCTTTGGGGAGAGGAAGTAGAGGAGAAATCGCCTGTCACCTAAACCTTGTTTATAAGAGGAAACTAAAGAGGGGGTTGCACCCCTCTTTTTTTGTGTCAGCTCTACGCAGAGCTGGCTTCTATTTTTAATTGCGGTAATTTTCTAGCTTCAATATAAATACACTCAATTTTATGAATTTTATTAAATTCGTATCAAAACTACTTGACAAAATTTTTATGTTATGATACCTTTATATTGAGGCTAAATTACCTATTACTATAATAATAGGTAGTCTAATCCAGATAGCTTCTAGTACATTCACAAAATACGGCTACTGAAACTAGACCACCAGCCTAGCTTCTAGGATAATAACCGCCGTTATACGGGTGCTGAATAGTGCGACCACTACCTATAATGTAGGGTAGCCACGAAAGGCAACGGTTAGCCGTCTATAATCGCCCCTTGTGTGCGGTTGGGTGTGCCATACGCTAAATACAAAATAGGAGTAAAAAGCGAATGGATACACCTACCTATATCAAGTCACTACTTTTGCCCAACGGCAAAAAGCCCACTGGTCGGAAAGTCTGGTCATTAGACCTAGAGAGCATTTGGCTACCATTCTTCACGGCTACCAATCTTGAGGGTGAAACCGCTATCCCTGCTGATGCGCTAGGCGCACCCCTGCGGTTAGGCTATAACCAAGACGGGACTGTGAAGTTTACCAAGTCTGGCAGACCAGTTATAAAGGTAGTCAAAGATATTGCCGATAGCGTGAAGCTGGTAAGAGAGAATTTTGCCGCTAACCTTCTGGACTATGCCGTAAATGTGAGAGATAGCAACCCTGAAGGCTTTGAGTCTCTCCAGAATACGGCAAGAGAAGCGGGCGAACCGATTGCCACCAAAGACAGAGCCAATATGCAAAGGGCTATTGCCGAAGCTATGGAGAAGTCTATGGCAGAAGCAAAAGCCAAAGCCCCAAAGCCCACAACCAAAGCCCCCAAAGACGAAAAAGTACCCGTACACGCCTAAATACACTAGCGTATGGCACGCCCAACCGCACACAAGACGGAAAGAGAGGTTAAAAAATGGCTAGTTCTAAATGGCAAACGCCTAGCCGTCAAGCGCACCTTGTTAACCTTTTTCTGGATAGTAGGGGCTTTTGTGTCTTTGGTCATAAAGGTTGCCTTAATCCTGACCACCACTACATAAACTTTATTGAGGGCTTAATATCAGACTGGAAAAAACAAGATAGAGAGCAAGCTAGTGCTGAATGGCAAGACGAAAGGCAACGGCTACATAGTCTAGGGGAGAGGCGTTACCCCGTAAGAGGTAGATTTAACAACATCAGTCAAGACATATTCTTTGACAACCAGCCCCTATTTTATCTTGAGGGGGTGGGGGTTAGTGGTATAACCCTTTTACCCTTTGCCAAAGTTAGGGTATCTAGTAGCTATGTTAACCTATTTGTTGACTTGGGCAAAAGCCTAAAGGGGGTTAGCAAAAACAAAAGGCGCAAGGCTATCAGATACGGCAAGCCTTTACCACCAGAATACAAAAGGAAAATTGAGGATATATGCCGTCAAGCGGTTAGGCACTATCTGAACCACTAGGCGAAAGACAAAAAAAGGGAAAGACACCCCGTTACTGGGGTGTCTTTTTGCTTTCAACCGCCCGTTAAGGGCGGTTGTTTTATTATCCCCCCTCACACGGGGGAGAAAGGAGGGTGAGGCGATGGCGGAGAAGTTCCAGACAGGGAGGCTCGTTATGACCGCCGGGGTCGCTGAGCTGGGTACTTCTAACGACTCTTTCGCCCATTTTGTGCGGAAGAGTCTCCAGCGCCACTCGCAAGGCGACTGGGGTGACCTGAGCGACCAGGACAAACAGGAAAACGAGTATGCCCTGGGCAAGCAACTGAGGCTGTTTTCAGTATACGAACACAACGGCCTGCCGAAAATCTGGATTATCACCGAGGCCGACAGGTCGGTGACTACCGTTCTTTTTCCAGACGAATATTGACCCGTGGAGGTAATCAGTGAGGATGATAGCACCAGATAGTACCTGGAATTTACCCCCGACACTTAAGCAGACCAGAACCATAGCAAGGCTCTGTCTTCGTAACGGAATCAAAGAGCCGCTAGAGGAGCAACCTAGCACCAGGTTGGAAGCGAGCAACTTAATCCGCCAGTTAATGAAATCAAATGGTAAGAGATAGCTTTGGGGTAAAAAACGCTCTTGCTCACTATATCGTGGATAATTATTGCCTCCAGTTTGGACACTGTAATTTAAGAAGCCATATGTGCATTTATGGCCTAGAGGCGGGTAATCGGCTGTGTCTCCTCTGTAAAAGACATTCAGTGCTTTCCCGGATGAATACTAGGTCAATAAAGGAGGTAGCTCTATGAGTGGAGATGATGGGGTTATTTTTGTCCTTACCCGAGATGATGTCATTCTCTGCGCCCAGCAGATGGGCATAGATGCGGGGGAGATAACTGATGAAGTACTCCTCCAGGTCAAGAAGGGTGTGGAATGGGGGCTTGAGAGCTGGCATGAAGTAATGCGCGAGGCTATTAACTTCGCCCTGAAAAGCTAAAACGAAAGGGGAAAAAGATGCCCTGGGTAGATTTATATGGCCAGACTGTCTATTACCTTGACCCGGCTCAGTTTGAGAAGCTCTTTTGCCAACACTGTAAGGAGTTTAAATCGTGCCCGAAAACCCCAGACGCTATACACAGCTGCATGGGGCTTCTCGATAGTGGCATTTGGGACGCAACACTACGCAAGCGAGAGAGAGACTAAAAGGGAAGGAGGCTAAAGCGATGGCTGACCTCTACTGCAAACGCTGTGGTGAGCCATGGGAGTTTTACTACGTCCAGCATGAGATGACAGAGGAGGAGAGGTCAGACTTCCACAAGGGGGTCTGTTGTCCATCATGCAAGGGGAAAGAGGTTAATAAGCGTCCCCTGCGGGCAGAGATTGCTTCGGCTCTACACGACGTACTGGGAGACGACCTAGATGGACTTGCCGCTGAAATGCAAGATGCCGAGTACCTTCTCGGCGAGGAATTCTGGGAATAAAGAAAGGAGGTGCGCACCTTGGAATATGCAGAGCAGGGCGGTATAAACTGGACATGGTTCAAGGTTCAGAACGGCAACCTAGTTGCTATCTTTCGGCTACACTATGGCGAAGCCCAGCTCCAGGCTTTCCGCCAACTCGCCCAGAAGATAACCAGGGTGGATGACATCGGCGTACCAGATGCCCCTTGGCGGGATATCTGCGATATCGTCGCCGACCACACCAGTCATCAAAAAGGGTATCGCGACCCTGAGGCAATCGAGGCTTTCGGGTGGCTCAACGATATGTTCCGGGAAACTGCCGACGACTTTGAGCTTAAGAGCTGCGGTAAAAACTCTTTGAGCCACCTTGAATATCACGGAGTTTACATAGTCCGAAAGAGCTAATCTCAGAAAGGAGGTGACCAATGAGCAGGGTTTTTGTCTACGATGGGAGAGACTTCGGCGACCCCGACCCTAATCTCAGCCCCGAGGAAGTCAAGACGTCAATGTCAAGCTTCTTTCCCGAGCTGGCCAACGCCGAGATAACCCAGAGTGAGCGCGACTCCGAATCAGAACCCGGGCAGAAGGACACCGTCTACGAGTTCAAGAGACGGGTCGGTACGAAAGGCTTGCATTAATGCGAGAAAAGGAAGACATAGAGAAGGTGGTCAACGCTCTCCAAAAGGTGCCCGAAAGGCACCTTTTGCTTATCGAGCTGGCCAACAGCATTCCAGTCACCGGCGGCAGCCTGGATGTTAACACTCTCTTAGAGAAAAGACCGGAAATTAACCTAGCTACCGCGGAGGCCGTGGCTTATGGCAATCACACTATTCAGGCGGTTGACGCTCTGGTGAGATTGCTGGGGCGGACTGACGAGGATTAGTCATGTGGGACCTGGATACCATCATTGCGCAGAATAATCAAGCTGCTGTTGAAGCCATGATGCGGCCACCAGTGGTAGAGGCGGCTCAGACGCCGCGGCCGGAGGCTTGGCCACTGTCCACACTTGCGAAGAAATTACAGATCGGGCCCCCGCTGCTGGCAGAGCTGCTGAAATGCTTCACGAACATAGAAGATATCGAGAAGTTCGTGGCCATCATCCGGGAATTTCTTCCGGAGCACGAAACTGACATTCTGGCGGAGCCACGATTCGGCCGGCTTTACAAGTTCTGCTACCTCTTCGGCAAAAGGTATTTCCCTCTCCCCATATTCATGCAGGAGTCCGAGCTGGGTGCCTTCGTGGAAAGTTTGCCGGTGGAGCTGATGGGCATGTCCTACTCAGCTTACCATGACCTCGGTATGAGGCTGGGGTATGCCCTGCTTCTGGCCCTTGTCATCTACCCCTATGAGGGAGACTGGAGAGACGAGGAAGACGACAGGGTGCCTTTCGACCCGGAGGATTTGCCGGCCGACGACTACAAGCCCTCCGATAGCGATATCGCCTGGGTGGTAGACCTGGTCGAATCGCTGGCAGTCGGCGGCCAGTGGGTTGCACCCATGGGCTTTGTCATGGTGAAGGTGGGCGAGAGGAAAATCCAACTGATGGATGCGGAAGACACCCCCGCGGTAAAGGAAACTATACGCCGCACGCTGTTGATCGCAAAGAAGGCAGGCATAGCAGCGGAGTTCTCCAGGGCCGGCAGAACGGCCCGGGAGAAGCTGAACGGCGCCAAGGTGCCGCTTTTTGACATGATTCAGAGGGTGGTCGGTCAGCAGCTGGTCAAGATGATTCCGCCGGCAGGCTGGGAGCCTGATACCCTTCACAAGCTGACCGACGGCACGCCGTACGATGGACTCGGAGACTTCGCTGACTGGGTGTGTGGCAACACCGGGTGCGTCGTCCTGGATACAAACTACGGCGACTGTGAATACATCGAGGGCAACAGCGTGCCTCTATTCCAGTGGTCACGCTATAACGTCGACAGGCTGACAGAGGATTACCCGAAGGTTCAAGAGATACGCGGGAAGATAGCCCGTGTTGTCGATTGGCTGGAAAAAGACCCGCCGGTTCGCTACAAGGAGCTTCTCGACTTCTTGCTGTCGCTGCCGGAGGAGGAACGAAAGCCAGCTGACCCGGACCTGTGGGCGGCGGTTTACGACCCGACCGAGCACTGGTGCCCTTTAGATCCTGAATTAGAAAGGGAGGAGGACGAAGAAGATGGCGAATGAGAAGCCGGAGAGTTTCGAGTGGGCAGTCCCTCCCGAGCTGGGCATCCCGCCCGACCCGCTGCGGCTGAGGCTGGACTTCCACCACCAGGCAGTGGTGATGACCAACTTCCAGCGAGAAACCGTCATCCGTAAGGTCGTCTCGGCCATGGATGTAGCCCATGCCCTGGCGTGTGAGCTGTCTTTCGGCTCCGGGCTGTTGCCGGACCGTACGCTCTGGTGGCGAAACACCAGAAGCGGGCCTGTAATCGCCATATACGACGAGCCGCAAGTAAGGCTGCTGACGCTGCTCGACGATGTAAGTGCTTCGCCGCGCCGGTTCAAGGTGCCTCTGCCGGGCTTTATTTTCCTCTGCCAGCCTGGCAGTGCACCCTGGGTCTATGCGGTCAAGAAGAAGCCCACGAAAGAAACCGATACCGTCTATAAGGCGCCGCTGGCCAACATCTTTGCCACCGGTAAGACATGCCCGGGCACTCATGAATTCACCACCAGGGTAGCCGATATCGTGCAGTCTTTCTTTACGTCTTTCTTCAGCCCGACGGCGGATCTGCATAACCGGTCAAACAAGTTCCCCCAGAACATTATCCTCCTGTGGGCACACCTTGACAATAAGAAGAAATTCCCGATGGCTGACTTGGTCAAGCATGGTACGGTGCGCGACCTTATGGATATGGAGATGTAACATGAAACCTGTAGGCTATCTAATCAACCGGCAGGAAGGCCTCGAGGGAGAGCGGGGGCTGTATTACGACTATATCGTCGCCGGCAACGGCCTTTTCATCGAGGCGGAGAATAAGCTGCTGGAGGCCCGAATCCCTGTCGCTGACTGCGAAATTCGGGGCCTGGCGCCGCTGAAGATGAAGTTTATCCTTACCTTCGGGAGTATCCCGCAGCGATTCTTTGACCTGGCGCTTGACATGTTCCTGGCCGATATCTCGACGGAGCACTACGTTGCCGTCACCGGCGACTCCGGCTACCACTTCCACGTCCCGTCTCAGGAAAAAGAGGCGGCCAAGGTCGTCTATGAGTGTGATGACCATGTGGTGCTCGACCTGCATTCTCACAATAAGATGTGGGCCAGGTTCAGCGGGATAGACGATAAAGACGACGTTGGGTTAAAGGTGTACGGCGTTGTCGGCAACCTGGATAAAACGCCGATTGTTAATCTGAGGCTGGGGGTCTACGGGTACTTTACGCCCTTAGCCTGGAAAGATGTTTTCGACGGCGCTCTCGCCGGCGCCATAGAGTTTGAAGAAGAGGAGGTCATGCCCGACGATGAGCTACACTGTGACGATGGGCGACAGTCTAGGCCGCCCGAAAATCGTGGTGGTTGGCTGCGGTGGGACAGGTGGTTTCGTGGCCGAGGGCCTTTGTCGAATTCTGGCCAACGTTGACCTAGACCTGCTTCTGGTTGACCATGACCGGGTTGAGCCTCATAACCTGCGGCGGCAGAATTTCTTCGAGGGCGACGTCGGCAAGTTCAAATCTCAAGTCCTCGCCGAGCGCCTGGCACTTCAGTACGGCAGGCGAATAGCATACAGCGTCTACCCTTATGACCGCGACTTGCTCAATGACCCTTCGTGGATAGGCGCTTCGGTGAGACGGGGGTTAATTATCGGCTGCGTTGACACCCCCCATGCCAGGCAGCTGATACACGACTCTTTACAATGGGACGACTGGTGGCTGGATGCCGGCAACGGCTTTCAATCGGGCCAGGTCCTCATTGGGAACACCAAAGAGGTCGCCAGCCTGGAGGAAGCATTTAGCGATATAGACCACACCGTTCGCAAGCTGCCGACACCCTCGCTGCAGCTCCCCAGCCTCCTGGCGGCGCCCTCGACGCCGACGCCGGTGCAGCAAGACTGCGCCGAGGCGGTAGAGGATAACTCCCAGAGCCCCGTCATCAACCAGGCGATGGCTACCCTGGTATTAGATTTCGCCTTCAAGCTCCTGACAGGTCAGCTGACCTGGATGGGGGCCTATCTCAACCTGGAAGCCGGGACGCTGCAGGCGGTACCAGCTGAACCAGTAACCGTCGCCCGCATGTTTAGCGTGAAGGTCGACACGCTAATTGGCAAACTCAGGTGCTCGTTAGGACACAGGTATTATATGCCAGAAAGGAGGTGAGGACAGATGGCGAAGGCCAAAGACAAGGACACCAAGGCAGAGGCCAAAGTGAAAGCCGAGGCCGAGATTGTAGAGACGGGAGAGGTAGTGGAAATAGAGTCGGAGGAACCACTGGATGAGGCCGATGTTGTAGAAGCGGCAGAATCGGCGGTAGAGGCCGTAGCCGAAGAGAAAGAGCCCAAGAAGCCAAGCAATGAGCTGAAGATTGTCATTGCCCTGAAAGACGACCGGGCCATTGTTGGCCTCCAGTCCCCCGACTGCGACCCTATCTTTTCCACCGTCGAGGGCGGGCTGCCGGCAGTAACAAAACAGCTCCCCAAGCTCATCAAGGACGCTAAAGCGAAATGGGCTACCGCTCCCCAGAACCCCAAGGCGAAACTACCCGAGCCGCCGCCACCGCCGCCACCGCCGGCCCGCCGGCAGACGACCGCCGCGGAACCAGATGAATCACAACCGAGTTTCTTTTAGAACATCTCCTTCCTATGGGTTGGCCGCCATAGGGTGAATAAGTGGCCAGAAAGGAGGTGATTTTTGTGGAAATCAGAGTAGAACAGCTCAGAAACATCCTGGACATAGTAAAGCCGACAGTCCCCCGCAAGACCAAGCTCCCAATCTTGAAGAATGCCCTGGTAAAAGACGGGAAGCTGATGGCAACCGACCTTGAATCAATGGTCATCATCGATGTGCCAGAGGTGGATGAAGCATTCCTTCTCCCCTATGCGGAAGTTCTCAAAATGCTCAAATACGTCCCAGGGTACGAGAAGCTGCAGGTACACCCCAAGAATGGAAATCTAGAGCTATCCTGGTCCGAGGGTGAAGCAACCTATCCCATGGATAAGGTCAAAAACTTTCCGGTTATTCCAGACTTTGAGGTCAAGGACGAAGCCGATATCGATGGCGACATCTTCATCCCAGCACTGGCGTCCGCCTTACCCTATGCCGCCACCGAAAGCACACGCCCTGTGCTGAACGGGGTTACAGTGCAATTCGGCGGCCCTATCGAGATCGGCGCTGGGGACGGCTATCGTATGGCTAACATCGTTCTGCCTGCCCAGTTCCCTACGGAGTATACTGCCATCTTACCCTCGGCAGCCGTTACAACGTTAGTTCATGTCATGGCGAAAACGCCGAGGACACCCCCTCAAGGCCAAGTTCTCACGGACATCATTCTGGCTAAGAGGCAGATCCGTGTTGCTCTTGACGGCAAGAAGGGCTTGAGGGTGGCCTTTGCCCCGAATGTCTCAGTCATCGTCAAGCTAATCGAAGGCAGTCCCCCGGCATGGTTCAAGCTCGCCCCAAAAGATGAGCCGATTCTCAAGGTTCAGTTCTTCGCCCGGGACTTGGAAACCGCAGTCCGGCGTGTCAGCGATGTGGCGCACCAGAACAAGGGTATCGTTCGCCTTCAATTCCAGGACGGCACCGGCAAGGTTTCAGCCAGAACTGATGATCGAGAGGTTGCCGCCAAGATTCCGCTCATGGACATGCAAGGTGAGCCGAACCGGCTTGCCTTGAACGTCGGCTATCTCACCGAGTACCTGAAAGACAAGGAAGGCATAGTTACGATGTCCTGGACAGGGGGCAAAACACCGGCTTCCTTCCATCACTCAAAAGGCCCGAAGGTCCTCATTATGCCGATGCAGGCGAACTGGGACGAAAAGAAATCATCTGATAAGGCAGAACTAGAGGCAGTTGCAGAGGCACCGGCCGAAACAACTGCAGAGGCACCCGCCGGGGCAGCCCCAGAGGCAAAGACCTCCAAACCCAAAAGACAGCGCGCGAAAAAGGCAAAGAAATAAAACGAGAAGGGGGTGTGGGGTGAGCTCCCACACCCCCCAGCTTGCAGGGAGGCAATCGGTGGAAGAACAACTTAGTTACTTACCTCCGGAGCCGGTTAAGGTTGTGGTTGAAATGAGGACTTACATCTATCTCCGGCCAGATGGTAAGTGCGTCCATTGTAATACTGCCGGGGGATTCATGGGTAAGGAATACGAGCATGATGACCCCGACTGGCAACCACCTGAGGACTGGCCCTATGAGATTGTAGATTTAAGGAAAACGGCAAGCTCCGAATGAAAGGGGGTGAAAACCTATGCATGACTTGTCACAAAAAAGAGAGATCGGCTCCCTGCATGACTCCAGGTTTATGCTGGCAGAAGCAAAAAGAAAGGTGCTCAAGCAGTGGGAGGCGTTTCTCAAGAGCGGATACGCCAGAGAGAAATTCACCAAGCCTTTATACGAGCACCTAATCCAGCACTGCTCCTTCATCGCCCACTACGACATCAATGGTTTCTATGCCACCTACTTCGAGAGTGGGGATGACACCGCCCATTTCCTGTCGCAGTTCGACGGCAGCAATGGGATACCCAAGTCAATCGAGTACGGCATGACCTACTGGTTTACCGACCCTGATTACCACGACATCAACTCCGAGATGGTCCGCATCGCCGGCAAGTATATACCTGTGCTGGTCAGACAAGCCAAAGCACAACAGAGGCATAACGACATCCAGGTGGCCAAGACGCTGCTGGCAAAGCACGGAATTACCTTGCCTGAGGTGGAATGATGGCATCCAATGAGCGCAACGAGCGCGGCAACACGGTAGACAGACGTTTCATCCCGAATGGAGAGCGGTACCAATGGGACTTTGATGAGAAGTTCCGGGCTAAGGGTTGGGAGCAGTATGACACCAACCAGGACGCATGGTATTTCGGTGTCTGGATAAACAAAAAGCTGCTTCAGATTCTAACCTATGCCGAAGGTGACATAACGTTGATAAGTTGCCACGATGAAAACCACTTCAATGCCGAAATAAAGGCGATGAATGAGTTTTACGGAGAAGGTTTTATTGCCAAGACTATAGACGAGAACGGGAAGATGACAGTCTACCGGCAGGACCGCAGCCAGTTCTTTATGGACACCTAGGAGGTGAAGGCTTGAAAATACAGGAACTGTCTAACAACTATGCGAGAGAATATCAGGATTATAAAGCCAAAGCTGAACAGCTCACGGCTCGGAAAAACCGGGCAGAAAACAGGCTAAAAGCTCTATCTATCCCAAGTTGGATTGATACCATTGTTCAACCGATAGCCGATGATCTGGCCAAAGAATTTCCCGACTTTGAACCACATATTTTAGGCCCTTTTGGTCTCTGTACTGAGGTTTCCATTCACTTTTACCGCAAAGGGGTGCCTGAGGAGAAAAGATGGGCTGGTGGTAATGTCCGGTCCATTACTTTCATACTTGGAGACCTGCAGAAGGGCGAAATCTTAATCCGGAATACCTCAGTGGACACCGGCGAGTTTAGACCAGGCACGATAGGTGAGATGAACGGGATGAATCATCCCTCCGTCAAGATTCCCGAAGATGCTGATGTCTCGTGGCTCATGACCTGGGTGCGAGAGACGAAGACTTGAGATAAGGAGGCGAGTATGAAAGGCCAATCTAAAGCTGAGCGGGCTGACTACGAGTATAAGAAAGAGCAGGCTATAAAAAAGGTTGCCGCAACGCTTGAGGAGTGCTTGGGGAAATTCCATGGTGAAGAGGAAGACCGAATCAGGGAAGACATCGCCAACTACGCAATCGGCTATCTCGGCGTGTCATTCGGGCTTCATGTCAAAAGGCGCCTGGATATCCCCGGGAGTCTGCCACTGTGTAACTCCGGCAGGGACTTCAGAGTTACCGACTGAGAATGGCGAGACAACTTA
>Ga0307428_1000893_pt1 | contig 16532 bp, 14 predicted proteins | sample SalMarWE160240MG_FD_202161 | JGI IMG/M metagenome (GOLD analysis project Ga0307428, IMG submission 202161) | Salt marsh sediment microbial communities from the Plum Island Ecosystem LTER, Massachusetts, United States - WE1603-240 | ecosystem: Environmental > Aquatic > Marine > Intertidal zone >...
TGAGAAGAAATATCGTTTGAAGCCGTGTAGAGCGAAATGCCTACGCACGGAATTTTAGAGGGGACGATGGAAACGGAGCAAGGTTAGGATAGTGAGACACTGTCAACCGAAAGGGACAGTAACAGATAGGCTTAACCTAAACTATTCGCACCATCGTTCTACTCGGCGGGATGAATCTTCACGCGATACTCGATACGAATTACTATTCACTAACTACTAATTTAAATGGCAAATTGGAGAATTGATTAATTGATTTAATTTGCTATTCCCATTACTTAAAAGATATAATAAAAATAGAATTATTCAAATTTATGAAACTTAAATTTTGTAAAATAATCACTTTCTTAAATTGTAATTATCGAAATCGAATAAAACAATATTTTGATTTTAGATTACGGAGAAAATAAATGAGAATTGCTTTTTTTACCAATTGTTATAAACCGCTGGTTAATGGAGTTGTTACCAGCATATCTTCATTAAAAGAAGCTTACGAAAGAAAAGGGCATGAGGTTTATGTCTTTGCTCCCAGGGTAGAAGATTATATTGACCAAGAGAAAAATGTATTCAGATACAGGTCAGTAAACTTAACTAGTAAAGTGAAATATCCTCTTCCCATACCCTTATCCTTTAAGGTGAAAAAAGTTATAACCGAATTCAATCCTGATATCGTCCATATTCATCATCCTTTTTTGCTAAGCTCTGTAGCAATAATGTATGGCAAAAAATTAGGTATTCCCAAAATATTAACTCTTCACACTCAATATGAACAATATGCTTACTATGTTTCCCCTATACCAGAAAGAGTAACTCATGAAGCAATTAAAATAATAATTTCTAATTTAGCTTATAAAACTGATTGCATAACTACCCCGTCTGCATCAATGAAAAAAATTATAGAAAATTATGGAATTAAAAATAGAATTGAGGTTATTCCCAATGCAATACATTTGACTTCTTTCAAGGAAAATGATGAATTGAAAAGAACAGAAATTAAAAAAAAATATAATCTGAAAGAAGATGATAAAATAATTCTCTTTGTGGGCAGGGTAGCTCCAGAAAAGAGTATAGACAAGATTATAAAAGCATTAGCAATGATTAAAAAGAGGAGCATTGGTAAAGAAAAATTATTAATAGTTGGCAATGGTCCGGCTATGGATGAACTAAAACAACTTACCCGAAGCTTGAAAGTAGAAGAAGATGTAATATTTACAGGTACAGTAAGATATGAAGAAATTCAGCATTATTACAAGATGGCTTATGTATTTACTATTGCTTCTACAACAGAAACTTTTGGAATAGTAACTATAGAAGCCTTAGCTTCCGGAGTTCCCGTCTTGGCGATTAAAGCTCCAGGAGCAGTAGATATACTGACAGATGGACTGGACGGACTATTAGTCGATAACGATGTTAAAAAGTTTGCTAATGCCTTAGAAAAGATTATCAGAGAACCAGAATTAAGGGAAAATCTTTCTCGGGGAGCATTAAAGACTTCTGAAAAATATAGTATTAGTTCAATATCTGAAAGAATACTAAATCTCTATCGGGAAGTAATAAAGATAAAAAATTCTGAAACAAAAGAGAAGAAAAATTTTATAAAAGATATTCTAGCCATAAACTATGAAGGGAAAATAAAAAATGAAAAATAAAACAGTGAAATACATTATTTTAGTATTGTTATTATTTTTAGTTTTAACTTGCATGGTGCAAGCAGCCTCCACAACCATGACGCCATCAGAAATAATCAACGAATCTATCGAAGTATTAAAGGAAATGTCAGAATCAGAGGATAGCGGGGCTTTTGGAGCGCTTTTGAAAGAAGCAGAAGGTATAGCCATTTTTCCTTCGATAATTAAAATAGGATGGGGAATTGGCGGACAGTATGGAAAGGGTATAATATTTAGAAAAGATAGTAGGGTGGGGATATGGTATGGCCCCGCCTTTGTAAAAATTAAAAGTATAAGTTTCGGCCCTCAGATAGGCATTCAATCGATCGCCCTGGTTTTAGTTATTTCCAATGAACGGGGAATGGAAGGGTTTATGGAAGATAATTTTACTCTGGGCGGTACCGCCAGTATCGCCGCAGGCCCATTGGGAAGATCTCTTTCAGCAGATACAGATTATAAATTTAAAGCTTCAATATATTCTTATTCTATAAGTAAAGGAGCTTATATAGGAGTTTCCTTTCAGGGTTCAGCTATCGAGGAAGACAGCGAGGCGAATGAATTATTTTATGGGAAGAGCAGGTCTAACCGGACTATATTAGGAAATAAGATTACCGTAAATCCAGCAGTGTTAAAGTTATTACTTCTGATTAAGAAAATTAGCAAGTAATATAAATAACAAGGTATAGTAAAAAAATTATACTTTTTATTTGACAATTCTATATTTATTGTGTTAATATTACATTGGAGTAGTATAATTATAATTAAATTAGCAAATTAAAAAAAAATATATTAACATTAAAAAAATTATTAATAAATTTGCAAGTTAATGTCTAAAATTACTTGTTTTAGGGAATATAATAATAAAGAAGAGATTTTATTATCCTAATTAATGAAAGAGATAATATTATTTATCACAGGGAGGTGAATTGGATAAGAAAAGTTCCAAAAAGTTGAAAAAGGTAAACTGACCGAAAGGTTAGGACGCAAAGTCCTGGGTTTAAGGTACTTATGTACTAAAACTGCCAGACTTCCGGCTTTTTGTTTATATAGGCTAGAATGCGAAGCTTAACACGTCATATAAACGAAAAAGGCAAACCACCCGAAAGGATGGGACGCAAAGTCATGGGTTTAAGGTACTCGTAAGAGTGCTATGATCGCCAGACCGCTAATTTTAAAAAAAATTGCAGGAGGCGATTTAAATGAAACTAAGTACTAAAATCATTTTACCGATAATTTTAATTTCCGCATTGTTAATCTTACTTAATGGCTGTTTAGGGATTGTGCCCGATGAAAGTCCTGGATACACTCCGGGAACTATAACAGGCATAATAGCAGCACCATGTTGTTCTACTTCGGCTGAACCCGTTTCTGAAACCAGTGGTTCTCCAGAGTATTGGTGTTATTACTGTCAAAATACTTGGAGCCTTCAAGATGGTATTGGAGTAGTCCTTACTTACGGAGAAGATGTAGTTGCTGCAACTACTACCAACGAAGATGGTGAATATGTCTTTACCGATGTTCCCCCAGGCAAGAACTATGTTATTACTGCTTATTGTCCGGATTTTGCTGACAACAGACCTCTGGTAAAGGATGTTGCTTTGGAGGTTGCCAGTTCCTTTGATACCGGTATTACCGATTTGGTATCCACTTCTCTTGGATTAGTAGTAGATTTTCTAGTATTATACACAGAATGGGGACCGGAAGATATCTCTTTGGATGCCGTTATAGCTGACAAACCGACTTTCCCCAACTTCCCAAAATTTAAAGCCCTCATCTACGAGGTTCGTCGAGTCGTAGAGAACTGTGAATTAAATCTATTAACTGATGACGATGTTCAAGAGGCCCTATGTTTGGCAGCAGAGGAGATCAGTAAACTTGATATAGGATGTGCTCCAGGATATGCTCCTCCACTACCACCACCACCAGGTCCTTGTGATGGCAATGTCGCACCGGTTATTACTGCAGTTACGAAAGATGGTGAACCTATTATAGAAAGCCCTGTAAACTTAACTGTAGGAACCTCTTATGAATTTTGTGTAGAGGCTACTGATACTGATAATATACTACCGCAGGACTTAACCTATACTTTTATGTTAACTATAGACGGTGAAGGGCCTTTTGTAGCTCAAACGGGTACTGATAACTGTTTTGATGCCATACCTTTATGTACAGATATTGGTACTTATATTATTTCCGGAGAGGTGTATGATGGATGTGATCCTACTCCTTGGGGACCAGTAACGGTTAATGTTTGCCCACAGCAACCTTATCTAAAAATTGAAATAGACGATTCAACTCCATGTTCTGATACATGCGCAAAAATTACTTCAATTGAATGGTGGGATGTAGATTGTTTAATTGATACATTTGTACCTCCATACGATGTCTATGCGCCGGATTTAAGCTGGGATGTAGGTTCCGGACTTGATTTTGATCATTTAGATGGTACGGTATGTTTAGAAGGTACACGAGTCGACGTACCAAATGGTGTAGCAGAAAATGAAATTAAGTTCACATATACTGATCACTGTGGAATTGTGGTTACAGATTCTGTGCTTGTTGACTTCAAAGCAGGTCCCACCGCTGAGGCAGGAGATCCTTATGAGGGTAGTGCTGAAACTATAGTAGATGTAGGCTTGGATGGATCTTCATCCAGTGCAGTTCTTCCTGCCACTATAGTTAGCTATGATTGGGATTTCGGTGATGGTTCTCCTATTGCTTATAATGCTACTTCAACCCCAGATCATGATTATGCTCCTGGTAGTTGGACAGTGACTTTAACAGTTACTGATAGTAATGGCTGTACTGATACCGATACTGCCAATGTAACAGTTCATCAAAAAACAACCCAAAGTGCTCATTTCATGGTTGCCTTTGAGGATCTTCCTATTGAAAATGGTAATGATTGGGATTACAATGACTTTGTCGGTGAAATTTTTATAACCTATCATCTCTGGAGCCCTAATAAATTAGAGAAGATTGAATTTTACAGTATTACCCATGTAGCTCGAAGTGCTGGACATAGTCATGAAGTGCATGTCATTATCGATGGATATGTTGGAGGTCATACTTATACTTCAACCCTCTTACCCATATTTGGTCCAACTGGTAATGATTTCCATTTATTCGACCCAACAGGTTCAACAGTAGGAAATGTATACAACTTAACTATTAATTTTGATGATAATCCTGTGCCATGGGTTTATTTTGCTATTGATTGGGCCAAAATCCACGGAGATAATGATCTTCCCTTTGAATTTTACCTCTATGATGCAGCAAGCGGTGATGATTTTAAAATTATGAACGATGATGTTAGAAAATTAGTAGTGCCACATACTTGGACGATTCCCGCTTCAACCGAAGCAATTTGGGATGTTTACGAAGATGTTATTGAAAATCCCGTTGGTATGGTTGATTTTACTGATGAACATGGGGATTGGTTGCTTGCTACTCCCTAAATAAATGTAACAAGTAGAATACATTGCAAACAGAATTTACTTATAATCGAAAAAATCCCTTAAGGTGGTAAGACACCACCTTGAGGGATTTTTGATGTATATGAAATTTATCTATTATTTACAATAAAATTTAAGAAATCATAATTTCCTAAGTATTCATATTTTAATTTTTCCAAAAACCTGTTCAATAAATGCTTATGATATATTTTGTCTTTTTCAGCGGATTATTTGGTAGAAGACTTCATCTTTCATCCAAAATTTCACGGATTTTTTAGTATCTTCAGTCATTTTATTTCTGTTTTTATTGAGCCGAATAAAACTCCAGGTGATCAAGATGAGCACCAGGTTAGGGATCAGATACTATGGTAAAAACTAACTCCGGATAAAGGAGTATGCAAGAAATGATTTTAATGTTATTTAATTCTACTCAAAAGTCTTTCAAGATACACTGATTTCATTTGTTTGCTGGTCATCATTTGTTTTATGGAGGGCAGCTTCAGAATAATTATAATTTAAAAATTGTATAGTATGTCCTGGACAACGTACAAAAAATATTTGAAATTTCGAAATTATTGTGTTCATATAAAAGTGGTGTATTATATTTATAATTAATTAAAATAATAAATTGAGAGAAATAATATACTAACATTAACTAAAATGATTAAAAAATTTGCAAATTAATGTCTAAAATCGCTTGATTTAGGGAATATAGTAATAAAGAAGAGATTTTAATATCCTAATTAACGAAAGAGATAATATTATTTTTCACAGGGAGGTGACTGAATAAGAAAAGTTCCAAAAAGTTGAAAAAGGTAAACTGACCGAAAGGACAGGACGCAAAGTCCTGGGTTTAAGGCACTTATGTACTAAAACTGCCAGACTTCCGGCTTTTTGTTTATATGGACTAGAATGTGAAGCTTAGCATATAATATAAACGAAAAAGGCAAACCACCCGAAAGGATGGGACGCAAAGTCATGGGTTTAAGGCACTCGTAAGAGTGCTATGATCGCCAGACTACCAATTTAAAAAAAATTGCAGGAGGCGATTTAAATGAAAGTAAGTACTAAAGTCATTTTACCGATAATTTTAATTTCTGCATTGTTAATCTTACTTAATGGATGTTTCGGTGTTCCTACCGATGAAGAGCCTGGATACACTCCGGGAACTATAACCGGGATAATAGCGTCACCGTGTTGTTCCACTTCAGCTGAACCCGTTTCTGAACCTTGTTGTGTTTCTCCCGAGTATTGGTGTTATTACTGTCAACAAACCTGGAGCCTTCAAGATGGTATTGGAGTAGTCCTTACTTACGGAGAAGATGTAGTTGCTGCAACTACTACCAACGAAGATGGTGAATTTACTTTTACTAATGTAGATCCTGGCAAGAACTATGTTGTAACAGCTTATTGTCCGGATTTTGCTGATAACAGACCTCTGGTCAAGGACGTAGCTCTCGAACTAATCGAAGGCGGCTCTTTTGATACCGACATTACCGATTTAGTATCTACTTCTCTCGGATTAGTAGTAGATTTTCTAGTATTATATACAGAATGGGGTCCGGAAGATATTTCTTTGTATGCCGTTATAGCTGACAAACCGACTTTCCCCAACTTTCCAAAATTTAAGAAACTTGTCTATGAAGTTCGCAGAGTCGTAGAAAATTGTGAAGTAAATCTACTGACAGACGATGATGTTCAAGATGCTACATGCAGGGCAGCAGAAGAGATCAGTAAACTTGAAATAGGATGTGGCCCAGGATATACTCCTCCTCCACCAACACCTGATCCTTGTGCTGGTAATACCGCACCGGTTATTAATAAAGTAGAATATGATGATGGAACTGGATTTAAAGAGGTACATGATGGCGAAACAATTAATGTCATTGTTGGACAGAGTTATACTATTAGAGTAACTGCTACGGATGATGGTACTAAAGACCCATTAACTTACAGTGGAACTATTAATGGAATACCTTTTGGTCCCAATAGTTCAAATCAAATTACTGTAACTCCAGACGCAGCGGATGAATATTCAATATCTTTAAGTGTTTATGATGGATGTGTCACAATTCCTTGGGGAGCAGTTTGGAGTGAACCCCTCCAACTGGACACATTTAGAGAAAAATAAGACTTGTTGTATAATAAAATAACAAGCAAGAGAAACAAAGGAGGGGTATAGATAAATGAGTATCAAAAAAAGAAAATATTCTAAGGAGCAAAAAGAAGAAATTGTACAAAGAGCACTAAGCGGTGAAAGGGTCCTGGAATTGGGAAAAGAGAATAACATTTCCCCCGGGCTTATCAACCGCTGGAAGAGGCAATATTTAGATGGAGAATTAATAAATAATAATACTGACCAGGAGGTAAAAAAATTACAGACACAAGTAGGAAAACTTGAGCAGATGATCGGTAAACTTACCATGGAGAACTACATTTTAAAAAAAGAGAAAGAATACATACGAAAGAGGAAAAAAGAGGGTTCATCTATTATTACCGGTCATTATTTTCCTCCATTAAAGAAGGCTGTAGACTAATGGGTATAAAAAGATCTACTCTTTACTACCAGCGAAAAATAAATATACATAAAAAGCAAGAAGAACTAAAGACTAGAAAGAAGATAGCAAATATCTCCCGGGAACATCCCTATTACGGTTACCGAAGGATAACCGCTCAATTAAGGAGGGATAGGGTAATAGTGAACCATAAGAAGGTATTAAAGATAATGAAAAAAATGGGTATACAGGGTAGGATAAAACGCAAATATATTACTACTACCAATAGCAAACATAATAATAAAATATACCCTAATTTAATCAAAGATAAAGAGCCTACCGGTATCAATCAAGTCTGGTGTGCGGATATCACCTATATCAGGATACTTAACGGTTTTGTCTACCTATCGGCCATCATAGATATTTATTCCCGAAAGATAGTAGGTTATGCCATCGGTAAAACTCTATCTTCTGAATTGGCTATTACCGCTTTAAAGATGGCCATAGCTACCAGGAATATCGATAACCTGATTCATCATTCGGATCGGGGTATCCAGTATACCTGTAAAGATTATATAAAAATATTAAGGGATAATGGTATCAGGATAAGTATGTCCGGAAAGGGCAATCCTTATGATAATGCCTTTGCCGAATCATTGATCAAAACCATAAAACAGGAGGAGGTGTATCTATGGCAGTACGAAACCTTTTCTGATGTAATAGAAAGGAACTCTTTTCTAATCTGAAGATGAGCCTGAAACAAGCCTGAAAGAAACTCTTGAAAGATGAAAGTTTGACAGCCTAAAGCTAAGAGTCATAATAGCTATATTATGGTGATAACTATGAATGACTCACAATTAAGCAGTATTATTGAAGTAAAGAGATTTTTGAAAGAATCGGAGGTAATAGAATTTAAAAAGAGATTCCAGAAGGAGGCCTATGAGTGGATAGAAGAGGCACTGGGAAGGTTTGATTATTTATACTTGTCTAAGAAAGAAAAAGGTTTAACAAAGAAGTACATAGAGAAAGTAACCGGATATTCCCGGCCCCAGGTTACCAGACAAATAAAGGAATACAGGGAAACCGGGCGAGTGAGAGTGAAAGAATATAAAAGAAATAAATTCGAGAGGAAATACACCAGTAAAGATATTCAACTACTTGCAAAGACAGCAGAATTACATGATTATCCCAATGGGGCCTCTCTAAAAAAGACCCTGCAGCGAATGGCAAATATATATGGGAAAGAAGAATACCGGAATATATCGGTAATTTCGGTATCCCACATCTACAATCTTAAAAAGACAATCTTATATAAACATAGTGTAACCTTTTACCAGGGGACCAAAAAGGCCAAAGTAAGGAAAATAGGAGAGAGGTGTAAACCAGATCCAGAAGGGAAACCGGGATATTTAAGGGTAGATACCGTGCATCAGGGGGATAAAAGTGGGGAAAAAGGGGTCTATCATATAAATACCGTGGATGAGGTAGTTCAATGGGAGGTGGTGGGAGCAGTGGAAAAGATCACCGATTGCCATCTCATCCCTTTGCTTCAAAAGATAATAGCTAGTTATCCTTACCGGATCATAAATTTTCATGCAGACAATGGCACAGAATACATAAATAGAAATGTAGTGGAGATGTTAAATCATCTATTGATAAAACTGACCAAAAGCAGACCCCGACATACCAATGATAATGCCCTGGCGGAAACGAAAAATGGCTGGGTATTAAGGAAATGGATGGGATATGGTCATATAGAAAAGAAACATGCTAAGGGTATAAATGAGTTTTATCTTGACTGTTTTAATGAGTATTTGAATTTTCACCGTCCCTGTGCCTTTCCTATTGAAGTAAAGGATAAAAAAGGAAAGATAAAGAAGAAATACAGATATCAGGATTATATGACTCCCTATGAAAAATTAAGGAATATACCTCATGCCCGGGTATATCTAAAAGAAGGTGTAACCTTTGAAATGTTAGATAAAATAGCAAAAAGATATACCGATAATGAGATGGCCAAAAAAGTACAGTTGGAAAGGGATAAATTATTTGATAAAATATTAGCAGCATGACTCTTTATTTCAGGCTCATCTTGCATTGGATAAGACTAAGGATTCCCTATTTTATTGAAGATGTGTATAATAAGAAGAGGTTGCATTCCTCTTTGGGGTATCGGCCTCCAGAGGAATATGAGAGGCTATTGGCAAAGAATGGCTCTCGGGAATGCATGGTGTGTTAAGACTTAAAGTGTCTAACCCGAGGGGTTCACTCCAGTTACGGTTATTGTTTGTCAACCTATTGACAAGGTTGTTCTTATTAAGGGAGTCGACGATACTATATGCGTAGGTGAAAAAGTAGCACTCAGTACACTCATTAGTAAAGTCGAAACTTACGCTGGCACCGATCTCATAGACACAATAACTGATCTTTGTGATCCGAGATTGGCCTTTAGCTTTACTGACACTTCCGGTGAAGTAAGTTTTGATAATACTTTATGTCCTACCGATCAACCTACGGTTACTGGAATTACTGCCGGTGATGTTGATATTACTGTAGTTTATACCTCTGGAGCAGAAGAATGCGGTACAGAGCCAGTATCTGGTTATGCAGCTGTAACAATAAATGTTGATCAATGTGGGGATTGCTTTATTTTAAGAGTTAAATTAGGGGGCGTAACACACACTTATACTCAAGACGACTTCGAGCCTGTTACAGGAGTGCTCGTACCTGGTATAGTATATGTAGTTGATGAAGATTTATCAAGCGCATCAAAATTCCAATTCATGTTTAATTGTCCTCCAGGAACTTTAGAGTATAATTATTATCGAGGCTTTAGCTGTGGTGGTACATGGGAATCTGGCCAAGATCCAGCAACACAACCTGATGCATCAGATCCTCCGCCAGAATGGCTTACAGATAGCGAACTGATAAATGGAGTATTTTATCCGGCAAAGCTTGCTCAAGGATTACTATTATGCCAACATGGTGGCAATATACTAAAGATACGAGTTAATGGAGAGTTTGGTCCCGTATTTACATTTGCAATTGGTAGAAATAGCCAACCATAATTCAAAGTAAAATTACCTTTCATCTCTTCATTAAAAATGAAGAGATGAAAGGTATAACCCTGTGAAATATTGAATTGCCATAATTAAAAAAGGCCTTTATTTTCAAAATAAAATGAAGGTCTTTTTTAATTATATTACTATAAAATTACTTATTCTATTTTATTTGAGAAACTATTAAATTAAAAAATTGAATAACTAATCAACTAGCAAACCATCTAACTAACTTATCTTGAATCTTGCATTTTAATGCTAACGACTATTCATTATTCACTAACGACTAAATAGATTGGCCAGTGGGCTAATCTATTTTACTTCTCTTCTTTCTTTATGCATTCAACCGGTACGATTTTTTTCGCAAAGCGAACAGCTTTTTTTTCAGTGGAAAAAGTTCTATCTGATACTTTTATCGGTGAAGATAAAATATATCCCTTGTAAGTATTGTGTCCATACTCTACAACATATTTATCCCTCTCAGGAGATATCTTGCAATAATCGTATTTTATTTTCATCATTTATCCTCCTTTTTCAATAAGAATTTAGATGAATTTAGAATATATTTCATTTTGTAAATAATAATTGCTATTGGTTTATTCTAAGAATTATCTGTATTGTCAATAAGTTCTGCATTTAAGGTGTCAACTTCTTCTGGTGAAAGTACAATTACCTTACATTTATCAGGATTACTGTCGAAATTAAGAGCTATAAAATCAGAATAAGATATTTTGTAATCTTCTCCGGCTGTCGGATCATGTGTAATCATTTCCTGTTTTTCATCATCATAGCCAATGATTACTCGCGCATGACTTTTGAGAATGCTTAAACTATAATTTTGTACAGCAATTACCGGGGTATCTTCTTCCAATAAAACCTTTATTTCCTCAATAGTTTTGGATTGATATTTTGTATCAAATCCCAAATTCTTTGCGTAACTAATAAATTTAAATACCGAGCTACTGCCATTTGTGATTACTTTACTGGCAATCTGGCTCTGGGAAATATTCATCCCAAAATATTTGAAAGTCATTGCACCGGTAGCTGGAAGACACCAGTTTGCCCCAGCATATTTTTCATAAGGTACGTCCAGGTAAACATAATCTATTTCTTCTACTTTATTTATATCTTCTTCTGGGTCAAGCTGAAGTTCAGGGGTAACAATACCGTTGCAAGATGTAAGGAAAAGAGACACAATCAATATTAGAAGCAAGGTTATGGTTGCTTTACCCATTGCTTTAATTTTATTTACCTCCATTTCCTCTGTTTTTTACAGAGTCTTAAATTTTTTAGATTTAAGTTGTGAAGGCATTTTTGTCAAAGCATGGGCTTTCAAACAAAAAAAAGTCGGTAGTCTGGCTGCCTTAGCACTTTTGGTGCCTTAGGCCCATTGCTTTGCGTCTCAACCTTTCGATTGATTTGCCTTTATCAACTTTGTGAATTTCTTATTTTTTTTCAAACAAAAAAAAGTCGGGAGCTTGGCTGCCTTAGCACTTTATGTGCTTTAGGCCCATTGCTTTGCGTCTCAACCTTTCGGTTGATTTGCCTTTATCAACTTTGTTAGCTTCTAAAATATTTATTCTTTCTTCAAATTTCTTTTCTCTACTTATTATATTCCCTAAAATAGAAAATTTTAGACATTAATTTTTAAATTTTTTATATTTTTTTGAAGAATATAAGTAAATTTTTCTATAAATATATTATCATAAATGCCTCAATGGTCAAAATATTTCATTTTGTATGGGTTAATTTCTTTCTTTATAATCTTTTAGAACAGTCAAGGCATAGTCAATATCATAAGGTGTGTGGTCAGCATTAATTTGAAATCTTATTTCTTCATCACCCTTAGGGACAACCGGATAATTAAGACCTGTGGCGAGGATTCCTTTATCAATAAGATAATTTACCAACTCTGTGGTTTTTTTAGTATCCCTCACCATTAAAGGAACAATAGGATGGTCACTTTCAATAATTTCATATCCTAAATCATGGAGACCTTTCTCAAATTTCTTGGTCATTTTGTGAAGGTGAGTTAAAATATCTTTTCCTCTTTCACTATTAAGTATTTCTAAAGACTTTAAAGCTGCACTTGCCTCGGCAGGGGAGATAGGGTTAGAATAGATATACATTGGTGCTGTTTCTCTCAAATAGGTGATAATCGTTTGGTTGGAAGTTACATATCCGCCATTTACTCCAAATGCTTTACCCAGGGTTCCTACTAATACATCTACTCTCTTTGCATTGGCATATTCTTCTGTTCCCCGACCGGTTTTTCCGTAAGCACCAATACCATGAGAATCATCCGTCACTAATAGAATATTTTCCGGGAATTCCTGGTCATATTTTTTAGAAAAATTAGAGATAATATCCAGAGGGGCATAATCTCCCCTCATACTAAATATGCCATCTGTTACGATGATTAATCTTTTTGCTTGGCCGATAGATTCTTTTATTCTATCTTCGAGCTCATTCATATCCAGATGTTTGTAGATTTTTTTGTCTTTTGGTCTGGAAAGTCTAAGGGCGTTAATTATACAGTTATGGTTTAATTCATCACTTATTACTATGGTGTCAGGAGTTATAAGAGGGGTTAAGATTCCTACTACTGTTGAATAAGCTGAACTGAACAACATAGCATCATCTCTTTGGTGAAATGCTGCTAATTTCTTTTCCAATTCTCGATGAGATTGGAATGTTCCGCTGATAAAGCGGACTGCACCCGGCCCAACACCATATTCTTTGGATACTTTTTCTTCTTCATGGATAATTTCATCTCTTAAGGACATTCCCAGATAAGAATTAGAATTCATTCTAATGAATTCCTGCTCACCTTTTCCTTTTAGAAAATATCTTGGACCTTTTTCTCCTTCAGCTCTTTTGACCTTGGTGATAATATATTCTTTTCCTTTTAATCGTCCTTCATCTTTTAATTCTTTTAGAGTTTTAGAGAGCACTTTCTCTAAATTATTCAATCCCATTTTTTTATCCTCCAATTTTTTAGTATATAGTATTTCGTATATCGTATATCGTAGGGCAGGCGTTCCCTGTTTATAGTTGATAATTTTTGGTTGTTGGTTTTTAGTTGACAAGCGAATTAATTTGCCAATTCGCCGATTTACCAATTGACCAATTAAATTAGTTGTTAGTGAATAACCTAGCGTATAGCGTACAGCGTTTAGCGTATAGTTTTAAATAAAAAATACAAAACCGGTTTTTAGTTCTTAGTTTATAGTTTTTAGATAAGAGATCAACCCTGATAAATCAGAAGTTATAATTCCTTTATAGACAGGAGAGATGTCTATCCTACGGTTTTATCTTGTTTCTTATATCTTATAACTGGTCAACCGGGTAACCGGGTAACTGGATAACCATACATACGAGATACGAATTAGGCTTCTGACTTCTGACTTCTATTTGTCCGCCATTTCAAGTTTAATTTTCAGTTTTTCAATCATATCTTTAGTCATTGCTTCCAGATCATAATCCGGAGACCATCCCCAATCTTCTCTGGCAGCAGTATCGTCTAACCGATTGGGCCATGAATCGGCAATTGCCTGCCGCATTGGGTCAACATCATAGTTTATCTCAAAGTCCGGAATGTATTTTTTAATTTCGTCGGCGAGTTGTTCCGGATTAAAGCTTTCTGCGGTCACATTATAGGCATTTCTATGTTTTAATCGGGAAGGGTCAGCTTCTATCAAGTTAACCGCGGCTTTTAGGCCATCAGGCATATACATCATATCCAGATAAGTATTTTTGTCTAAAAAACAGGTATATTTTTTGTTTTTTAATGCCTCATAAAAGATCTCTACAGCATAATCAGTAGTTCCTCCACCGGGAAGGGTAGCATAAGAGATGATTCCCGGGAAGCGTACTCCTCTGGTATCTACTCCATATTTTAGATGATAGTAATCACAGAGCAGTTCCCCTGTAACCTTGGTTAATCCATAGATGGTATTAGGTCTTTGAATTGTCTCTTGAGGGGTATTATCTTTGGGGGTGGAAGGGCCAAAGGCGGCAATCGAACTGGGAGTGAAAACAGCACATTTATATTCCCTGGCTATTTCCAGCACATTGTAAAGACCGTTAATATTAACTTTCCAGGCTAATTGAGGATTTTTTTCACCGCTAGCAGAGAGAACAGCAGCAAGATGAAATATGGTATCTATTTTGTATTTCTTAACCACAGAATAAATCGCTTGGGCATCTAAACAATCAATATGCTCAAATACCCCAACTTGATTAATCATCCCCTCTGGCATTGATTTAATATCTGAAGCAACAACATTTTCACTTCCGTATCTTTTTCTTAAAAAAGATGTAAGTTCAGAACCAATTTGACCCAGTGCTCCGGTTATTAAAATTCTTTTCATATAAATAATCTCCTTATCCTAAATTATATTTGAAAATAAAATTTTCTGTAGCATTTCTACAAATAATAGTGTAATCCAATAAAGGAAATTTTTAAAAACTAAAGAATTAGAAATAAAATTTTCAACTCAATCTTATTTCACATTTAATCTATTTTTGTTGGTTTAATATAGATTAATATTTATTGTATTATTTTCTATAGGAAAGAGTAGAAAGTATAGACACCACCTAAAATTAATACAATTAAAATTATAAAATTTTTTAAATTTGTATCAATCTATTATTTAAATATAAGAACTATCTAACAAAATTTTTTAAAATAGATTTAAAAAGAGTTATATCAATATTACCACCAGTAATAATACATACAATATTAAAAATATCTTTTATAGGAACTTTTTTAGATAACAAGGCAGCAACTGAGGAAGCCCCTGCACCCTCTGCTATTATTTTGGCTTCTTTAGCTAGAGTGAAAATAGCTGATTTCATTTCTTCTTCTGAGACAGTGATAATATTGTCTACATATTTTTTTACGATTTCAAAGTTAATTTTTCCTGGTTTTCTAACTGCAATACCATCGGCAAAAGTATTCGCAGACGGTAGCTCTACAATTTTTCCTGCTTTAATCGATTCAAGCATTGAAGCTGCTCGCTCAGCTTCCACACCAATAATCTGAATATCTGGTTTGATTTGTTTAGCTGCCAAAGCTATACCTGAAATTCCACCGCCACCTCCTATGGGACAGATTATCATCTGGCTTTGGGGCACTTCCTCAAGTATCTCTAATCCTATACTTCCGTTTCCAGCAATAATATCGAGATCGTCAAAACTTTGGACATAAGTATAATCCATTTTCTTGGATAGAGAATGAGCATAATTACAGGCATCATCATAGGTCTTACCTTTGATAATGACTTCGGCTTTATTTTCTTTAATTTTCTCTATTTTATTATTTGGGGCAACTTCAGGCAAGACTATTACTGCTTTTATACCAGCACGTAAAGCAGCTAAAGAAAGTCCTTGACCATGATTACCTGATGAAGCGGTAATAACCCCTCGATTTTTTTCTTTTTCGCTTAATAGAGCGATTTTGTTAGCGTTTCCTCTAGCTTTAAATGCTTGAGTAATTTGTAGATTTTCTAATTTTAAAAATACATCTTTTTTCATAATTCTACTTAAAGGTAAGGAATATATGCAAGGAGTTTTATTTACCATTCCTTTAATTCGTTCTCGAGCTTTTTTTATTTTTTTAAGACTAATTTCTGGTACTTTCATTTTTTATAAAACCTTCTTTCTGTGAGTGTAAATTAATTATTTATATTTATATAACAGTTAATTATATAAAGCCAAGCAGGCGTGGTAACCAAAGAGGAATCACTGGGAGATAAGTGATTAGAAAGCAAGCTATTATTTCGGCTACTATAAAAGGAAAGGCTTCCTTAATAGCGCTTTCATATGGAACCTTAGCTATTTTTGAAGCTGTCATAA
>Ga0307428_1000894_pt1 | contig 16532 bp, 18 predicted proteins | sample SalMarWE160240MG_FD_202161 | JGI IMG/M metagenome (GOLD analysis project Ga0307428, IMG submission 202161) | Salt marsh sediment microbial communities from the Plum Island Ecosystem LTER, Massachusetts, United States - WE1603-240 | ecosystem: Environmental > Aquatic > Marine > Intertidal zone >...
TGGCGCACGCACACCACCATCTTCATCGCTGACCTTGCGAGGTTCGTCGGAGTGCCCAAGCGCCTCACCTATTGGCGGACTGACCAAGCCCAGACGCCTAAGTAGAAGGCTAGTCGTTTTATCGCCTGAAAGAGGCGCATCGAGCCTAGATGGTGCGACATTCTGAATGAGCAACAGCAGATTCGCGATCATCATGCTTATAATTATCGGAATCCTGTTAGTCCCACTGGCGGTTCACCGCTGCCAAGTCTGCGATGAAAAGGGTGGCATCTACTGCAAGGTTGGGCCACGGCGAGGATGGCGGCCGCCGGTTAGGTAACAAGGGAAATTTCCCGTTCCCTTCTCCTCCCAAGGAGGGCCCGATGTCCGACCGCAAAGACGAGCACGGGCGTGAGCCAACATCACGGACATGGCGACAGTCACGGTGAGCATGACCACGAACAATGGCCGCGATCAGCATTCGCACGGCGCGCGCTCGTGCAAAGGTGCTTATCAGGTGCAAACAAACTTGGCTCGCATCGCGCGTGATTGCTGCGGCGCCGCATTGCGGCTCGCACTGCTAATGACCTGAATCATTTGAGCTTTCATTATTCTAGAGAAGCTGGCACGGCGCTTGCTCTCGTTCCTCCCCCAACAGGCGGCAGTGCAGCCGTCGGGCATGAGAATCGGAGGAAGCGATGGCCAATCTTCTGTGGCTCCAGGGCGGAGCCTGTTCCGGTAATACGATGTCGTTCCTCAATGCCGAGGAACCGAGCGCCTGCGATCTCGTCACCGATTTCGGCATCAACGTGCTGTGGCACCCCTCGCTTGGGCTCGAGCTCGGCGAGAATTTGCGCCGCCTGCTCGACGCCATCGTCTCCGGCGAAATGCCGCTGGATATCTTCGTCTACGAAGGCACGGTGGTGAACGCGCCGAACGGAACCGGCGAATGGAACCGCTTCTGCGGCCGGCCGATGAAGGATTGGGTCGCCGATCTCGCCAAGGTCGCGACCTTCACCGTCGCCGTCGGCGACTGCGCCACCTGGGGCGGCATCCCGGCGACGGCGCCGAACCCGTCAGAGAGCGAGGGCCTGCAATTTCTGAAGCGGGAGCATGGTGGCTTCCTCGGCAAGGACTACAAGTCGAAGGCGGGCCTGCCGGTGATCAACATTCCGGGTTGCCCCGCGCATCCCGACTGGATCACGCAGGTCGTGGTCGCGGTCGCCACAGGCCGCGGCGGCGATCTCACCCTCGATGAATTCCAGCGCCCGCGCACCTTCTTCACGAGCTTCACCCAGACTGGCTGCACCCGCAACATGCAGTTCGCCTACAAGGTCTCGGCGACGGAGTTCGGCCAGCGCAAAGGCTGCCTGTTCTATGATCTCGGCTGCCGCGGGCCGATGACGCATTCGCCCTGCAATCGCATCCTGTGGAACCGGGTGTCGTCGAAGACGCGCGCAGGCATGCCATGCCTCGGCTGCACCGAGCCTGAATTCCCGTTCTTCGATCTCATGCCTGGAACGCTGTTCAAGACCCAGACGGTCATGGGCGTGCCCAAGGACATGCCGGCCGGCGTCGACAAAGCGGGCTACATCAAGCTCACCGCCGCCGCCAAGGCTGCTTCGCCAGCTTGGGCCGAGGAAGACCTGTTCGTCGTTTAATCGGGCGCTAAGCCTCGCCACTAGCTTTTCAGGGAGGAGCATTCCCCATGGCCACTGCAGCAGTACAAACCCTCGACATTTCGCCCGTCGGTCGCGTTGAAGGCGACCTCGACGTGCGGGTCGACATCGAGAACGGCGTCGTCACCAATGCCTGGACGCAAGCCGAGCTGTTCCGCGGCTTCGAGATCATCCTGCGCGACAAGGATCCGCAGGCTGGGCTCGTGGTGACGCCGCGCGCGTGCGGCATTTGCGGCGCCTCGCATCTCACTTGCGCCGCCTGGGCGCTCGACACCGCCTGGAAGACCGACGTGCCACGGAACGCCATCCTGGCGCGGAATCTCGGCCAGATCGTCGAGTCGATTCAGAGCTTGCCGCGTCACCACTACGGCTTGTTCATGATCGACTACACCCACAAGAACTATTCGAAGTCGGAGTTCTATCAGGAGGCGGTGAAGCGCTGGGCGCCGTTCACCGGCACCAACTATGAGCTCGGCGTCACCATCTCAGGGCGTCCGGTCGAGATCTATGCGCTGCTCGGTGGCCAGTGGCCGCATTCGAGCTACATGGTGCCGGGCGGCGTGATGTGCGCGCCGACCTTGACCGATGTTACCCGCGCCTGGTCGATCCTGGAGCATTTCCGCCGCAACTGGATGGAGCCGGTATGGTTCGGCTGCTCGCTCGAGCGCTACGAAGAGATCAAGTCCTATGACGACCTGATGGCCTGGCTCGATGAGCGCCCTGAGCACGCCAATTCGGACCTCGGGCTCTATCTGCGCATGAGCAAGGATATCGGCCTCGATAAATATGGCGCCGGTCTCGGCAAATATGTGAGCTGGGGCTACCTCCCCAATGAGGACAAATATCAGAAGCCGACCATCGAGGGCCGCAACGCCGCGGTGTGGATGAAGGGCGGCGTCTATGATGGCAAATCCGACAGCCACAAAACCATGGATCAGGCGTTCACCCGCGAGGATGTGCTCCATGCCTGGTACGACGAGCCGGGCGGATTGCATCCCTTCGACCGCACCACCAAGCCGGTGCAGAAGAACGCCATCGACCCTGACGGCAAATATTCCTGGGCCACCGCCGTGCGCCACGCCGAGAATGGCAGGCTTGAGGCCGGTCCCCTGTCGCGCCAGCTCATCGCCGGCGGCACGCATGGCGAAGATTGGCAGTATCAAGATCCGTTGGTGCTCGACATGTATCGGCGCCTCGGCGGCGCCAGTGTGATGCTTCGCCACTTTGCCCGCATGCATGAAGGCGCCAAGCTCTATCGCGAGGCCGAGCGCTGCCTGCGCGAGTTCAAGCTGAACGACGCCTGGTACATCAAGCCGACGGAGAAGGACGGCCGCGGCTGGGGCGCCACCGAGGCCATCCGCGGGGCGCTGTGCCACTGGATCGAGGTCGAGGGCGGCAAGATCAAGAACTATCAGATCATCGCTCCCACCACCTGGAATGTCGGCCCCCGTGCCGCCGATGGCGAACGCGGACCCATCGAGGAAGCTCTGATCGGCACGCCGATTGCGGATATGCACGATCCGGTGGAGGTTGGCCATGTCTGTCGCTCGTACGACTCGTGCCTCGTCTGCACCGTTCACGCCCACGACGCGCGGACGGGAGAAGAACTTGCGCGGTTCCGCACCGCTTGATCAAAGACCGGACGGCGGCAAGGATCGTTCTCTTGAAACTCCCGATCCCGCCGATGCGGGGTCGGGAGCCAAAGATGGCGGAAGGCTGCCACCCATGGGGTCGGAAAGGGGAGACGTGCTCAAGGCCATTGCCGATATGCTGGCCGCTGGGCTCAAGACCGAGGTCGAGCCCTTCCCTGAGACCGACAAGGAGTTTGGCGACATCCTCCTCAAGCTCAGGCAGCTCGACCCCGAGGACTTGAAGGGCAAGCTGGTGATCGCCGGCTTCGTCGACCATCCTTATGGGCCCGACCAGCAGCGCTGCATGGAATGCATGTATTTCCTGGTGCATCGCAAATGGTGCGACCTGCCGGAGCTCGCCGTGCCGGTGGAACCGGATTGGTGGTGCCGGCTCTGGCGCATCTGACCGTCCCTCGAGCCACCCCTCGCGACCCAAGGGGAGAAGCCAGCCGTGAACGATGTCGCCGTTGATGACGACGCCAAGGTGCGGGAGGAGGTCAGGACCCTTCTCGCCAGCGGCCTTCAGACCGAGGTGTTTCCGCGGGCCGACACTCATGAAGAGGTGCAGGCCATCGTGGCGCGGCTGCAAGCGGTCAAGGATAGCCTCGAGCCGCGGCTCGTGATCGGCGGCTTCACGCTGAAGCCGGTCGACCATGACGGCATCGAGCAGGCTTGCGAAACCTGCATGTATTATGCCGTGCATCGCCGTTATTGCGAGCTGCCCGAGCTCGAGCTCCCGGTCGAGCCGGAATGGTCGTGCCGGCTCTGGCGTATTTGACGCGGCGCGCGCAGACTGACGGGACGTTAGAGCGCTCACTAGGCCGTTGCAGATGATCGCCGTTATTGGCTGTGGCAATCCGAATCGCTGCGACGACGGCGCAGGCCCCGAGGTCATGCGCGCGTTGAAGGCCGGTGCGCTTGGCGACAAGGATCCCGCGGTGCGCCTGCTCGATGCCGGCACCGACGGCATGGCGGTGATGTTCGCCGCGCGCGGATGCCAAACCTTGATCCTGGTGGACGCGTGCCGGTCGGGCTCCGAACCTGGCGCGGTGTTCGAGGTGCCAGGCCCCGAGCTTGAGCAGAAATACGAGCGCTCGCTCAATCTCCACGACTTCCGCTGGGACCATGCGCTCCACGCCGGGCGCGCCATCTTCGGCGCCGAGTTCCCGCAAGACATCGTCGTGGTGCTGATCGAAGCCAAAACCGTCGCTCTCGGCATCGGCCTTACGCCTGCCGTTGAAGCGGCGGTAGCCAAGGTCGTTGAGCGCGTCGAGGGGCTGGTGCTCGAGCGCCTGGCGGCGAAGGAGCAGCTGCCATGAGCGGCGCAGCGATGGTCACGGTCAAGCGCGGCAGCCTCTATCTCGACCGCGCACTCTATGACCGCTACTTCTCCGGACTTGAGGCTGTGGTCTTGCTCCGCCGCGACAATGGCCTGCTCATCCTGCCGGTCCGTCACGCCGCATCCGGCGGCTACCTCCTCAAGCTCCGCAACGGCGCCGGCGATCGCGTCGTCAGCGCCCCCGATTTCTTCCGCGAGCAGGGCATTGAGGACGGTACGGAGCTCGAGATTCCGGTGGTTTGGAGCACGGAGCAGGCCGGTCTTTGGTCTCCCGACGCCTTCCTCGCCGTTGAGCGACAAATGCACACTTAGTTTGCACTTAGCGAGCTATCTAGACAGTTCCCGCAAACTCGGCTAGCATGCTGCCAAGCCAAAAACACGCCTTAAGGTGGGGATTTGGGAGGTAAACGTGGTGGCAGATCGCGTCGCCGAGGAAGTGCGTGCAGCGTTGACGGTGGCCAACGATGAGGCCGCAACTCCCGTCGAGCGCGCCGAAATGCTGATGGAGATCGCCCTCGGACTCCAGCGGCGCCCGAAGACCCCCGACCAGCTTCACGCCGCAGTTGAGCTTTACGACAAAGCGTTGGCCGTCTGCCCCGATGAGCAGGGCCTCCTCAAGGCGCGGATCACGGCGCGGCGGGCGACCGCTTTGCAAGCCATCCCCGATGAAGCCACGGACTATCTCGAGCAGGCCCGGGCCGCCTGCGAGGCCGCGATTCCAACTCTGTCCAAGGCGGGAACGCCGGAGGAGCTCGCCGAGGCCGAGATGAATCTCGGCGTCGTGGTGCACAGCCTCGCCGGCGCCGGCCGCGCTCGCATCACCGATGCGATCTCGGCCTATCAGCGCGCCCTTCGAACCTTTGATCGGGCAAAGCACCCGGAAGAGTTCGCCATTCTCCAGAACAATCTCGCCACCGCCTTCCTGTCGATGCCGTTCACCGATGAGCGGGCCAAGATGCGGGAAGCGCTCGCGGTGCAGGCGTTCGAGGAGGGTCTCAAGGTCGTCAATCTGATCGACCACCCGTCCGAATACGCCATGCTGCAGAACAATCTCGGCAACGCGCTGCAATATGCCTCGTCGAGCCACGTGATCGAGAACAATCTCCGCGCGCTCGAGGCCTATGACGAGGCGCTCAAGGTGCGGACGCGGGAGACCACCCCCCTCGCCTACGCCAATACCATCGCCAACAAGGCCAATTGCCTGTGGAACCTGCCCGACGATCCGACGCGGCCGGACACCGGCAACCGCGCCCATCTGACCGAGGCGCGCGCCTATTACGCCGAGGCGCGGGAGATCTTTCTCGCCCATGGCGAGGCCGACAAAGCAAGCATCGTCGCCGAGGCCGTGACCCAAATCGAACGCGAGATTCTGGCACTGCCGGCCAATGGCCAAGGCGCGGCGGCCGGAGCCGTGAACTGACGGAACGAACAAGCCAAGGAGAAGGAAGCGTGGAGATCGGAGATATTTCCATCATCGGAGCGGCCGTTGCCCTGATCGTCGGCACTGCCGCCTCCATCGTCGGCGGCGCGCTCGGCGGCATCGCAGTCGGCGGCAAGGCCATCGGCAATGAGCTCGCAGCCATGATGGGCGGCTTCTACGGGCCGCTCGCCGGCGTCGCGGGCATGGTGCTCGGGCTGATCGTGCTTGCGGCGATCGGCTGAGGAGAGACACCATGTGGTCAATGGCAACCAACTCGATCGGCCTCTTCTTCCGCGGCAAGCTGTTCGCGGACCCGGCAAAGGTCTACCGCCAGCTCGCCATCGGCGTCATCGTCACCGCCCTTCTGCTCGTGATCCTCGCTCAGATCGGCGCCCCGCTGTGGAGCGCGGCGCTGGTCGCCGGGCTCGTCGGCGGCGCGCTGCAGCCGTACCTGTTCAAGGATCTCCGCTACCGCTGAGGCAGTCATGAACGTCGTCGATATTGCTCCGACACGCCGCACCGATCTCACCGAGTTCCTGAGCGACGTCGAGCGGCTGGAGGAAATCTTCGCGACGTGGGAGGAGACCCCGCGTGGCGCGGTCGAGGCCTACCGGCGCGCCATCGAGGCGCTTCACGGCGAGGCGCTGACGCGGCTGGTGCGGGCGCTGAAATCCGATCCCGCTGCACTTGTCGCGATGAAAGGCGCGATCGCCGATGAGATCGTCTACGCCGTGCTCCGGCGCCACGGCATCATCAAGGCAAGTCTCGCCGAGCGTGTCGAGCTCGCGCTCGCGGGCGTGCGGCCGATGCTCGCGTCCCATGGCGGCGACGTCGAGCTGGTGAAGGTGGCGCCGCCCAAGATCGAAGTGCGCTTCCTCGGCGCCTGCGACGGCTGCCCCGCTTCTCAGCTCACGTTCCACGCGGGCGTCAAGAAGGCGGTCGAGGATGCCTGTCCCGAGATCACCGAAGTGATGCAGGTCAAGGGCATGGGCGGCGGCGAAAGCGGCGTCAATTTCGTCAGCCCGTTCGCGCTTCATGCCAAGGGCAACTGGCTCGAGACCGGGACCTTGTCCGAGATCCCCGAAGGCGGCATCAGGGCGATGACCATCGAAGGCGAAAAGGTGATCCTCTCCCGTCAAGGCAACGTCGTCAGCTGCTTCCAGAATGCCTGCGCCCATCTCGGCTTCGCTCTCGACGACGGCGAGATCCAAGACGGCGTCATCACCTGCCCCTATCACGGTTTCCAATACGATCTTGCCAGCGGCGAGTGCCTGACGGCACCCGAGGTCCAACTCCAGTCCCATGCGGTGCGCGTGACCGGCACCCGTGTCGAAGTGAGGCTTTCGATCTGAGCCATGCGCGTCTCGCTCGCCCCAACTCATCTCAAGACGCCGCCGGCGGGCGCGCCGGGTGTTGGTGCGGGCTTAAGCTTTCTCGCCGAAGCCGGGCCGCGGGTGGTGCTTGGCGGCGAGACCGGGGCCGATGGCCTCGCCGCGCCGATCCGCCCAAGCGCGACAAGCCTGTTCGGACCGCGTGGCGCCTGCCTTGCCGCGGAGAGCGGGCCGCTGTTTGTGTGCGACACCGGACACCATCGCATACTGGTCTGGCACCGCACGCCAGATGCCGATCAGGCGCCGGCCGACCTCGTCATCGGTCAGCCCGATTTCTCCCATGAAGGTCGGAACGCCAAGGGCGCGGTCGGACCCGCGACGCTCAACGTGCCGACGGGCATTGCCGCCGCGCCAGGCGTGCTCGCGGTCGCCGATTCCTGGAACCACCGTGTGTTGATCTGGCATGGGCTGCCCGAGCGCTCGAACCAGCCCGCCGACGTGGTGCTGGGCCAGGCCGACTTTGACGGCGCCCTTGCCAATCGCGGCGCCGATCTCCCCCGCGCCGACACGCTGTTCTGGTGCTACGGCGTCGCCATTGCCGGGGGCCGACTCTTCGTCGCCGACACCGGCAACCGGCGCGTCCTGGTGTGGGGTCGCATTCCGACGACCAATGGAGCTGCGGCAGACCTGGTGCTTGGCCAGCGCGACTTCACCACCCGCGACGAGAATGCCGGCGGTGAGGCGCACGGTCTCGGCATGCGTTGGCCTCACGGGATTGCCGTCGCCGACGGCTGCGTGCTCGTCTCCGACGCCGGCAACAACCGCATCATGGTATGGCGCGATTTGCCGAGCATGCCAGGGCGCCCTTGCAGCTTCGTGCTCGGCCAGACGGACCTCGACGGCCTCGATCACAATCGCGCCGCCTACTACCCGACCGCGGCAGCCATCAACATGCCTTATGGCATCGCAGTTCAGGGCGAGCGACTCGTGGTGGCCGATACCGCCAATTCGCGGCTCCTCGCCTTCGATCTGTCAGCCCTCGCCATGGGCGTGCCGGCGACCGGCGTCGCCGGGCAGCTCGGCTTCAGCGACAAGGGCGACAATCGCTGGGGCGCCGCCACCCGCGACAGCCTGTGCTGGCCGTATAACGTCGCGGCTTGCGGCGACACGCTGGTGATCGCGGACTCCGGCAACAATCGCGTGCTGCTATGGGAGGCTGTGCCGTGAACCTGCACCGCCCCATCGCGGAAGGCGAGGTGACGGCGGTCGAGATCCGCGTGCGCGGACGCGTTCAGGGTGTCGGCTTTCGCCCGACGGTGTGGCGGCTCGCCCGCGAGCACGGGCTCTCAGGCGAAGTGCTCAACGACGCCGACGGGGTTCTCGTGCGCGTCGGCGGCTCGGCGCAGGCCATTGCCGATTTCGTCGCCCGCATGCATCGCGAGCCGCCGCCGCTCGGCCGCATCGACCAGGTCGAGATCCGCGATTTCGCCGGAGAGCTTGCAACCGAATTCCGGATCGCCGAGAGCGTCGGTGGCACCACCCACACCCAAGTGACGCCTGACGCGGGCGTCTGCCCGGAGTGCGCGCGCGAGGTGCTCGATCCCTTCGAGCGGCGCTTCCGCTACCCCTTCACCAATTGCACCCATTGCGGCCCGCGCTTCTCCATCGTCACCGGCGTGCCTTACGACCGTGAGCAGACGACCATGGCGACCTTCGCCATGTGCCCCGATTGCGAGCGCGAATATCGCGATCCCGCTGACCGGCGCTTCCACGCCGAGGCCATCGCCTGTCATGCTTGCGGGCCGAAGGCGCGGCTGGTCCGCTTCGATCGTGCCGCGGTGAGCTTCGACCAGCATTCCATGCTCGATGACGTCGATGCCGTCTGCGGGCTCCTGCAGAAGGGCGAGATCGTCGCCATCAAGGGGCTCGGCGGCTTTCAACTCGCATGCGACGCAACCCGCGCCGACACCGTGTCGCGGCTCCGCGCCTTGAAGCACCGCGACGCCAAGCCCTTCGCCCTGATGGCGCGCGACCTCGATGTGATCCGCCGCTATGCGCGCGTCGACGGCGAAGCGGAGCGGGTGCTGACGAGCCCCGAGGCGCCGATCGTGATCCATCCCGCCGACGGGCCTGAGTTGCTGCCCGAAGCGATCGCGCCGGGCTTGCGTACCCTCGGCTTCATGCTGCCGACGACGCCGCTTCATCTCCTCGTGTTGCGGCGGATGACGCGGCCGGTGGTGATGACGAGCGGTAATCTTTGCGATGAGCCGCAGGTGATCGACGAGGAGACGGCGCGCGAGCGGCTTTCTGGCATCGCGCCCTACGCCCTGATCCATGACCGGGCCATCGCCAACCGCATCGACGATTCCGTGGTGCGGATCATGGCGGATAGGCCGCGATTGATCCGCCGCGCCAGGGGCTATGCCCCTGCTCCCATCAAGCTGCCGCCAGGCTTCGAGACGGCGCCGGAGCTTCTTGCCATGGGCGGTGAGCTGAAGGCGACGTTCTGCCTGGTCAAGGATGGCGAGGCGATCCTGTCGCAGCATCAGGGCGATCTCGAAGACGTCGCCACCTATGACGATTATCGCAAGAACCTCACGCTTTACGCCACGCTGTTCGATCATACCCCGGTCGCGTTGATCGCGGACCGCCACCCCGAATATCTCTCGACCAAGCTCGCGCGGGAGCGCGCCCAGGCTGAGGGCCTCGCCCTGATTGAGCTACAGCACCACCACGCCCATGTCGCCGCCTGCCTCGCCGAGAATGCCTATCCGCTCGACGCGGCGCCTGTACTCGGCATTGTTCTCGACGGGCTCGGGCTTGGCGACGACGGCACCATCTGGGGCGGCGAGTTCCTGCTTGCGGATTATCGGGGCTATGAGCGGCTTGGCACCTTCAAGCCGGTGGCGATGCCGGGCGGCGCCGCTGCGGTGAAGGAGCCTTGGCGCAATCTCTATGCCCACCTCATGGCCGAGATGGGCCCGGCCCATTTCGCCATGAATTTCGCCGAGCTCGAGTTGTTCGCTTATCTCGAGGCCAAGCCGCGGGCGACCCTCGACGCCATGATCAAGAACGGCGTCAATGCGCCGCTCGCCTCCTCCTGCGGGCGGCTGTTCGACGCCGTCGCGGCGGCGCTCGGTCTTTGCCGCGAACGTCAGGCCTATGAAGGCGAGGCCGGCGCCAAGCTCGAGGGCATCGTTGATGACGACGCACTCCACAACGAAGACGAGGCCCTCGCCTATCCGCTCAGCATCCCCAATCTCCGCGGCTCAGGGCTCCCTTATATCGAGCCGCTGGCGATGTGGAACGCGATCCTCGGCGATCTGATCCTGAACACGCCGGCGCCGGTCATGGCGGCACGCTTCCACAAGGGCTTGGCCAAGGCAATCGCCGCCATGGCGCGGAAGCTCGCGCGGCGCGACCGCGCCGACGGTGCGCGCTTCGACAGGATCGCGCTGTCGGGCGGCTGTTTCCAGAACCTCGTTTTGTTTGAAGAGGTTACGCGCCGGCTTGAAGCGGAAGACTTCACGGTGCTCAGCCACTCGCAGGTCCCCGCCAATGACGGCGGGCTTGCGCTCGGACAAGCGGCGATCGGCGCCGCGCATGTGCTCAATGCCAAGAATAAGCCAAGGGAAGGAAATGCATCATGTGCCTCGGAATCCCAGGCCGCATTGTGAAGCTCGACGACGCCGCGAAGAAGCTCGCGACCGTCGATGTCAGCGGCGTCAAGCGCCAGGTGAACATCGCCTGTATCGTCGATGAGGCGCATCCGGCCGAGGCTTGCGTCGGCGATTGGGTGCTGGTCCATGTCGGCTTCGCCATGAGTCGCATCGACGCCGAGCAGGCCGCGGAGACGCTGAAGATCTTGACCGAGCTCGGCGAGGCGCAGGCTGCGATCGAAGCGATGCGGCTCTCGGCGGCGGAAGTCGGGAGGGCGTGACCATGCCCGAAGACCGCAATCTCAAATCGCTCTACCCCTTCCTTCACGGCGAGGCGCAAGCGCCGGAGAAGCTCGACGCGGCGCTGCTCTATTCCGTGGCGGAGAAAGCGCGGGATTCGCGCGAGACCAATGCGCGCTTCTTCGGCGAGCAGGCGCCAATCCTCGTCGCCGCGGCGAAGGCCGTGGCCGACGTCTACCGCAACGGCGGCAGGCTGTTCTCCATGGGGAATGGCGGCTCGAGCTGCGACGCCTCCCACGTCGCCGTCGAGTTCGTGCATCCGATCACGGCGGGGCGGCCGGCGCTCGCCGCCATCAACCTCGTCGCCGATCTCGCCATGATCTCCGCGGTCGGCAACGATGTCGGCTTCGATCATGTGTTCGTGCGCCAGGTGGTGGCGCAAGGCAGGCGCGGCGACGGCCTCGTCGGCATCTCCACCAGCGGCAATTCCGGAAACCTGATCTCGGCCTTCGCCAAGGCCAAGGAGATGGGCATCGTCACCATCGGGCTTGCCGGCGGCGACGGCGGCAAGATGAAGACCTCGGGCGTCGTCGATTATTGCCTCGTGGTGCCAACCAGTTCGATCCACCGCGTGCAGGAGTGCCACGTCACCGCCTACCACATTCTCTGGGATCTGGTGCATACGTTGCTCGCGGACGACCGGGGCTCGGCCAAGACCAGAGGAGCAGCGGCATGAAATATATCGACGAGTTCCGCGATCGCGAGAAGGCGGCCATCCTCGTCAAAGAGATCGAGGCGTTGGTCAAGACCATCCCGCTCGCCAAGGAGCGGCCGATCCACATCATGGAAGTGTGCGGCGGCCACACCCACTCGATCTTCCGGTACGGTGTCGAGGGCATGCTGCCGCGCGAGATCGAGCTGGTGCACGGGCCGGGCTGCCCGGTCTGCGTGCTGCCAATGGGCCGTGTCGATGATTGCGTCGCCATCGCCGAGCGGCCGGAGGTGATCTTCACCACCTTCGGCGACGCCATGCGCGTGCCGGGCTCGAAGAAAAGCCTGATGCAGGCCAAGGGCGACGGCGCCGATATCCGCATGGTCTATTCGCCGATGGATGCGCTCGAACTCGCGCGCAAGAACCCCGACCGCGAGGTGGTGTTCTTCGGTATCGGCTTCGAGACCACGATGCCGTCTACCGCCCTCACCGTGCTTCAGGCCGAAGCTGAGGGCATCGAGAACTTCTCGGTGTTCTGCAATCACATCACCATTGTGCCGACGATCAAGGCCATCCTCGACAGCCCCGACCTTCATCTCGACGGCTTCTTGGGCCCAGGCCACGTGTCCATGGTGATCGGCACTGCGCCTTACGAGTTCATCGCGCGCTTCTACAAGAAGCCAATGGTGGTCGCGGGCTTCGAGCCACTCGATGTGCTGCAATCGATCTGGATGGTGCTGAAGCAGATCAAGGAAGGTCGCGCCGACATCGAGAACCAGTATCAGCGCGTGGTGCCCGACGACGGCAATGCCGCGGCGCTCGACGCCGTTGCCGAGGTCTATGAGCTTCGCGAGTTCTTCGAGTGGCGGGGTTTGGGGTCGATCGACCATTCCGGCGTCAAGCTTCGCGACAAATACGCCGGCTTCGACGCCGAGCGGAAATTCGCGATTCCGAACGTGAAGATCGCCGACCCGAAATCCTGCCAATGTGGCGAGGTGCTGAAGGGCGTGATCAAGCCCTGGCAATGCAAGCTGTTCGGCTCGGCTTGCACGCCGGAGACGCCGCTCGGCGCGCTGATGGTATCAACCGAGGGTGCCTGCTCAGCCTATTACCAGTATGGGAGCCTCAAGGCCGAAGCCAAAGCGGAGGTTGATGCGGCATGAACATCGTCCCTCAATTCCGCTCCGGTCGCCGGCTCGGCAAGGTCAATGTGCCGACGGTGACGCTGGCCCATGGCGGCGGCGGCAAGGCCATGAAGGACTTGATCGACGACGTGTTCGTGGCGGCCTTCGACAATGCCGATCTTGCGCCACTCGAGGATCAGGCGCGCTTCGATCTCAGGAGCATCGCCGCCCATGGCGACCGGCTCGCCTTCACCACCGACTCCTTCGTCGTCGATCCGCTGCAGTTCCCGGGCGGCGACATTGGCAAGCTCGCGGTCTGCGGCACCATCAACGACCTCGCCGTTGGCGGCGCGCGGCCGCTCTATCTCTCTTGCGCCGTGATCATCGAGGAAGGCGTGACCATCGAGCTGATGCGCGAGATCGCCCGCTCCATGGCGGCGGCGGCCCGTGCGGCGGGCGTCGAGATCGTCACCGGCGACACCAAGGTCGTTCACAAGGGCGCCTGCGACAAGCTGTTCATCACCACGACCGGCATCGGCGTCATCCGCGAGGGGTTAAACCTCGGCGCCCATCTCGCGCGGCCTGGCGACGTGGTGCTGGTCAACGGCCTCCTCGGCGATCATGGCGCGGCCATCCTTGGCGCGCGCGGCGACATGGCGCTTGAGACGCCGATCGAAAGCGATTGCGCCGCGCTGCATGAGCTGATCGAGACGCTGCTCACTGCCGCGCCCGGCACCCGCGCCATGCGTGACGCGACGCGCGGCGGCCTTGCCACCGTGCTCAACGAGATCGCCGCAGCTTCGAACGTGACCATCGAGATCGAAGAGACGGCAACCCCGATCAGGGAGGAGGTCAAAGGCTTTTGCGAGATCCTCGGCCTCGACCCGCTTTATCTCGCGAACGAGGGCAAGATCGTCGCTATCGTCCCGGCGGAAGAGGCAGACGCCGCGGTTGCGGCACTCAGGGCGCACCCGTTCGGGCAGCTCGCCGCGGCCATCGGCCGCGTCAATGAGGGCGAGGCCGGTCGCGTCACCATGAAGACCGGATTCGGCGGCCGGCGCATCGTCGACATGCTGGTCGGCGAGCAACTGCCTCGGATTTGCTGAAGGGCCGCCATGCACGAGCTCGGCATCACCCGCAACATCGTCGCCATCGTCAGTGATGCTGCCAAGGGGCGCCGTGTGCGCCGCGTCACGCTCGAGGTCGGCGCGTTGTCCGGGGTGATGAGCGAGGCCATCGCCTTCTGCTTCGACATGGTGTCGAAGGGCACCGTGCTCGAAGGGGCCGATCTCGACATTCGGGAGATCGAGGGGCGAGCGCGCTGCTCGTCCTGCGGCGCCGAGTTCCCGATGGATACGCTCTACGCGCCCTGCCCCTGCGGCTCGCGCCAGATAGAGCGCCTGCAAGGCGAAGAGCTCAAGATCAAGACCATGGAGTTGGAGGAGGCAGCCTGATGTGCGGCCATTGCGGATGTGGAGACGGCGCCAAGATCACGGCGCTCAATGTCGAGACCGGCAAAGCGATCGAGATGTCTGGCGAGACACATGCGGGTCATACCCATGGGCATGGCCACGAGCACAGCCATGTTCACGATCATGACCATGACCATGACCATCACCACCACGATCATGGACATGACCGCGATGATCATCATGAACACGATCACGTCCATGCCGACGGTAGTCACGATCACGGCCACGGCCACAGCCACGACCGTGCCCATGACCACGCCGCCGGGGCGATCGTCGAGCTCGAGGCGCGGGTGCTGGCCAAGAACGACGCGCTCGCGGCGAAAAATCGCGCCTGGTTCGCAGGCCGCGAGATCCTCGCCCTCAATCTCGTCAGCTCGCCCGGCGCCGGCAAGACCACCCTGCTCGAGCGCACCATCCGCGACCTGAAGGAGGAAGCGCCGCTCTACGTGCTCGAAGGCGACCAGGCCACCGTCAATGACGGCATGCGCATCCGCGCGGCCGGCGCGCCGGCGGTGCAAATCAATACCGGCACCGGCTGTCATCTCGAGGCCGACATGGTGGCGCGGGGGCTGATGGAGCTGAAGCCGACCCCGGGCTCGATGGTGATGATCGAGAATGTCGGCAACCTCGTCTGCCCGGCTCTGTTTGACCTCGGCGAGCGCGCCAAGGTCGTCATCCTCTCGGTGACCGAGGGCGAAGACAAGCCGCTGAAATATCCGCATATGTTCCACGCTGCAGAGGTGATGATCCTCAACAAGGTCGACCTGTTGCCGCACGTCGATTTTGACGTTGAGCAGGCGATCGCCAATGCGCAGGAGGTCAATCCCGGGATCGAGGTGCTTTGCGTCTCGGCTCGGAGCGGCGACGGGCTCGACGGCTGGTATGATTGGCTGCGCGAGCAGCGCGAAGGCGCTCGCGCTGCGTCGCTGCTCTAGCGTCGTTCTGCCGACAAGCCGTTCCGAACCGCTTCATCCTCCTCGCTATCATGCTATATCGGAGCGGGAATAGCCTTCGGAGCCTCATGATCGTGGCGACAGCCCTTCGACATCCTGCCGAGGAGAGCGACACCGTGATCAGCGTCGATGTGGCGCTGAAGCGCGGCGCCTTCGATCTCGATGTCACCTTCTCAAGCGGCCCCGGCATCATCGCCTTGTTCGGACGCTCCGGCGCCGGAAAGTCCATGACCATCAGCCTGATCGCAGGGCTTGCTCGTCCCGATCGAGGGCACATCGCGCTCGATGGGCGGATCCTGGTCGACACCGAGGCCGGACGTTTCATCCCCGCCTATCGGCGCCGCATCGGCCTCGTGTTTCAGGATGCGCAACTCTTCCCGCATCTCACGGTCAGGCAGAATCTCCTCTATGGGCGCTGGCTCGCGCCTAGGCTCGAGCGCCGCATCGCCATCGATCCAGTGGTCGAGACGCTCGGCATCGGTCATCTCATGGAGCGGAGGCCCGAAAGCTTGTCAGGCGGCGAGAAGCAACGGGTGGCGATCGGCCGCGCTCTGCTCGCCTCCCCGCAACTTCTGCTCATGGACGAGCCGCTCGCGTCGCTCGACATGGAGCGGCGGCTCGAGATCTTGCCGCTGATCGAGCACCTGCGCGACGCGTTTCGTATTCCGATCGTCTTTGTGTCGCACGCCGTCGAGGAGGTCGCGCGCCTCGCGACCCAAGTGGTGGTGTTGGAGCATGGCCGGGTGGTCGCGATCGGCGGCGTCGAGGACGTGCTCGGTGCCGCGCTCGGACGCGCTGGCATCGACCGCTTTGCCCGATCGTCGGTGATCACCGGCACGCTCGCCGCGGTGGATGAAGATTATGGCCTCAGCGAGATTTCGCATCCCGCCGGCACGATCTGGATCGTCGGCCGCTTGAGCCCGATCGGGCGCCAGGTGCGGGTGGTGATGAAGGCGACCGACATGACCCTGTCGAAGGGAGACGGCGGCAAGC
>Ga0307428_1000895_pt1 | contig 16528 bp, 15 predicted proteins | sample SalMarWE160240MG_FD_202161 | JGI IMG/M metagenome (GOLD analysis project Ga0307428, IMG submission 202161) | Salt marsh sediment microbial communities from the Plum Island Ecosystem LTER, Massachusetts, United States - WE1603-240 | ecosystem: Environmental > Aquatic > Marine > Intertidal zone >...
AGTGAGACTCGTACGGCCGATTTTACCGATTCCTTGAGAGGTGCAACGATCGCCATGAATTCGGCTGTAGATGCCGTCAGGAGTGGTTCTGCGGAGAGTATCATTGTTGCCGCCTCGGACTGCAGGATGGGCGCTGGGAAGAGCGAATTTGAGCAAATATTGGGCGATGGGGCCGCCGCAATTACCATAGGGAAATCAGGTGTCATTGCCAGCGTCGATGGGAATTACTCTACCTTTAGCGAATTCATGGATATATGGAGACGTGAAGGGAGTACTTTCATCAAATCGTGGGAAAGTCGGTTCATTACCACTGAAGGCTACGCTAAAACTATGGAGCAAGTAGTTTCAGGCATCATGAAAAAATACAACCTTACTCCAAAGAATTTCTCAAAGGTTATCTATAATGGGCCTGACAAGAGAAGCCATGCGAGTTTGGCAAAACGTCTCGGGTTTGATGTTGAAACCCAAGTTCAAGACCCTATGTACCAGTCAATCGGTAATACAGGGACGCCTGCTGTATTGATGATGCTTGCCTTTGCGCTTGATGAAGCAAGCCCAGGAGACCTTATCCTAGTAGCCAACTACGGAGACGGGGCCGATGCCTTTATACTGAGAGTCACAGAAGAGATCAAGATGGTTCAGGGGGAAAGAAGAATGATGGAGAGCTTCAAAAGGAATATCCCCATTACGTATGAAACATACCTGAGTTGGAGAAATCTGGTCCCTACCGAGGAGCCCCGTCATCCGGAACCGGAGAGTCCTTCCATAACTTGCTTATGGCGAGAGAGAAGAAGCAACCTGGCCTTTTACGGGAGCAAATGTACGTCGTGTGGTACGGTTCAGTACCCCCCTCAAAGGGTCTGTACGAAATGCCAGTCTAAAGACCATCTTGAGGAATATAAGCTCTCCGATAAAACGGGACACATCTTCACGTATGCCATCGATCAGTTAAGCTGGAGCAAACAAATTCCGGTGCTGATAGGGGTAGTCGATTTTGAAGGCGGAGGGCGGGTCATGTGCGAGATATGCGACTGCAATCCCGATGAAATGAGGATAGGAATGCCAGTAGAAATGTGTTTCAGAAAGTTGGATCAGGACACTGATATCCAAAATTATTTCTGGAAAGGCAGGCCGGTAATCTAATTTGGCAATAGTATAAGGGAGAAAGTATGGGCAAAATCAGAGATAAGGCTGCCATTATTGGGATGGGCTGTACGAATTTTGGGGAGCTTTGGGACAAGAGCGTCGACGATCTCATCGTTGATGCTACCTATGAGGCATGCGAAGATGCCGGAGTGGAGCTTAAGGACATAGAGGCGGCCTGGCTGGGCACTGTTTTCTCAGGGCACACCGCGATGAGCTTGTCATCCCCGTTATCATGGCAATACAAACCCGTCACAAGGGTAGAGAATATGTGCGCAACGGGAACTGAGGCGCTAAGAGCAGCCGTTTACGCCGTTGCCTCAGGAGTATATGATATCGCATTGGCGGTTGGAGTCGAAAAATTGAAGGACACGGGATGGATTGGCGTCCAACCTACCAATGTCGTAGGCCGTTCAACAATGGGCACTGCCGGCACGGATTTGGGGCTCTCACCGCCGGCGATGTTTTCTCTCATGGCTCAGAGGTATTTTCATGATTTTAAGATAGATCCTGAGGAGGGTAGAAGGTTGCTGGCTGAAATTACGGTGAAAAATCACCATAACGGCAGCTTGAACCCGAAGGCGCACTTCCAAAATGAACTAACAGTCGAGCAAGTCCTGAAGGCCCCGATCGTGGCCTGGCCCTTAGGAATCCTTGATTGTTGCGGCGTCAGCGACGGCGCTGCAGCAGCTATCGTTACGAGGTCTGATATGGCAAAGAATTTCAGGAAGGATCCCATTTACGTCAAGGCCTTAGCCACAAGTGTCGGTCCGCGGCGTAATCCTACGGTTCAGGATTATGACTTTACCCATATAGAGGAGAATGTCCGGGCTGCTCAAATGGCGTACGATGAGGCCGGGATAAAAAATGCCTTAGAGGAATTGAGTGTAGCTGAGGTGCACGACTGTTTTACCATCCATGAAATGATTCTTTATGAAGACTTGGGCTGGTGCCCCAAAGGTCAAGCCAGAAAAGATATTGAAGCCGGGACATTTACTTTAAATGGAAAATTACCGGTCAATACCGATGGAGGCTTAAAATGTTTCGGTCACCCTCTTGGCGCCAGCGGCTTGAGGATGCAATATGAGGTCTATCATCAACTTCAGGGGAAAGCCGGAGATCGTCAGGTGAAAGATCCGCATTTAGGATTGGTCCATAACTTCGGTGGTGGTGTTTGGGGGGGAATCGCTTGCATAGCCGTTACCGGGAATGAGCTTGATAGGAGGTAGGAGACGAATGGTAAAGGAATTTGATCATGTGGGTGTGGTTGTCAAGGACACAAAGGAAACAGCAGGTCTGCTTTCTTCTCTATTTGGTTTCGAGATTACCGAGACCCAGGAGTTTCCGGAACAAGGATTTAAATCGACTCTCATATCCAAGGAAAAGGTAACCATTGAGCTCATCGAGCCTGTCGGCACGCAGGGGATCATTCAAAACTTTATTGAAAAAAGTGGCTACGGGCTGCATCATATATCCCTTCGCGTCGATGACATCGAGCAGGAAATTAGTATGCTGGAGTCCAAGGGTGTGAAAGTACTGAACCGAAAACCTGCGAAAATAACTGATACATCGGAGATATCCTTTCTCCATCCGAGTTCCACTGCAGGGATTTTGGTTGAGTTGATGCATAGAACATCCGCTTAATCTTATCTGGGCATATTTGCGGCATACCATTTCGAGAGCTTTGTTTTTTTCAAGGCTTATACGAACAGGAAGGCGAAATAAAGAGTAAAAGAATTATATCTGAACATTTGGGAGGTACGTTTATGGATAAGGTTCATTTTATTGATCAAACACTGAGGGATGCTCAGCAGAGTCTGTGGGGATTTCGGATGAGCACCGACCAGCTGGCGCCTATTCTTCCCGTCCTGGATCAAGTGGGGTATAAGGCCATCGCGACCGTGGGTGCGCGGGGCATCATCGTCACCATGCGCGCGTTTCAAGAGGACCCATTCGAAAGAATGCGATTGATGAGCAAGACCTTAAAGAAAACACCTATACGGGGCTCCTTCTGGGCATGGAACCTTCAAGGGTGGGATTTAGAGCCTCTCGCGGCTATCGAACTCTTTATAAAGGTACAGGTTGCAAACGGGATAAAAAGTTTCTGGATCTGTGACTATCAGAACTTGATGGACCGGCTCTCTCACCTTGTGGGAGTTGCCAAATCAGAGGGCGCTGAGGTAGTGGCGGCCATATTGTACGCGGAAAGCTCCGTGCATACCAATGAACACTTCGAGGAAAAGGCACGCAAGCTCAGCAAAGTACAAGGGATCGACGCCATTCATGTGGAAGACGCTTCAGGTATTTTGACGCCTGAGAGAACGCGTGAGCTTTTGCCGGCCATAGAGCGGGGGAGTCAAGGCATCCCTATCGAATTTCATGCCCACTGTAATAACAGCCTGGCCCCTGTATGCTATTTGGAGGCGCTCAAACTGGGGTTCAAAACGCTTCACACTGCTGTCTCTCCTCTGGCCACCGGCAATTCCTTGCCTTCTATTGAACAAATGCTCCGAAATGCCCAACATCTAGGGTTTTCAACGGATATTGATACGGATGCGCTCAAAACTGTATCGGAGCATTTTGCCAACATTGCCGTAGAAAATGATCTTCCGACCGGTAAACCATCAGAATATGATGCCTCTCTCTACGAGCATCAATTGCCGGGGGGCATGATGGGGACACTGAGGAATCAACTGACCGAACTGGGCATGGTCCACCGCATGGATGAACTCCTTAAGGAGGTGGGCCGTGTCCGGAAAGAGCTTGGATATCCTGTTATGGCCACACCTTACTCTCAGATGGTTGGCAGTCAGGCTGTTTTTAATCTGAGTTCAGGTGAAAGATATAAGATTGTCCCCGACGAAATCATCAAATATGCAGCAGGCATCTATGGCAAGCCTGATGGAGAAATGGATCAGGAGGTGAAGGACAAGATTCTTAGCTCCCCGAAAGCGAAGAGTCTCATGAATTGGACACCCCCTGAGGTCAGCCTGAAAGAGCTACGCAAGGAGATCGGTCCAGAACTATCAGATGAGCAACTTTTGCTCCGGTTATTGAACCCTGAGGGTGAAACAAAGAACAAACTTCGGCGCCTCTATGGGAGTGGGCGATAAAAGCCATTTCCGTACTATACAGGCCAGGAGGGCTAAAACTTATCTTTTTATGACTTCTGTGTGGCCGAAGGGCATATTGTCTGTTATAAGCGGCGTCTTTTTCGGAACGAACAATTTGGAGGTAAAAGAACTATGGGCAAAGAAAGTCCTTTAAAGGGCAAGGTCGTTTTAGTGGTTGATGACGAACCTGATGTTTTAACCACCTTGGAGGAAATTTTATCTGTGTGTGAGGTTCACAAGGCGCAAGATTTTGATACCGCTCTCCAACTTATTTTAAATAACACCTATGATGTTGTGGTATTGGATATAATGGGAGTCAATGGTTTTGAACTTCTGAAGAATTCTGTTGCAAGGGGTTTCCCAACTGTCATGCTTACGGCTCATGTTATGACCCCGGAGGCGCTCAACGAATCCATCAAGATCGGGGCTGTATCATTCCTTCCAAAGGAGTTGATGACAGAGCTTGAAGAGTTGCTCGAAGATGTGGTTCTTGGGGGCGGAAAGCGGTTATGGTGGCTCAAATCTTTGGAGAAGACAGGCCCCTATTTTGATAAAAAGTTTGGCCTCGGCTGGAAAGAAAAGGACAAATTTTTCAAGGAATTTGAAGAATCCCTTAAAAAGGAAGGGCAAGACCCTCATTGAACTGACGGGCTAAGTTGTTATTTAACTATAAAAGAAATTCTTTATCATTTTTGCATTTAAAAATCATACTCAAAAAAGCTATTCATAATCTCTTTAAACAACGGTGAAGATAAATAACCTACTTGGGTTGACTGCGTGGCTTCGGTATTCGCGGAAAGTTTTCTTAGCGTCCCTTATAGTGCGGCTTTCTTTGCTCTTCTAATGATCGAAGTCCTTCCTGATAATCCTCGCTTTGAAGCATTTCCTCGAAGAAGGCCAGTTCCAGGATTAATCCATCTTCCATGGCCATGTTTCTGCCCCGAATCATGGCCTCTTTGGCTTTCCGAATGGCGAGAGGCCCATTTTCACAAATTTTGGCTGCCCACTCATGAGCTGTGGGCAAAAGTTGAGATAGGGGAACGACTTTATTGACCAGCCCAAGCCGGTAAGCCTCCTCAGCGCTTACAGGGGTGCCTAAGAAGATCATTTCCGCCGCTTTTGCTGGAGAAATCATCCGAGGCAGTCTTTGGGTTCCACCCAAACCCGGTATCAATCCCCGCCCGACCTCTGGGAATTGTAAGTATGTGTTATCGGAAACAATGCGTATATCACAGGCCAGTGCAATCTCAAGACCGCCGCCCCTAGCCGGACCGTTGATGGCAGCGAGCAGAGGCTTCCAAATAGTGAGGCCCCGCGTAATCATCGGGGGCTGATGAAACGATTTTTCAGCCCACGGTACCAGGAGACTCTTGTGGTCGGCACCGGTGGAAAAAACCTCACCAGTGCCAGTGATAATTGCAACCCATGCCCCTGGATCGTCTCGAAAGCCCATTAATGCACGGCCTAAAGCTTGGAAAGATTCAGCATCAATACGATTCAGCGTATCGGTGAGGTTAAGTGTAATAGTTACAATTTTTCCTTTTTTTTCGTAAATGACCGCCATGAAAATCTCCCTTTTTTTATTCAATAATAGTTGAGGTATGAGGTTCGGGTCAAGGAATTTATAAATCCGCTTTAAATAGTGTACTGATTGTCGATGAGCGTGGATGGGTACCTTTCCAGGCAGAGGATCCCAGCCTTTGTTTCACATTATTGGGGATTGCCAGAAGCAAAAATCCATGCTGATAACGACGAATCCATCTTATGACAAATGGACACAGATTTTTGGGGATGCATCCCCCCGCTGCGGCTCTGCTCGACAGATTGGCGCACAGGGATTTTATCATTCCCTATAATTGGCAGAGTATCCGGCCGGCACAAAGCATACTGAGCAGCGGGTGCTGCAGAAAGTGTTCCTTCACTGGGAATGAAACTTTAACAAAAGGGTCATTGTTCCATGATCAAATGGGCCATTTTTCGGTTGACATTATGATCACCTTATAAAAAGAAAAATCTATGATAAAAAGCGTTTCTATTTCTGCCTTGGATCTACTAATTTCGATAAAGGCCTCCCGAATACCACGAAAAACCTCTTCCCTGAAGGAATGACCTTATAAGGAGGCAATATCATGTCGAAAGTTGGCTTTTCAAAGTATAAGGATGTTCCCACTATCTTCTTTCAACCTTTTTGAGAAACTATTGTTGAGACCATTTCCCACACGGCCTGGGAAGTTCCTGACAAAGTTGGAATAATTGTCGCGCCCACCGGAGCCTTCTATTCGAAGGAACAGAACCCTAACCAGCCATATGATGTGGATGAGATTATTAGGGAGTCAATTGAGAGCGTAGAGGCCGGAGCGTGCTCGGTACACGTTCATGTTCGTGGTGAAAACGGTTTTCCATCCGGTGATCGAGGACAAACCGAAAAAGTAGTTAAGGCCCTTCGTGACAGATTTGGGGGAGATATCCACATTGATGGAGAGGCTCTTTTTGGTGAGAGCTTTGAGGAAATGATGGAACCCGTTACCGAAGATTTTTACGAGTCCGCCGCAGTGAATTGTCATGCTACCTTCTGTAACGGTCTGTTCCTGTGGAAGAGCTTCCTTTTATTTGACAACCTTGGCGATTATGCCGGGCTGCAATGTACGAGTAGGTAAAGAGGATAGTATTTACATGCTGCCCACACGTGATGACCTAATCGTTTCAAATAAAGCGGTAGTCGAGAAGACGGTAGCCATAGCCCGTATGCTTGGCAGGGAGCCTATGACAGGGCATGCATAGAGAAAGTCGCTCGGCATGAAAACGTTTTGATTGACAATAATAGAAAAACTGGTAGCATCCCTACGAATGTATGATGGTTTGGGTTAGGGCTCATGTATGTTGTTTAAGAGGTACAAACCCAATGTAGGAATAAAGAAAGGAGGTGGAACTTATTTCGATATTGTAGGGGCAGTATTAATGAGGAGTACTAAATACACTTTAACCTATAGAGAGAAGGAGGGCCAACATGATAAAGAAAAGGTTGCTAAAATCTTCATGTCACTTCGGTATCGTTTTCATTTTAGCATTGATGCTACTAGTGGTCAGCTGGACTATACCAACCCAGGCACCGGCGGCATCAGAGAAAGCTCCTGATAAAATCCTTTTTGGTAACCCAATCGCTTTGTCAGGCATGAATGTCCCGGGTGCAATGATGTCGTGTATTCGCGGCTATGATCTGTGGGTTGAAGACGTCAATGCTAGGGGCGGTATATATGTAAAAGAGTATGGCAAAAAGATACCCGTAGAGATAATCAGGTATGACGACAAGAGCGATGTGGGGACAGCAGTGAAACTGACTGAAAAATTGCTTTTAGATGACAAAGTTCACTTCATATTTCCCCCTTGGGGTACTGCTTCGAGCTTCGCCATAGCTCCAGTAATCACCAAGTATAAGTCCCCGGTTATAGGGACCACTTCTTCTTCCGTGAAGCTCAAGGAAATGGCGCCCACTACACCTTACATGTTCATAATGTTGAATCAGCCCCCAGAGATGGGGGCAGCCCTTGTGGATGTTTGCACAGAGGTAGGAATCAAGACGGCAGCGGTAATCCATCATACAGACCTGCACGGCATAGAGTTTGCTGGTTGTGTAGTGCCCCAACTGGTCGCATCCGGGGTCGATGTGCTCCTGTACAAGAGCTATCCAATGGGGGCTAAGGACTTGTCCCCGTTACTTAAGAAGGTTAAGACCGCCGACGTTGATGCCCTCATTGGGTTTTCTTACCCTCCCGGAACCTTCCTTATGACTGGACAGATGATGGCGATTGGCTTAAACCCCAAGCTCTTCTACACAACTGTGGGTGTAGCTTACCCCGCCTATAGAGATAAATTTGGTGCGAAGACAGTGGAGGGTATTATGGGCGCCGGTGTCTGGAACCCGAAAATCTCTAGTGCAGCGGGAAAATGGTTCGAGAGGTATACCAAACGATGGGGTGAGGAACCTGACCGCTGGGGGACTGCAGAGAGTTATGCTTCAGGTGAAATTTATGAGGAGGCTATTGAGATTACGGGGAATCTTGACCCGACAGAGATAAGGGATGTAATAGCCAGCAAGAAGTTTGATACTGTGCTGGGCCCGGTAAAATTTGAAGGACAGTTTAACATTTACTACCCGGGCCAGGTTGGTCAGTGGCAAAACGGGGAGTTCTTAACGGTGGATAAAACGAATCGCCAGGCACAACCTATTTACCCCAAGCCTGCGTGGCCGAAAAAATAGGCATTCCTGGCACTATAAAGCTCCAATGAAGAATTTCCTTTGATAGGTGTTTGACCGTTCATCCGAGCAGGCTGTCCGGGAAAATCTACTAACGAGGATGAAAATCACCCGTGGTAGATACTGTCTCTCCGGGCAGCCTGCAAGGTCTTTGCTGCGGTAACCGTTCGCGGGTTCAGGGTTAGTGAAGATTAATAAAAGAAAAGCAACCCGGCTCGGCTGAGCCTTTCGGCCCCGAGCGACTCGACATGAGCTCGCCGACATGTCTCAAGGCCGAGGGGCTCGTCGTAGGCTGAACGGTGAACTCTGAAACTGTGAACGCCTACTGGTAGCTGAACTGAGAGAGGCATTATTGTGTTTGTAGCCATCTTAGATGTAGTAATTGGCGGTTTAATAATGGGTGGTATCTACGCCCTCATCGCCGTGGGCCTGAGCCTTCAGTATGGTGTTGGACGAGTACTGAACATCTCCCATGGTGAGTTTATTATGCTTGGGGCCTTTTCAACGTGGTCGCTGTACACCATCTTCGGGATTAGCCCTCTGGTCTCTCTGGTCATTTGCGGTCCTGTTATGTTCATAATAGGTTTTTTAATCCACAGGGCCCTCTTTCAATATCTGAGAGGCAAATCAGAATCAATAGGCGCCTTTGCCGATAGTTCCCTCCTGGCCTCTTTTGGGCTGCTGTTCATCATTCAGAATGTGGCTTTATTACTATGGAAAGCGGATATAAGGGGGTACTCCTATCTAGATTCCTCGGTTAATATCCTTGGGGCCATATTTACTGCAAATCGTTTGGTAGCCCTTTTGTTTGCTGTTGTTATAAGCTTAGCCTTCTATATCTTTCTAACGCGCACGCGTCTGGGAAAAGCCATCAGGGCAGCCGCTGAAGACCCGGCAACCGCCCAGGTGATGGGGGTAAATATTCATCGTGTGTTAGCCATATGTTTCGGTCTTGGTGCGCTGATGGCCGGTTTTGCCGGCCCCCTTATCAGCATGATGTACGAGATTCAACCAACCATGGGGCTGGAATATACCATAATCGCCATTATTGTCGTTGTCCTTGGTGGATTGGGTAGTATCACCGGCAGTTTAATCGGGGGTTTTATACTGGGTCTTATCGGTAGCATAGTAACCTATTTCGATCCAGGTCTATCATTAATTGCCTACTATGTGATCTTCATCCTCTTGCTTCTGATAAGACCAACGGGCATTTTCGGGAAATAAACAAATGGATCGTGTCAGAGTTAGCTTTAAAAAGCATGTTCCCCTGGGATTACTTTTCGTAACCTTCGTTTTATTGGCAACTATACCCTTCTATGTCCAGCCTTATCTTGTCATATTACTGACTACCATCTTTATGTATATAATCATCACCGTAAGCTGGGCAATCTTCTCCGGCCCTACCCGCTACATCTCACTGGCGTCCGCCGCCTTCTTCGGGGTCGGCGTATATGCCTCGGCTATACTAGGAAAAACATTACCCCTGCCTATCGTTATCGCCTTTGGTGGCCTTGTCAGTTTCATACTCGCCCTTTTCATCGGTCTTCTCACTCTAAGGCTGAGAGGCATGTATTTCATTATATTCACCTTCGGGGTCAGTGAGCTCATCAGGCATTCGCTTCTATGGTGGGAGGCGAACATAACGGGCACGGTTGGCAGGTGGGTTGTCGTAGTCGACCACACCACTGTTTATTACGTCATGCTCATCATTTTTGTGATGGCACTGCTTATCACCTACCTCATTAGGCGCTCCAGGCTGGGCTTAGCCCTGCGGAGTATCGGGGAATATGAGGAGTCGGCGGCTCACATAGGCATAAATGTAACTGCTCTAAAGACCATCACCTTTGCCATTAGCGCTTTTTTCATGGGGGCCGCCGGGGCAATCATGGCGACACGATGGACATATATTGACCCACATATTGCCTTCAGTCCGCTCTTTTCTTTTATGCCCGTTTTGATGGCCATCTTTGGCGGTACGGGACAAATTTATGGTCCTGTCTTAGGCGCCGCCGTTCTTGCCTACCTAGAAGAAATACTGACAACGAAGTTCCCCTACTACTATATGCTCCTTTTCGGCATCATTTTGATAGTAGTTATCTTGTTCCTGCCTCATGGCCTGGTAGGCTTGGTACAAAGGTGGCGGAAAGGAGGTTCAAAGCGGCAGAATGCTAATGCTTGAAGGGAAAAAGGTCATGAAACACTTTGGAGGGCTGGTTGCCGTGCATAATGTGGACTTCGGCATAAATCAAGGCGAGGTTGTGGGACTGATTGGCCCTAACGGGGCTGGTAAAACAACCCTTTTTAATTTGATATCCGGTTCTCTCCCGACTACAGCAGGAGAAATAAGATATAAGGGTGAAAAAATTACCGGGCTGAAACCACATCAGATCTGCAAGAAAGGAGTGGCCAGAACGTTTCAATCAGCTCAAACCTTCGCCGGACTGACCGTTTTTGAGAATGCACTCGCAGCATCGTTATTCGGGAAAAAAAGGGCTATTTCAGTACCTGATGCCGAGAGAGAGGCGACGGAATTACTGGAATTTGTGGGATTGTCAACGGTGGGAGCGGTTCTGGCCAGAGACCTGCCCATCGCTAACCAGAAGCGCCTCGAAGTAGCGAGAGCGTTAGCCACCAAGCCAGAGCTACTGTTGTTTGACGAGGTGATGGCGGGGTTAAACCCCGCTGAAGTGGCCCGGGCCATGGAGTTGATAACAAAGATTCGGAACAAGGGGATAACCCTTTTCATGATAGAGCACGTCATGAAGGCAATTATGAAGGTATGTGACCGAATCATAGTGCTCCACCACGGCAGCAAGCTTGCTGAAGGAACGCCGGAGGAGATTACCACCAATAAAAAAGTTATTGAGGTATACTTGGGAGAGTAGATTTATGCTGGAAGTCAAAAATTTAGATACCTTTTATGGTAAGATCCAGGCCATATGGGGCGTTTCTTTAAGAATCGATGAGGATGAGATAGTCTCTTTAGTTGGCGCAAACTCAGCTGGTAAAAGTACGCTGCTTAATACCATATCAGGTATGCTACATCCAGCTTCAGGTAGCGTGGAGTTTCTTAGTAGGAGGATAGATGGTTTATCACCTGACGCCATCGTGGAACTAGGTATTTCTTATGTCCCAGAAGGTGGAAGACTTTTTAACGAAATGACAGTTCGTGAAAATTTAGAGATGGGGGCGTATCCTCGCCAAACATGGAAACGGAGAAAAGAAAGCCTTGAACAGATTTATCAGCTCTTTCCCTTCTTAAAAGCAAGAGGAGCGCAATTAGCCAGAACATTGAGTGGTGGTGAAAGGCAAATGTTAGCAATGGGGCGAAGCTTAATGGCCAGACCAAGGTTATGCATGTTTGATGAACCATCATACGGGCTGGCGCCGTTATTGGTGAAAGAGCTTTTCCATTTTGTAAAAACTTTGAATAAACAAGACATTACTATCTTACTCGTTGAGCAGAATATTCGGCATGCATTGGATATAGCCGATCGAGCCTACCTGTTAGAAAACGGCCGCATTGTCTTAGAAGGGCCTCGCGACCTCTTTTTACAAAACGACCATATAAAAAAAGCCTACCTGGGACTTTAGATTAACGCTCACTTGAAGTCTTAAGCTGATAAAGACCAGAGGATACAAGGAAGTGCCCTATCCTGATTCGAGGAGGAACTCCGGGATGACGAGGTCCCTCTAAACACCAGGCCCTTGGTTGGTTCACATTTTTGAAGGGCTTGGTGGACCGAAATGCCTGGAATTCCTCGTTCCGGAAATGGTTACTGAAACCTGGGATAAGAAAAAAACGAGAGCAATAAGACTGACAAAGTCGTAAAAAGTCTGAAACCTGTCTTTTGAGTCATTCCGGCGAAAGCCAGAATCTAGTAAATTCAACAGGTTCTGGATGCCGGATCAAATCCGGCATGACGATTAGAGGACTTTTTACGAAACCATCAAGACTGAACCTGCCAGAAATACGGTAAGGTCCTGGCCGGTAAAAAGAAACGGTAGCCCTTAATAAACCTGTGTAAAGGAGGAGATAAGATGGTAAGCCTGAAAAAGATAGATGAGGCACTGTCAACCTACGTTAAACATCAAACCTATCCCTTGGCTATTAAAATGCTGAGCAGTGAAGACGAAATTCCGCAGGATGCAAAAAGGCCATTGAGAGACTTTGGGGTACCTTTTAGCCTTTGCCAGGCTCTGGCCCTAGGTCGAAAGGAAGGCCTGACTATAGTTCTGGACAAGGACAGCCAGTCCTGCCCCATAGCGCTTGCGGGATTGGGGTTTGTAAGGCCGGAAGCATACCTGAGCGGCAACTACATACTCGCTCCCGTAAATCAGTCCACTGAAGCGAGGGCAAAAGCGGCTGAGACAATGCCCAGATTCGAGTTCGGGAAATTCAGATATATTTTGATTTCCCCGATACTATCAGCCAGTTTTGATCCGGATGTAATTCTATTTTACGGAAGCGGCGTTCAGGTAATGCGGTTGATACAGGCTGCCGTTTTCGCTTCGGGTGATGCTTTGACGTCGAGGTCAATCGGTTCAGGAGGATGCCTTCTTCCTCTTGTGGCGCCGATACTTGAAGGTACCTGCAAATATAATCTACCCGGAAATGGAGAGAGACGAATGGGATTGATTGCCGATGGGGAATTGGCGTTCGGTATGCCCAGGGAGCGATTTGAAGAGGTCGTAAACGGATTAAAACGTTCTCATGAAGGGAAGCAGACCTATCCAATTAGCCCGGGATATCTGAAGTTGGAATATGCACTGCCTCCTACGTATGGTGACCTGAAAAAGGCATTGATAGAGAGTTCAAAGTGATCATGGCATTGGGGGGCGAAAGTTCGATCATTTTTTTTGTTGACAATTAGGAAACAGAGGGATATGCAGTCTATGGAAATGGGGGATTCTGTCGGTGAACATCAAAACAATTCCTTTAGCCTGATAGTCCTACAATATCAGCATATTAGACGAACCCAGCGGTGGTAATCAACGCACAGTAAGTGTTTTCTCCTCTTTGGAATACAGTGATACTGAAGGCTCTTTGTTGACTAACGAGATACTAGGAAACCATCACGAGCACCCGTTTCCTGGGAAGGGCCTTACGCTGATAACCTGCAAGAGGGGTCGGCCATGTCTCATGAGAAGTCCCTGCCCGAACATCAATCGGGGCCATCACGGTTACTATCCGTGCAGGTGCCTTTTGAGACCCTTACAGCGGACCTGGAAATGTTCAGGCAGAAGGCCCTTGAACTCGGTGCATCGGTAGCAGAGGTTATTCCTGCAAACTGGGTAGAGATAGATGAAAGGGTGAGGCTTAAATGCTCTGTGCCTCTGTGTCCTTACTATGGTAAAAACATCTACTGCCCACCTCATGGACCTTCCATAGAGCTTATGCGAAATGCCATAGCCCGCTACAGCTATGCAATACTATTTGCCGTTCATGTAATACCTCCAGATGAATTTTCAGACCGTTCTAGAGAGCGTGAAACCGCAGTTAAATGGGCGAGGAAATGTCTTGAGATAACGGGTAGGCTTGAAACTCTCGCTTTCGGCAATGGTTACTATCTCGCCACAGGCTTTTCCCAATATAGCTGCCTGCCGATACTCTGCGGTCAAGAACGATGCCTTGTTCTTGAAGGGGGCAAATGCCCTTACCCGCTCAAGGCCCGTCCTTCGATGGAAGGTGTAGGAATGGATGTGTATCGCCTTGTTACGAGGGCTGGGTGGGAAATATATCCCATTTACAGGAGCGTTGACCCCAGAGCAGTGCCAGAGCCTCAACGGTAGGAATAGTTTTCATCCAGTAATGTGCGCTTTTTAAGGATTATAAGAAACGGCCAATAGGAAGGGGAGTTTTAAAATGGTGGTGTTGCTGATTTAAAGGGGTCGATATGAGCGATAAACGGAAGGATAGGGTAAAGATTGAGGCCGAGCCGGGGTCTATCGAAATAGCCCTCTCAAAGACCGCGATTTTAGTGGTGGATATGCAGAATGCCTTCGTACGTAAGGGAGGTTATTTTGATGCTGTCGGCGCCGATTTATCAGGGGTGGAAAAGATTATCGGGACATGCCTTAAGATAATCAATGCGGCGCGGGAAGGTGGCGTCAAGATAATATATCTCCAGATGGGATACAGCCCGGATCTATCAGACAAAGGTCCGCCGGAGTCGCCGTACGTTTATAAGGCTAAGGTTCCAATTTTGTTAAGGGAGCATCCTGAGTTAAAGGACAAACTCTATATTTATGGCACATGGGGAGCCGAAATTATAGAAGAATTGAAGCCTTGCCAAGAAGATATAGTGATTAAAAAGCAACGGTATGACGGGTTTGTCGGAACAAACCTGGACATCATTTTGAGGACATTAGGCATCAAATACCTGATCTTTCTTGGCACTGCGACTAACATATGTGTGGAGTCCACACTGAGGCGATCTTTTTTCCTGGATTATTTTCCCATACTTGTTTCAGATGCTGTAAGCCAAAAGGGCCCCAGGATGATGCAAGAGGCGACGATTTTTAATGTTCAATCTACCTTTGGCTGGGTAACGGATTCCGTCAGGCTTATACGAGCAATAGAGTAAAAGGAGAACGCTTAAAATTGTGTGAATGGAGACAGATCAGCCGACACTGATAAGGATTTTGTATTTGAAGCAATTACTCATGTTTTTTAACCCATTTCAATATAACCAATTAGTCCTCTGAGATATTTTCAAGATAGGTGCTCCATGTCGGAAGTTGTATCACGGAAGGAGGATACCCATGGCCGACAAGATGTATGATGCGATTGTTGTTGGAGGCGGCCATCATGGTCTCATAACGGCCTGTTATCTCCAGCGGGCCGGCATGAAGACCGGCATCTTTGAGTTACAGTCGAAGCTGGGGGGAGCGCTCACCAGTGAAGAAGGGCCTATGCCGGGATTTCGTCTCAATCCCGGGGCAAACTGGACCCGTTTTTATGGCCACCCAGCTTACAAGGATTTCGACTTGAGGGGGAAAGGACTGGAATACATCTTCCCCGAGGAGAGCGAGGCCATGGTCTTTGACAATGACACCTGCCTGGTCGAATACTCTGCCCTGAAAGTTGTAGATCCTCTAACAGGCAAAACGGAGCTGTCTGAGGACAATTTGCAGAAATCTCTCAATGAGATCCGCCGGTTTTCAAAAAGAGATGCGGATACGGCCGAGGAACTATTTCGCAGGTATCTAAAGACATGGAAGTCCGCCATGGGGAAGTACCGTTTCAGCCCGCCTGCTCCCTGGGGCGAGAAGAACGAACTGGAGAAGCTGTGCGACGATTCCAAGGATGGCATTGATCCCGTCTACCAGGTTATGACCAGCCAGCAGTTGGCCTATGATCTCTTTGAGAGCGAAGAGCTGCGGACCTTATTCATGCGGGCATGCATGACCTCCTTTGGCGGAGCGCCGAATGATGTGATCGGTCTCCATGGATTGATCCACTCCATCGGCCTGGTACTCTCCTGGGAGCCTGCGGCCATTGCCAAGGGGGGCAGCCAGAGCGTAACAGATGCCTTACAGAAGGCCTTCACCGAGATGGGAGGGGAGTTTTCTGTGCGAAGCGAGGTCGTGAAACTCCTCCATGAGAAGGGGAAGGCAACGGGCATTCGTTTAAAGGACGGCACGGAGATAGAGGCCAGGAGTCTTGTGGTCAGCGACTTGAGCGCCCTTCAGACGATCCAGCTCATCGGTGAAGACAACCTTGATTCCAAGGTGGTGAGACGGGTCAAGAATATCCGATATAATGATCACCAAGTGATCTGGGCCGTGCTTGCCATGCACGAGTTGCCCCACTATAAGGCAGCCTCCTTTAACCCGGATTGCGGCTCACAGCCCAGACTCTACATGGGGCCGAGGAATGCGGACTATATGGCGAACCAGTACCTTTCCGAGATACTTATCAAGGGAATCAGCAGCAAGCTTTTCCTGTTCGTGGGACCGGACACCATCTGGGATACATCTCGGGCACCCGAAGGCAACCATGTCATAGGGGTTG
>Ga0307428_1000896_pt1 | contig 16511 bp, 20 predicted proteins | sample SalMarWE160240MG_FD_202161 | JGI IMG/M metagenome (GOLD analysis project Ga0307428, IMG submission 202161) | Salt marsh sediment microbial communities from the Plum Island Ecosystem LTER, Massachusetts, United States - WE1603-240 | ecosystem: Environmental > Aquatic > Marine > Intertidal zone >...
AGATGATTGGCTTGAATGCAAAGCTCAAATGCTTGATAGTAGGTGGCATGTTCAGACTACAAATAGATGTGAAAAGTTAGCGAAAGAGTTTGAAAGAGGGTAAATGAAATTTGTAAAAATTGGAAATCTACATTAATGACAGTTGCAATCATTACAAGGGTGTTAGTGGTTATTATAGGCTCGGGTTTGATAAGTATATATGCAAATCAATAATTAATGGGGCCTCCACCTGACCGTGTGAGAGTATAAATCAAAGGTCGTTAAACGTGATGCCTCTTTTAATTTAAGGAAGGAGATAAACTATGAAAAAATATATTGTCTTACTTACAGTAACAGCATTTTTACTTATGGGTTCAATGTGTCATCATGGGAGTAATGGTGTAGTTCCTCCACCTCCTATTAATAATATACCAGTAGGTTCACTTGACAAAGCCACGGCGACTTATGTGTGGGGCTGGGCATATGACAAGGATGCAGGCAGGAATCCGATTGCTGTTCATGTATATGATGGGGGCAAATTAATTGCTATGGGAACAGCGAATAAGCAAAGGATAGATTTATTGTCAGTTGTGGGTGATGTTAATCATGGATATAAACTAAATTATTCTTTAACTCCCGGCAAGCATATGATACATGTTTATGCTATTAACTTCCCCAAAGGGACAAATGCAGAGCTTGGTGGATCCCCAAAAGCAGTAGCCTATGTACCTACAATTCCAGTATGGAAAGAGATAACTGGCGGTATGCTAAAGCATGTTGGTGAATCCTTGTTCTATATGAAAAAATTTAAAGGAGAACTTTATGGAGCTACTGAGCAAACTGGTCGAATAGTAAAGTTTAATGGTATAGCCTGGAGTCAGGCATTTCAAACAAACCAGTTGGGCTATAGTAAATATGATAACAGTTATCATCTTGGAATATACGGTGATTTCATGTATACTGGTTTCCGAGATTTCCTTTTCAGGCCAACCTCTATTATGATATTCCGTACTAATGGACAAGTTTGGAGTCGTGTACATCATGAAAAAGATTATGCACAGGCGAGATTCTTAAATTTTAATGGTGGTTTCTATACTATGATTTCCACTTACCTTGGCTCTAACAGGACAAAGTTATACAGAAAAACAGACCCAAATTCAAGGAATATAGGTGTTCTGGTTGCTACATATCCTAAGTGGTTATATGGCGATTCTGTTGTCTGGCAAGGTAAAATGTTTTGGGGTGGAGAAGGTATTTTCTCTGTTGATAAAAATCATAAACTTATTACAGAATATCTAACCGGTGGTCATGTGGGAAAGGAGCCCACTATAACGGCTTTTCAAATATTCAATAACAAACTTCATGCTACTTTTATGCAAGGGTTTCGACGATCAGGAGTCAGCAAATTGATGGTAAGGTCTTCACAAGGCTGGGAAACAGTTAAATATTTTCCTGAACCCGAAGCTTGGTGCATGGAAGTATATAATGACAAGCTCTATCTTGGTACAAGGAAGGAAGGCGGAGGTGGCAAAGTATATGAATTGGATAAAAACTATAAATCCAAGGTAGTAGGCACAACTAAGGCGGATGGATTCTTCAGTCTAAGGAAATTTCAGGGTAAATTGTTTGCTGGTACGTATAGCCAACAACAAGTTAGATCATATATGTTTTATTACAAATAATAAAAGGCAGAAAGCAATAAATTGTGACGAAATATTGTTTAGTATATCCCATGGCGTTGACCCAACACATAAATGTGAATTGGCGAATGATGTCATGACAGTATAAAAATATAGGTAAACTATGACAAGAGGAATAAGCAAAGTAATTAAAGTATGGGACTTAGTTGGATTTATATTTATGGCTATCTTTATGAAAATAAAAAGAACAGTGAAAAGTAAAAAGAGATAATGTTCTGGTCTAAAAAGAAAAAGACGTCAATAATTGGTAGTTGTGGTAATCCTACTGGTATGCCTCTTAGAAATGATGCTGGCGACCATGGTTATTATGGAGCCCCGCGGGCCCACAAATTAACTAAGCCTTTTCAAACATCTTTTAATTTTTAGGAATAAAATGAGTAATTCAATAGACTGGAGCAAAGTAAAGCATTTTGAAATAAAAGAGTTTGATGATCCCCTTTATCCTGGATCTGGAAAATTGATGAACTTTAAAGTCGTATATGCAGTTGACCATTTAAGAGAAGTAATAAAACTCCCTATTATTGTAACAGCAGCAGTTGATGTATACGGTGAACATGGACATAGTAAGAATAGTTTTCATCTTGCAAAGAATCATTGTCAGGCAATAGATTTTTACATTATCACAGATATGTCTCCTCGTCTACAATATCGTTTGGTAGAAGAAGTGGGATTTGGTGGGATTGGGGTATATCTCAATATTTGGCATGATAGAAAAGGAAAGTTATTACCAATTGGATTCCATATTGATACTCGTGGTCATATTATTTTACAGAGATGGTCATGCAGACAAAAAGGGCAATACAATTATTTATTGGGGAGCTAATCAGGATAGAAATTTTTATCGACAACCATCAAGAAATGTAAATATGTATTAAAGAGATATAACAATGAAAACAATTCTTTTTCTCATATTACTATTTACCCCTTTCGCCTTATATGCTCAGGATATTGAAATAAATATGCAGGGCAAGGGAGAAATAATATGTATTGAAGATGGTGATACTGTATATTGTATTTCATGTGGAAAGCAAGATAAATATGCTGAGAATTCTACATCTGAACCACAAAATGAAAATTCTTCGAGTACGAAAAAGAATTCAAATGATTACCGCTGGGAGGGAATGCCTGAAAAGGAAATCGAATTAAACTTGATGGACGCACAAAAAAATGAAAATGAAAAGAATTATGGAATGGCTTTTTTTTATTACTGTGATGCATTTGAATCGGAAAAAGCAGAAGAAATGCTGAATAAATATAAAGAATCAATATCTGATGATGTTTATAAAATTAGCAATCTCGCTTCCATGTATCTAAAACTGGGCATGAAAGACGAATACATTGAGACCGTTAAGCGTTTAAAAGGGAAGGAATTAAAATGAGAACAATAAATAATACCAAAACATGGTTTTGGATAGCATTAATTATTACAGGAGCCTTGCTACTTATTTGTTTCTCTGTATTACCCTCAATGGTCTATTGCTATATGTCAGGTTTAGAGGCACATGAGAAATATATTTATCCTGTTGTAAGAGTAACACAGGAAAATGCTGGTGGTTCTGGCACTTTGGTATATTCCTCTGCTTCGTTTGAAACGCCTGATGTTTATTCAACCTATGTACTTACAAATTACCATGTAATAGCTAATGCAATCAGTATAACAGAGGAGTGGGATACTACTTTGCAGAAGGAAGTTAAGAAAGAAAAAAGAGGCATGGTTTATGTTGAGATTTTTAAATACCGAGAATTGTCTACACCAATAGGTACATTAAAGGTTGAAGCTGAAATTGTACTCTATAACAAAGATGAAGATATAGCACTCATCAAACTGAAAACAGAGGAAAGGGCTGATTATATTGCGCTTCTTTACGTGATTTCATCTGATTACAAAGTAATGGATGAAACTGTTGCCTGCGGATGTAGCTTAGGATTTCCACCCTTGCCAACTACAGGAGTTATTACCCGCTTAAATTTCCAAATAAACTCTCTCCCTTATCATATGAGTTCAAGTCAGATAATATATGGAAATTCCGGCGGTGCTATGTTTTTAGCAGAAACAGGTGAGTTGATAGGTATACCTTCAATGGTTCCTGTTGTAGGATGGAGCACGGCTGTGACTCACATGGGGCTTTTCATTGGGATAGAAAGAATCTATGAATGGCTCGAAAGAGAAAATTACGATTTCATTTATGATAATACTAAAACAGAAAAAGAATGTCTTGAAGAGAGAGAGAAAGGTATAGAAAAGAAGAGAGAAAAGAAGTGAAACTTTAAGAAAGGAGGTAAGCTATGAAAATTGATGTTACAAAAATTATTCAAGTACTCACATTTTTGTATCCACTTGTTCTGCGGGCTTGGCTAAAGAGGTATTGGAAAAGTCGAGGAAAGGGTTAAAATGCTTGGATTCATAACGAAAAGATGGATGAAAATATTCGGACGGAAAGAGAGCAGTACAATTGGCATAGTTGCCGGCCCTGGCTCAACAAAGGTCGTCTGGCCCCAACGGGGGTATGATAATTTTGCCCGTGAGACTTACTTGAAGAACGTCACGGCTTTCCGGGCTATTGATGAAGTTGCCAAATCTGGGGCCTCAGTACCGTGGAAGGTTTTTGACCGCAATGAGGATGGTGGCCGAGAAGAAGTGCAAGAGGGCCCTTTCAATTTGGTTCTAAAACGTCCTAATCCAGATGAATCTCTTGCATTTGTTGTGCTGAAGACCCTTGCCTATTTGGTTATGAGCGGGAATGCATTCTTGGAAAGAATCAAGTTGGATACAGGTCCGAACAGAGGGCAGATGAGGGAATTGTATTCTCATCGGCCAGATCGTTTTAAGTTTAAAACCTCAAATGGCAGATTGGAACAGTATGTTTACACTGTTGGGGGGCGTCCGACGACATGGGATGTTGACCCAGTAACCCATCAAGCAGATATTCTTCAATTGAAAACTTTTCATCCTCTTGATGATTGGTGGGGGGCGGCCCCGACTGAATCGGGAGCCAGGGAGATTGATACTAACAATGCAGCTACGGAATGGAATAAGGCTTTACTTGATAATCAGGGGCGTCCTGGCATGGTTTTCACTCTGGTTGGGCAGCTTGGAACTCAGGCGTTTGACCAGTTGGAGCGGCATCTTGAACAGCGCAGCGGGCCGTCTTTTGCTGGAAAGGATTTAATCATCACAGGCGAGCGGGGCACAGGGGTTCAGCCTTATGGTTGGTCACCGACTGATATGGATTTCGGTGAGGGGGATGTCCGGTTAATGAGGAAGATCTCAATGACCTATGGTGTGCCCCCTGAATTGCTTGGAATTGAATCTGCTACTTTCAACAACCGGAAGGAAGCGAGGCTGTTTTTTTGGGAAAATACTGTCATCTGGTGGCTGAATTACCTTCGGGGAGAATTAAATAACTGGTTATTTCCATCCGATTCAAAACGGTTTATTGACTATGTTTTGGATGATGTTCCTGCTTTCATTGAGAAGCGTGATGCCCTATGGGATCGAGCAGGAAAAGCCGATTTTGCATCCATTAATGAAAAACGGGAAATGGTAGGCTTAGACAATTGGGGAAAAGAGGGTGATGTAATTTTAGTTGAGGCCAGTAAACTTCCCTTGGGCATGGAACCAGCAGAAGAAGAGGAAGAAGAGGAAGAAGAGGAAGAGACAAGAAAAAGGTTACTTGCTGAAGGATATACAGAAGATGAAATTGAGGAAATGCTAATTGGTGATTATGAAGATGAGAAGATGGAAGGGAAAGCAAAATATAAATGCGAGTGTATTTCATGTGGTTATAAGATGGTTTCAGATAAGCATTGCAATACACTTACGTGCCCTAAATGTGGGGGAAAGATGAGGCGTAGTTCTAGGCCAGGTCCAGGCCAAGGATAAGAGAAAAGAGAAACAGATGATTAAAAGAGACGGCAAGGGAAGATTTATAAAAGGGTCAAACAATTCTTGGAATAAAGGAATGAAAGGATATACAAATTCGGGTAGTTTTACTTCTAAAAACTCTGAAGGAAAGAATAATATTTTTTATGGCAAACATCATACAGAAGAGAGCAAACAGAAAATAAGTATGAATAGTGGTATGAAGAATGATCCAAAAGCTAGAGAGAAGGTAAGTGTTGCATTAAGTGGAAGAAGATTGACACAAGAAGTTAGAAATAAAATAAGCATTGCAATGAAGAAAAGAGTTAAACAGGGCATACATAATTTTTGGAAAGGTGGAATTTCAAGGGATTATCAAAAGCTGAACCATTCCCTCAGAAATACTGACTGGAGGATATGGCGGGAAAGGGTGTTTGAAAGGGATGATTATACTTGTCAAAGGTGTGGCATCAGAAGTGGAAATGGCAAGGCGGTGTATTTGGAGCCACATCATAAGATTACAGTAAAAGAGTGTGTAGACGAGGGTCTGTACAATTTGATCTATGACGTCGATAATGGTTTAACTTTGTGCCGGAGCTGCCATAAGCAGGTTCATGGTTGGAATTCTGCAGAGAGACCGGGCTGGGTAAAAGTGAGAATGAATAAAAATGCCTTTGTCACGGAAGCACTGCCAAATTAAAAAATGATAAACATTATAGATAGACGGGGCCGCCTTCTCTGGCAAGCCGAGGTTGAGCGGATGATGGCGAGCCTCGGGTACTCTCAAACTAAGGAGGGGACAAGGCTTCTTAATTCACAATATTTCAGAGCCTCTCGGTTGGCTAAGGTTGGAAGGTTTGATGATATTGATTTTATTGTCGATGATGCCTGCCCTAAAATGGTTGAGACTTTACAGAAGCACTATAGAAGAGTTGCAACCGTTTTTGGAAATAAGGCATTTGGGATATTTGCCAATAAGAAGTTTATTCAACCCTCAGAGATCAAGACCCCAAGGGAAGATTTTTGGAAAGAGATTAATGGGTGGTCAAGAACCCAGGCAGCAAGCAAGATAACTAAGGTCAACAGGACTACAAAAAATGTTATTGCTGGGGTCATTCATAAAGGGATGGAAGAGGGAATATCCCATGTTGATATTGCAAAGAACATTCGCAAGACGGGGAAGATTTCCAGCTCGTATAGGGCAAAGACAATTGCCTTAACAGAGACCCACACAGCGGCGATGAAAAGTATTGATTCTGCTGTTAAGAGCACCCGGATTGAGATGGAGCGGGAATGGGTCTCGGCCAGGGATATGCGGACGAGGAGGCCAAGCAAAAATAATATTTGGAATCATTACGGGAAATTTCCAAATGGGGCAGATACGGAGCGGGTGCCACAGGATAAGGATTTTGTGGGCACGGGGCAACCTTTGAGTTATCCAGGAGACCCGAAAGGGGCGGCTGGAAATATTATTCGTTGCAGGTGTTGTTTGCTGTACCACACAGTTAAACAGATGGAAGAGATTAAACCATATGAGCCGACAGTGTTTCCAACAACGCCTTTGGAAATAGGAGATTTGAAAGATAGCAACCTATTAGGGGGAGGGTTTAATGTAACTAATATTGTTGGAATTGAGCATGGAGGAAAAAGGTTTAAGGCTATTTTTAAACCTGTGGATGGAGAAAATTGGAGTCAGAGAGCGACTATTTCAAACGAGAAGTTTACATTAGCTGAGAGAGAAAATCTTGCTTATGAAATTGATAATAAATTAGGCATTGGAATGACTCCTCCTACAGTTATGCGAGATTTTGGGAAGGGAAAGGGCAGTGCTCAAATGTGGGTGGACGATGCCTCTGGACAATTTGGGTGGCAGGGGAGGGGGCTGTCTCCTGAGGAGAACTTTAAAATAAATCTTTTTGATTATATTATTGGGAATACAGATAGGCATGGTGGTAATTACCTGAGAGTAAAAGCAAATGGAAATCCTGTATTAATTGATCACGGGTATTCTTTTCCAGATCCAAAAAAAGGGGTACAGGTTGGATACAGAGCTCTTAGAAAGACAGGATTGTCTGAATTCGGGAGAATTCCTGTTACTTTTAGGGATAAAGAAATTTCCAATGAACTGCAAGGGGATGTATTGGAGCGACTAAAAAAATTAAAAATAGATGAATTAGCAGGAAAGTATAATTTGACTAAATCAGAGCTGTCGGCATTGAAAGAAAGAATAAAATTAGCGAAAAAAGCAGTTGATGGAAATCAATGTAGATATTTGTTTGACCTTTATGATCAAACTGGCATGGAAGATTTAATTGAGAGGATAGGCAAATGAAAACTGTTGAGTTTTATAGAACTATAGACGAAGGGCAGGAGATAATCGGGGTGGCATTTCTTAGGGGGGATAAAGTTTCTTTTAAGGATTTGCCAACAAAATTGACGGGGGAATTGAGAGAGGGAATTAGAGAAAGGGCGTCAATGACTTTAATCTATCCAAAAGACGGAGTAAAGTTTTTGGAAGCATTGAAATATGCATATTCAGGGAGTATTTTGAGGGCTTCTGATGTAATAGAGTAAGCTATTTTTGAAAAAAATAATTGACAAACTTACTTTTTTCGGAATTTTTACTATATTATTAATATAAATGGATTGAATATTTATATGGAGAGTGGGAAACATGGCACCACAATATTTAGATTTTCCTTTTGAAGTTAAAGCCGCAGACATAAAAGAGGACGGCTCTTTTCGGGGTTATGCCTCTCTTTTTAATCGTAAGCCAGATGCATATGGGGATTTGGTTAGCAAAGGGGCTTTTCTGGACACTATTGCTAAGGGGGGGAGGAATGAGTCTGGGGTTGCAATGCTCTGGCAACATGATACATCGCGAATCCCTGGTATCTGGTTTTCTTTGCGAGAGGATAGTAAAGGACTTGTCTCAGATGGCCGTCTTGCAATCAATACAACTCTGGGCAAGGATGTTCATGAGATTTTGAAATTGGCTGCTGAACTGGGGACTTTTAAATTGGGACAGTCGATTGGCTATGATGCTGTTGAATACGAAGTCGATGAAAAAAGGAAGACCCGTGATTTAAAGAAAATTGAACTTTGGGAAATTAGCCTTGTCACATTCCCTGCTAAGGTAGGGGCGAATGTGTTGACGGTGAAATCAATAGAAGAGGCCGAGACACCTCGCGAATTGGAAGATCTCCTGCGGGAGGCAGGACTTTCAGGTACAATCGCAAAGTATTTGGTCAAATTATGCAGGCCCTCCTTGCGGGAGGTTGGGACGATAGGGCCGTTGGAGGCTGGGTTGCTGGCTGAGATACTTGCCAGCTTAACAAAAACGAATGAGGAATTTGAGACACTCTACAAGTCCGTTGTTCCATTCAAATCCTATCCCCTTGCTGATGAGGGGGAGGCATGGGATGCTGGGGCACAGGTTAAAGCTGCTGATGTTGATGATCTGAAAAAGATGTGTACTTGGTATGATAAACCTAATGCAGATAAGAAAGCAGCATATAAGTTGCCTCACCACAAGCAAAAGGGTTATACGACTGTCTGGCGTGGGGTTGCTGCAGGAATGGCCCGTTTGCTTCAGGCAGGCACGTTGATTCCTGATGCAGACCGCAAAGGGTGTTACAACCACCTGGCGAAGCATTATAAGGAGTTCAAAAAGCCTGTGCCTGATTTCAAGGAATACAGTGACCAGGAATGGCTTGCAATGTTTCCTGACTATGCAATGGAAATTGGGATGGGTGGAATATTGGAGAGTTTATCTGAAATGAATTTACCAAATTAAGAAGGAGGAATTTAAAATGCCTGAAACACAAACACTTGAGCCTGAAGTTGTGAAAGCAGTACAGACCGAGATCAAAAAATTAGGGGATAATGTAAAAAAGAACTATGAGGATTTGCAGAAGAGATATGGCGAGCTGAAATCCTTGTTAGAGGCCAGCGAGGGGAAGTTTGATTCCCTTGTTCAGACCCAGATCAATAAATTGGGAGAGGACATCACGACTCGTCAGGAAGCCTTGGAGCAGAAGATTGTTTCAATCAAGATCGAAGAGGAAAAGAAAGCCCTGAACGATCGGATGGACGAACTCGATGCCGCTATAAAGCGGCAGCTCAAAGAATCTTCTGACTCTGTTAAAGAGGGGCCTGAGGACAAAAAGAATGCCTGGGATTTTAAAATTGCTGCGATGGCTACAGGAGGTCGTTTTGAGAATGGGTCCAATTGGGAGCAATTGCGGGACCTGAAGCCGGACGTTGATGAATATAAGGCTTATACTGATGCCTTTGAAGGGTGGATCAGAAGGAATGTTGCTGGTCTTATTCCTCCTGAAGAGGTTAAAGCTCTTTCAGTTGGAATTGACCCTGATGGTGGGTATACAGTGACTCCAGTTATGAATAATAACATTGTGGAACGCCTTTTTGAGCTTGACCCATTGAGATCATTGGCGTCTGTAGAAACTATTTCCACTGGTGCAATTGAGTGGCTGGTTGATTATGATGAGGCCGGTGGAGGCTGGGAAGGCGAGACCGAGAAAGGAGCCGAGACAGGGACACCAAAGATTTTCAAAAAGAGAATTCCTGTGCATGTACTTTATGCCAAGCCGAGGGCCACACAAACCCTGTTGGAAGATTCTGCTATTAATATTGAGAGTTGGTTGGCAGACAAGCAGGCTAACCGTTTCTTGCGGCTTGAGTCTGCGGCCTTTGTCGATGGCAATGGAGTTGGAAAGCCGAGGGGCTTTTTGACATACGGCGATTATGCCACTGCTGGAGTTGATGAGTGGGGTAAGGTTGAACGCCAGAACATCGGGGATCCGATTACTGCTGATGGCCTTATTGCCCTGAAGTTTAGGTTGATTGAGCAGTATCTACAGAGGGGCACTTTCTTAGTCAATCGTCTGGTGGTTGCAGATTTTATGCAACTGAAGGACGGGGCAGGGCGGTATTTGTGGAGTCCTGGATTGAAAGAGGATGAATACAGCACCCTGTTAGGATTACCTTTGAGGATGAGTACAACGATGCCGATTCAGGCTGGAAATGCTCGTTCAGTGGCTATTGCTGATTGGCGAGAGGCATATATGATTGTTGACCGCCTTGGGGTCACTGTACAACGTGATCCTTACACCAAAAAACCTTATATAGAGTTCTACACAAGAAAAAGGGTTGGTGGAGATGTAATCAACTTTCAGGCGATCAAGCTCGGTGTTGTAGCATAAACCTAGAAAATAGTAATCTGCTCGGCGGGTTTTAAAGCCCGCCGAGCAATGAAGGAGGAAATATTATGGGTGGAGTAAGAGATGGATACAGTAACTTCAAGTTTTTCCAAGCGTTTGACCCTTTTATAACGACTGATCCCCCGGCACATGCGGGAGTTGCAGTTGATACGCAGGGGTATGAAACTTGTACTTTTATCGTAAATGTTGGGGATACGGCTTCTGCCGGAGCTATGGCCGCCGACGATTTCCATCAGCTTAAGCTGGAGCATTACAACAGTGTAGCATTGGCGTGGTCAGAGGTTTACCCCTCTCAAATGATTCATAGCGTAGTCGGTCAGGATGGGGCATATTCTGCTTTGGATTCAGGTATATTTCAGAGCATTATTTCCTCATCTGATCCTGGTGGATGTTCAACTCAGTATGTGGTTGGATACAAAGGACCGCATCGTTTGGCTAGGCTCTATTTGTCTGGTGAGAATACTCCGTCAACTATGTATATTGCGGCGATAGCGATTCTGGGGTTGCCTGCAAATTGGCCAGTTAATGTACCAGTGTAGTTAACTATGTAGTCTTAGGCTGGAGAACCGAAATTCTCCAGCCTACTTGAAATAGGAGAATGAGCATGGCTCAAAATGAAACTTATCAGACTAAAACATATCAGGAGCGTGGTGGAGGTGCTTTTGTCTTTGGTTCTGGTGGAGAAGGTAGGGTAGAATCAGGCGGGGCTTTTATTCCTTGTCGAAAGATTCTTGGTCTTAATTCTGTATCTGATGCTGGTGCTGGTGTAGGGGTTCTTTCTGAAGTAAATCTTCCTTTTAGTACAGGCATTGTTATATTTTCTGCTGAATCTAATTTGATCAACGGTTCTTTTTGGATTGATTCCCCCTCTGTTGGTGCTGATGTAACTCTTATTGCGAGAGGTGATATTACAGGAACCTTTGCAAATGAGAGCACTATTATTGAAGTGTCTCTTTCGGGTTGCACCCTTCTTGGCTCTGAAGGCAGGGCCATACTCAGTTTTGAAATGCATACATCGAAAGCAAGTGATCCTTGGATTCAAATGAAGAGTTTTGCAGATGGGGTATGGTCAATCGTTGCCCAAAATGGAAGTATAACTGAATAAAAATAGGAGGCTTTTATCATGGCTCAAGATGAAACTTATCAAACTGCTGTATATCAGGAACGGGAGGGAGCGGCCCTTGTTATTGGTTCTGGTGGAATGGGCAGAATAGAATCAGGCGGTGTAATAAGAAGCCCTGTTATTGTGATAAACCCAAGTGTTACTGCCGAATGTTTTTCTGTAGCGGAATTACCTATTAGTTATGGCACTCTCATATTTTCTGGAGGGGCTGCGGCTGCATGGAGTGCATCGTGTCGGCTCGGGTCCTGTTCTGTTGGGGCCGATTTAATGATAATGCTGAGAGGTGATCCCGATGGTACATTCACTAATGAGACAGCAGAGTTGGATTTTTCAATTTCTGGCACTCCTTGCATTCTCCTTCTTTCCACTGGTGGTGCAGGAAGTGGATGGGAAATGAACACGTCAGCCGCAAGTGATCCCTGGGTGCATATAAAGTGTTTCACGGACGGGATATGGTCAATTGTTGGCACCGGCGGAAACGTTATTGAGTAAAGGAGATATTATGCCTAAGATAAGAGTGACAAGAACAACGCCGGTGGCTACTGATGGGGTTCACATCCGGCTTTTTCAGGCAGGATGGGAAGGGGACGTTGAGAAAGATGTTGCCGATTTACTTGTTTACAAGCTTAAAATTGCGACGTTTGTTAGAGAGAGGGCAATGCCAGAGCCTTCAGAAAAGGCTGTTATTGAATCTGCCCCAGAAATTAAAGAAGGAGACACTGAAGAAAAGCCAGAGGAGATAGAGTCAGAAGAAGTGCCCTATATCCGGGTTTTTCAGTTGGCAAAGGAATGGGGAGTTTCCAATCGCCTGATTTTGAATAAAGCAAAGGATTTGGGGATTGCTGCGACTGCCCCTGCATCGAATCTTTCTGATGAAGAAGTAAAACGATTAAAGACTGCACTGGGGCTTAGTGATAAATGACCTATGGATTAGCAGAGCAAGAGCTTGGTTTTGGAGAAGGGCTTGCCCGTAAAACGGGGAGGTTGATTTCTAAAGCATTGCCTTCTCATGGGAACCGTGTTTGGGAGGTTACATCAGGCCCAGCTATTGAACCTATTACTCTTGATGAAGTAAAGTCTTTTTCCGGTATTGATTACCCTGATCATGATGACATGTTAGAGGGGTTCATTGAGGCTGTTAGAGGGGCGGCTGAAGAATATACTGGCCGAGCCTTTATTGAGCAGACAGTGCAGATGAAAATGGATTATTGGCCGAGGACGGCCGTTGAACTGCCATGCCCCCCATTGATTTCTGTAACGAAAATTGTGACCTTAGACGAAGATGATGCCGAGACTGAATATGATTCTGACAATTATTATGTTATTACAGAGGGGGCTCCAGGCAAAATTGTACTGAAGAAGTCTGTTACTGCTCCCCGAAATACAGTCAGGAATTATGGCGGATTTTTGATCGAGTTTAAGGCGGGATATGGAAATGCTGCAAGTGATGTGCCGCAAGCAATTTGCAATGGGATTAAAATTTGGGTAGGGACTACTTATGCGACACGGGTTATTGATCCGAAAAAGCCTCCGCCTGAAGCCCGTGCCTTTTTGGATTTATATCGATTAGGAACATTGATTATAAGATGAGTTGGATTACACCAAAACTTTCAAATCGGGTTCAAATTTTAAAGCCCTCTCAAGAGCCAAATGAGGCTGGGGGATTCGATTTTGGATTTGGCTTTCCTTTAGGAGAAGGTTTTGGTGGAAGCGGTTTTGATTACCTTGCTCCGTTGGCAACTGTTTGGATGGGCTTTTCTCCGGTTGGATATAAAGGAACTGGTCAAAAATATATTCGAGGAAAGCAAGTCAATGAGACCGTCACACATGAGTTTATTGTTCGACCTTTGGCAGTGGCAAATCTGGGTAAAGAATTCGGTGGGGCATTTGCTGTTGGTTTTAAATCTATGCCGGATTTGGGGCCATTAAAATCTGATTATTATCTGTTCCTTCAGAAGAGTTCATCTGTTAGAGGAAGACTTTTTCGGGTTGATAGTATCGTGAATGTTAAAGAAGCAAAAGAATATCTTTCTGTTGCAGTAGAAGAGATTGAGGAGAGAGGTACAGGTTTTCCAGCATGATTGATTCAGAGGCATTGAAAGAGTTGAATAAGAAATTGGATAAGATCGGAAAGAAGTTAATGGGTGTTGTAAAAGAAATTCCTGATCCAGTTACACGAGAATTGGTGATTGGCGCTAATGATATTCGTAACACGATTATTGATTCAATGCAGAGGGGGAAAAAAACAGGCAAGAAATATCGAAGGGGGAAAAAAGAACATCAAGCATCTGCTCCCGGTGAAGCCCCTGCCGTTGATTATGGAGAGTTGCTTCGCTCAATTATGTTTGATGTACGGGAAATGGAAGTTGAAGTTGGAAATGAGGCTGGGGCTCCATATGGAAAATTTCTTGAAACAGGAACAGAAGATATAGAACCAAGACCATGGCTTGAGCCCTCTGTTGCAAAGTATAAGGAAGAAATTATCAAGTCTGTTGGTAAGGTTTCTTTTGAAACAATCAGACAACCGTTTGAGGATTTATAAATGAAGATAGGGCTGATTGTACTTAAATTAAGAGCAAACAAGACTCGTTTCGGAGATATGGTTGCGGGGGCTGCTGAACTGGCCTATGCATTGACAGGTACATTGACTAAGGAAGTTGCTTTTGTAATCCCTTTGACTGAGACGGCAAAAGCGAATGATCTTGACAGTGGCATTAGCCAGAAGATAACGGAAAAGTTTGGAGTGATTGTTGCCCTGGATAATGCAACCTCAGATAGAGATAAAACGGGGTTGACTGCTTATGATACTTTGCATGATATTCGGGCAGAGATTTTTAGTGCAATATTGGGGTGGCAAATACCAGGAACGGAAGACTTAGTTTCGTATGGTGGGGGTCGAACCATTGGCATTACACGGGCCACTTTTTGGTATCAATTTGAATTTGCGACTGTAACCCGGATTGATGATGATGACGGGGTTGATGTTGGGGCAGCGTCTTTAGATGATTTTAATACAGTCTATGCTCAGTGGATTTTAGCTCCCAGTGCTTATTTGCCGGTTGGAGGGGTACCAGTCGCAGCCTTTATGCCTGATATGACCTCGATAGTGGATTTGACAGATGATCCACGAGATGGGGCATTTGCAAGAGGGTTCGGAATCAAGTTTGAAACTTTTGATGAAAATAGAAGGAGTTAGCCATGTTAGCCATGTATGGTAAAGAATTTTTAATTCCCGTGAATGATTTAATGGTGCGTGATCCAGTAACAAAGAAGCCTTTGCCAAGAGAAGGAGCAATGAAACCAACAAGAGGCCCCTTGGGTCGTTATTGGAACAGGCGGATCAGAGACGGAAGTGTGATAATAGGAAAGTCAGTTGTTAAAAAGCAGCCGGTTCAACCTGTTATTCAAAGAAGTAGAAAAATAAATGAGAAAGAGGAGGGATAAATCATGATTTCTTTCAACAATATTCCCGACACTATAAGAACTCCAGGGGTTTATCTGGAGGTTGATAATTCAAGGGCTCTCAAAGGATTAATTCAGAATCCTCATAGGGCATTAATCATAGGTCAAAAGGCTGGTCATTCAGATACTCCAGCTGACCAACTCGGCGATGCTGATGTTGATACAGTGATGGCAATTACAAATGATAATCTTGCAGATGGATTTTTTGGAGTTGGCTCTCCTTTGGCCAGGATGTGCAATATTTTCAAGGCAAATAATCCCAATACAGAATTGCAGGCATTAGCTCTTGCAGTTTCAACAGGGGATGTTCATGCAAGTTGCGATCTTAATTTTTCTGATGCATTAAATGATACTGTTGCATCTGTTGCGGGCACATACTATTTGATGATTAATGGGCTTACATGTTATGTTGATATTGCAGTGGGTGATTCTGGAGGAGACATTGCCGAAAATTTAAAATTAATAATCAATTCAATTGATAATCTTCCTGTATGGGCGTCATTATCAACATATAATGCGGCTAGTATGGGTAGGCTTGAATTGGAAGTGATGTATTCTGGGACACTCGGAAACGAAATGGATATCCGAGCGAATTATTATCAAGGTCAGGTTTTTCCTTCTTGTTTTAGCGCGTCTGTAGAAAGAGCGAGCGCTGGTGCAGTCGGTGGGGGTTCTGTCTTATCATTTACTGACGGAACTGGAACTGTGCATCTTGATAGCGCCTGGGCATTAATTGATAACGATCAGTACCATTATATCATTCAGCCATATACTGATGCTACAAATCTGACAGCAATAGAGGGTGAGCTTGAAGATAGATTTTTGCCCTTGAATGATTTACAGGGACATGGGTTCACAATGATTCGTGATTCTCATGCTGGATTGACAACGAAGGTTGCTGCAACTGCCGCTGGTGGGGGCAGAAACTCTCCTCATAATACAATCATGGGGGCAACGGGCTCACCTAATAGCGTTGAGGAGTGGGCAGCGGCTCTTGGGGCCGTTGCTGCTTGGAATTTGAACAATGATCCGGCACGACCCCTTCATTTCTTAAAATTGAAAGATCTTTTGCCCCCTAAAATTGAAGATCGTTATTCCAGGGCAGAGAGAGATATTCATCTTTATGATGGTATTGCTACTCA
>Ga0307428_1000898_pt1 | contig 16477 bp, 14 predicted proteins | sample SalMarWE160240MG_FD_202161 | JGI IMG/M metagenome (GOLD analysis project Ga0307428, IMG submission 202161) | Salt marsh sediment microbial communities from the Plum Island Ecosystem LTER, Massachusetts, United States - WE1603-240 | ecosystem: Environmental > Aquatic > Marine > Intertidal zone >...
TCCAATATTGCCGGGCTCAAAGCCGCCGGCGTCGAGATCGTGTCGCTTACTGAAGCGCTCCAGCACCCGCCGTCGTGGCTGGAGGAGAGCCTCGGCAGGATCAATGCCCAAGACCGCGATGCGGTGCTGGCGCTGAACCTCGCGCTGATGAGCGGTGGCGTTGCGCTCCGCGCCGGCAAGGGCGTCACCCTCGACAAGCCGGTGCACCTCATCAATCTCGATGCCGGGGCTGAAGTTGCAAGCGTCGTCACCCGCAACGTCGTTCTTCTCGAGGAGGGCGCCTCGTTCACTCTGCTGGAAAGCTATGGCGGCAACGGTAACAATGAGATCCAGCGGAACGCCGTGACCGAGGTCAAGATCGGCAAGGAGGCGAGCCTCACCCACATCAAGTTCCAGCGCGAGCATGACAAGGCCTTTCACCTCGGCACTTGGCTCGTCAAGATCGGTGACGATGCCCGCTATCAGGCCTTCCAATTCTCGACTGGCGCCATGCTGTCCCGCAATCAGGTCTATGCCTGCTTCGCCGGCGAGGGCTCGTCGCTCGATGTCTCCGGTGCGCTCCTGATGCGTGATCACCAGCATTGCGACACCACTCTTCTCATCGAGCATCGCGTGCCGCGCTGCGAGAGCCGCGAGCTGTTCAAGGCCGTGCTCGACGGCGACGCCCGTGGCGTGTTCCAGGGCAAGATCATCGTCTCGCCCGGCGCGCAGAAGACTGACGGCAAGCAGATGGCCCAGGCGCTGCTGCTTTCCGAGACCGCAGAGTTCGACTCCAAGCCCGAGCTTGAGATTTTCGCCGACGACGTCGTCTGCGGTCACGGCGCGACCTCCGGTCAGATCGACGAGGACCTGTTGTTCTACCTCGAGGCCCGCGGCATCCCCGAGGTTCAGGCGCGTGCGCTTTTGGTGCAGGCCTTTGTCGGCGAGGCGCTTGAGCGCATCGAGCATGAGGAGCTCCGCGACGCGCTTGGCCGCGCCTCGGCCGACTGGCTCGGCGTGACCTTCGACTGACGGCGGGAGAACCGATGACGGTCTTGCCAAAGTCCCTGGAGAGCGAGATCGCGACGGCAGCGCCTTACGACGTCGAAGCCGTGCGTGCCGATTTTCCCATTCTCGCCGAGCAAATCCACGGCCGCCCGCTGGTCTATCTCGACAACGGCGCCTCGGCGCAGAAGCCGAAACGCGTGCTCGACACCATAACCCGCGCCTATAGCCACGAATACGCCAACGTCCATCGCGGGCTGCATTATCTGAGCAACCTCTCCACCGCCAATTTCGAGAAGGCGCGGGAGACGGTGCGGCGCTTCCTCAATGCGCGCTCAGATGCCGAGATCATCTTCACCCGCAACGCCACCGAGGCCATCAACCTTGTCGCCAGCTCCTATGGCGGCGTTCATATCGGCGAGGGCGACGAGATCCTGCTCACCATCATGGAGCATCACTCCAACATTGTGCCCTGGTACTTCCTGAAGGAACGCCACGGCGCGGTGCTGAGATGGGCGCCGGTCACGGACGCAGGCGAGTTTCCGCTCGACAAGTTCGAGGCGCTGCTCGGCCCCCGCACCAAGATGGTGGCCATCACCCAGATGTCGAACGTCCTCGGCACCATCGTCCCGATTAAGGAGGTGGTGCACATGGCCCACGACCGCGGCATCCCGGTCCTGGTCGATGGCGCCCAGGGCGCGGTGCACCTCCCGGTCGACGTGCAGGATCTCGATTGCGACTTCTACGCCTTCACCGGCCACAAGCTCTATGGCCCAACCGGCATCGGCGTGCTCTACGGCAAGAAGGCGCTGCTCGAGGCCATGCCGCCTTATCAGGGCGGCGGGGAGATGATCGGCACCGTCACCACCGAGCGCATTACCTATGCCGAGCCGCCGCATCGCTTCGAGGCTGGCACGCCAGCGATCGTCCAGGCCATCGGACTTGGCGCCGCGATCGACTATGTCGAAAGCGTCGGCCGCGGGCGCATTCGTGACCATGAGACCAAGCTGCTCGCCTATGCCATGGAGCGCCTTGGCGAGCTCAAGTGGCTCCGCATTTTCGGCCGCGCCAAGGACAAGGGCTCGATCATCTCCTTCGAGATGGAGGGCGCGCACCCCCACGATGTGAGCACCATCCTCGACCACTATGGCGTGGCGGTCAGGGCCGGAACCCATTGCGCCGAGCCGCTGTTGGCCCGGTTCGGGGTGACCTCGACAGCGCGGGCCTCCTTCGCCATGTATAATACCGTCGAAGAAGTTGATAGGCTGGTCGAGGCGCTGCACAAGGCGCGTGAACTGTTTGCTTGAACCGAAACACCGAGATGACTGAAAAGATTCGAGATCAGGACGATCGGATGGTGCCGCCGGAGGCGACGCCCGAGCTTCCAGCTGCCCGTAGCCCCGAGCCGGCGCCCGAGCCTGCTGCTGCGGCTGACACCGGCACTGGCGAGGCGGAAACCGCGCCAGAGCACGATCAGCTCAAGGACGACATCGTCGGCGCGCTCAAGACGGTCTACGACCCCGAGATCCCCGTCGATATCTATGAGCTCGGCCTGATCTACCGCATCGATGTCGATGCGGACCGGAATGTCGAGCTCGACATGACCTTGACCGCCCCTGGCTGCCCGGTGGCCGGCGACATGCCGGGCTGGGTGGAAAACGCGGTCTCGGCCGTCCCCGGCGTCGGCCAGGTGAAGGTCAACCTCGTCTTCGATCCGCCCTGGGACACGAGCCGCATGTCCGACGAGGCGCGGCTGACCTTGAACATGTTCTAGGCAGGGGACTTGATCCTATCCTTGCGCCAACCCAAGTTTGAGCCATGACCACCCGCACGCCACCGAAAGTTATTACCCTGACCGATGCCGCCGCCGAGCGCATTCGCGCCTTGATGGCAGCGGCCGGCGCCAACGCCACCGGCTTGCGCATCGGCGTCAAGAAGGGCGGCTGCGCTGGCATGGAATACACCATGGAATATGCCGCCGAGCCGGATCCTCGTGACGAGCTCGTCGAGGACAAGGGCGTGCGCATTCTGATCGAGCCGACCGCGGTCCTGTTCCTGCTCGGCACCGAGATGGATTACAAGACCGACCGCATGAGCTCGGGCTTCGTCTTCAAAAACCCGAACCAGACGTCCGCCTGCGGCTGCGGCGAGTCGGTTGAGCTGACCCCCGCCAATGCGGCGGGGCTCGAAACCTCGGATAAGCCTTCCTAAGGCTTTGGCCCGCGGCTAGGCGCTGTTCTCAGCCGGCCCCGCGACCCTCAGATCTCCGCACTCGACCCGGTCGCGGCCGCCTTGCTTGGCGGCATAGAGGCAGCGGTCGGCACGCTGGACGAAGGCCTGGAGCGATTCCCCAGGCTGATACACGGCGATGCCGACTGAGAGCGTCAGCTTGCTGAGCTCGGTCTCGCTCGACATCTGGACCAGCGCGCACGCCTTGATGGTTTCCCTCAGCTTGTCGGCGAGCTTTACCGCGTCGGCCAGTGCGGTGCGCGGCAACAAGAGCGCGAACTCTTCGCCGCCATAGCGCGACAGGTGGTCGCCGCCTTTGATGTTCGTCTTCAGCGTTTGCGCCACGACCCTCAACACCTGGTCTCCGGTCTGGTGGCCGAACGTGTCGTTGAAGCGCTTGAAATGATCGACGTCGGCGAGCGCGAGGCAAAGCGGGTCGCCCGACTTCGCCGCCTCGGCGCTCTCCATGTCGAGCGCTTGATCGAAGCGCCGGCGATTGGCGACCCCAGTCAGGCCGTCGGTCAGGGAATCGGCACGGACCATCTCGAGGACGTGATGCAGACCCTGGATCAGCGTCTTCGAGTTGACGGCGCGCTTGGCGAGCGTCCGGCTGTTCTCGGCCATCTGCTGCGTCACTTTGTGTAAGGAGTCGACGACGCCCTTGAGCTGACCCGGGGTGGCGATGCGCTCCAATTCCCCAGCCACCTGTTCCAGCGAGTGGCCGAAATCCTCGCTCGAGCGTGACGCCGTATGGATCGTGTCGATGACCTGATTGAGCTCGGCCGCCACCTGGGCGCCCACCTCGCCGACCTTCTGGTTCAATCGATGCTGGGGAAAATGCGCAGTCAGCAGCCGCTCGACGTCCTCTTCCGGAAGGCTCGCATGTGCAAACACCGCGTCGCGAATGGCATAGTTCAGCTCTTGGTCGTAGCCGGCGGCGTAGGTGAAGAACAGCTCGTAGTTCCGGGGCACCGGCGGCGTTTGCAGCTGCTTCAGATAGGTGAAGGCGCGTTCGCCCGTCGCCACCGCCCACTCGAAGTTCCGGTCGTCGGACAAGCTCTCCCCCTCGTCCCCTTGGCGGATCCTGAAGTTCAGCATGGAGATGGGAATGGAAGTCTCCGACACCGACGCTAAGCCGGGCCGCTTAATGCGCCGTTAAGTCTGAGGCGGAGGTTAGTCGAGGGGACGGACCGAGCGCGTCATGAAGGCTGGCACATGCTCGCCCATGCCGCGGACGCCGCTCCGCGGCGCGTGTGTGGGCTTCGGCGACGGCTTGGCCGGTTGCGGCTTGGTGGCCAGGCTGCGTTCGTTGTGCTGTGCGCCTTTCGGCGGACTTGGAGGCTGTTGCGGTTGTACCTGCGGCTCTGGGCGCAGCGGTTGGGCGTTCGCGGCTCGATCCTTGTTCTGGACCTCAGGTTTCGCCGTTGCCGCCGGCCTGTGGCCGTTGCCGCCCTTCGGACGCCGCGACCGTGAGCCACGCTTGTGGCGTCCGTTCGAACGGCCACGCTCCTCGGCGGGCTGGGCCAGGTCGTCCTCGGTGTGCTGACCGTCGATCCACGGGATGTCCTGGTTCAGCATCCGCTCGATCGCCTTGATCGCCTTGAAATCCTTGGGCGTGACCAGGGTGGCGGCGAAGCCTTCGCGACCGGCGCGGCCAGTGCGGCCGATGCGATGGATATAGTCTTCAGGATGGATCGGCACGTCGTAGTTGAAGATGTGGCTGACATCGGGGATGTCGAGGCCGCGCGCGGCGACATCGCTCGCGGCGAGAAACGCGATGGTGCCGTTGCGGAAGGCGTCGAGCGTCGCCGTGCGCTGATGCTGGTCCATGTCGCCATGCAGTCCGCCGGCATTGAAGCCGTGGCGCAGCAGCGAGCGGAGCAGAATGCCAACGTCCTTCTTACGGTTGCAGAAGATGATGGCGTTCTTGACGTTGCTTTCGCGCAATAACGTTCGGAGCGCGTCGCGTTTTCCGGCGGCGTCGTCCGGGGCCTTCTTCAGCCGCTGCACAATGGTCGCCGCGGCGGTCGATTGGGGCGCGATCTCGATACGCTCGGGCCGGTGCAGGAACTTATCGGCGAGGCGCTGGATCTCGGGGGGCATCGTTGCGGAGAAGAACAGCGTCTGGCGGGTGAAGGGGAGCAGTTTGCAGATGCGCTCGATGTCGGGGATGAAGCCCATGTCGAGCATGCGGTCGGCCTCGTCGATCACCAGGATCTCGACGCCGTTGAGCAACAGCTTGCCGCGGCTGAAATGGTCGAGCAGGCGTCCGGGCGTTGCGATCACCACGTCGGCGCCGCGATCGAGCTTGCGGTCCTGGTCGTCATAGGACACGCCGCCGATCAGAAGCGCGACGGTAAGGTTATGGTTCTTGCCGAGGATTTCGAAATGCTCGGCGACTTGCGCCGCGAGCTCGCGGGTCGGCTCCAGGATCAGCGAGCGCGGCATACGCGCCCGCGCGCGACCGCGTTCGAGCCTGGTCAGCATCGGCAGCACGAAGGATGCCGTCTTGCCGGTGCCGGTCTGGGCGATGCCGAGCACGTCACGTCCGGTGACGGCGTGCGGCACGGCCTGGGCTTGAATGGGAGTGGGAGTGTCGAAGCCCGCAGCGGTAACCGCGGACAAAACTTTTGGACTCAGGCCAAGTTGTGAAAAGCTCATGCGTTAGTTAAACAATCGCGGGCCCGAAGCACCGCGCGCGTTTCTTTCTTTACAACAGCACAACTGCTGCAACGATTCGTGCAGCATGCGCAAGATACACCTCAAGCATAGTGGCGAATAAGCCCCCTCATGCTACCTCTCACATAAGGGGCCGGGGAACGCTCTGCAAGGGGCAAATGGCCGCTTTCCTTAGCGTTCGCGACATGTCCTCCCCACCTATTCTGCGTCCCCGGGCTTCCCGCCGTCATCTTCGGCCGCACCCGAGAGGGCCTTTGGCGGTGTTTTTTCCACGCTATAAGTCCCCGGCGTTCCGGCTTTGACAAACAACAGAATGTCCTTGTCGGCTTCGAAGTCGTAAGCGCTGACCACGACATAGACTTCGTTGTCTTTGTTCTCCTCGCCGTCGATCTGGATCGAGGCGTTCGGCAGGTTCTGGTCGTTAACCTCCTTGACGGCGACGGTCTTCACCACGCTGGGGATCGGACTGTCGTCGCTGAGCGCGAGCCACTGCAGATAGACTCTGGCGCCGAAATTGTCCCCCGAGCCGGACATGAGCACGAAGGCGCGGTAGAGGCCGCCTTGCTTGCCGTCCGACCACGACCCGCCGGTGACCACGTCGGCGATCTGCGGCGATAGGCTCTCGACCAGCTTGGCATCGTCCTCAGCCGCGGCGGGGCCAAGCGGAACAAGCGAACAGACGACAATCGCGGTGGCACGCAGGATGGTCTTGAACATCATCGGAGTCCCTCTTGCTTCAGACTGGCAGGTAGGCGGCTTCGCCGCGCCGCCGCACTTTGGCGCTATAGAGTATGGCATCCCATTGTGACAGAGTGTGCGCCGCCCGTCCCGGTCATGCGATGAAGAGCGCGCCATGCAGGACTATGCCGATGTCGTGATCAAGCCGCCGCTGTTGTTCGCCGGCGCGCTTGTGCTCGGCTGCCTGTTGAGCTGGCTCGTTCCGCTCAGCCCTGGGCTCGGCGCGGCGAATCTGCGGGCGCTTGGCGCGGGCGGCGCGCTCGCCATCGCCGGTCTCGCGCTCGGGCTGTTCTCGATCCGCGAGTTCAAGCAGGCCGGCACCAGCGTCGTCCCCGGCGAGCCGTCGACGATGCTGATCGAGCGTGGCCCGTATAGGTTCACGCGGAACCCGATCTATATCGGCATGGTGATCCTTTATTTCGGCCTTGCCGTCATGCTGACGAGCGCCTGGATGCTGCTGCTTTTGATCCCGGTACTGATGATCCTCCAGCGTGGCGTCGTCGAGCGCGAGGAGGCCTATCTCACCGCCAAGTTCGGTGATGCCTATCGCCAGTTTCAGACCCGCGTGCCGCGCTGGCTGTGAACGTCAAATATCGAGCTCGTCAGGCGTGGCGAACGCGGCGCGCTCCTGGATGAAGCGGAAGCGGGCGTCGGGCTTGTTGCCCATCAGCTGATCCACCACCTTGGTGGTGAGGGCGCGCTCGTCCTCGACGATCTCGACCTTGAGCAGCGTGCGGCTGCTCCTCTCCATGGTCGTCTCTTTGAGCTGTTTCGGCATCATCTCGCCCAAGCCCTTGAAACGGGAGACGTCGACCTTGCCTCTGCCATTGAACTCGGACTTCAGCAGCCTCTCCTTATGCGCGTCGTCGCGGGCATAAGCGATCTTGGCGCCCTGACTCAAGCGATAGAGCGGCGGAACGGCGAGATAGAGGTGGCCGCCGTCGATCAGCCCGCGCATCTCCTGATAGAAGAAGGTGATCAGCAGCGAGGCGATGTGGGCGCCGTCGACGTCGGCGTCGGTCATGACCACCACCTTCTCGTAGCGAAGGTCCTCCTCGCGGTATTGCGCGCCGGTGCCGCAGCCGAGCGCCTGCACCAGGTCTGACAGCAGCTGGTTGTCGGCGAGCTTCGACGAGCTTGCGCTGGCTACGTTCAGGATCTTGCCCCTGAGCGGCAGCACCGCTTGGCTCGTGCGATCGCGCGCCTGCTTGGCGGAGCCGCCAGCGCTGTCGCCCTCGACGATGAAGATCTCGGTGCCTTCCGCCGCGCTCAAGGAGCAGTCCGCGAGCTTGCCGGGCAAGCGCAAGCGCCGCGTCGCCGTCTGCCGCCCAATCTCCTTTTCCTTCCGGCGGCGAAGCCGCTCCTCGGCGCGGTCGACCACCCAATCCAGCAGGCGGTTGGCCTGGGACGGGTTGCCCGTAAGCCAATGGTCGAAGGCATCGCGAATCGTGGTCTCGACGAGGCGCGTCGCTTCTTGGCTCGCCAGCCGGTCCTTGGTCTGCCCTTGGAACTCCGGCTCGCGGATGAAGATCGAGAGCAGCGCGCAAGCCGTGGACAGCACGTCGTCGGCCGTCACCTGTGCGCTCCGCTTGTTGCCGGTGAGCTCGCCATAGGCGCGCAACGCTTTGACCAGCGCCGAGCGCAAGCCGGCCTCGTGCGTGCCGCCCTCGGGCGTCGGCACGGTGTTGCAATAGGTGTTGAGGAAGCCGTCGGCATCGGCGACCCAGGCGATGGCCCATTCCACGGCGCCATGTCCCTCGCGCTTGTGGCTCCTGCCGGTGAACATGTCTTTGGCGACGGTTTCCTGGCCGTCGATGCGGGAGGCGAGAAAGTCCTTCAGGCCGCCGGGGAAATGTAGCACCGCGCTTGCCGGCGTCTCCTTGTCGTTGGCGAGCAGCGCCAGCGCGCATGACCAGCGGATCTCGACCACGCCGAAGAGATAGGCCTTGGAGCGCGACATGCGGAACAGCCGCGCGGGGTTGAACGCGACGCCCTTGCCGAAGATCTTCGGATCGGGCTTGAAGCGGACCGTGGTGCCGCGGCGGTTCTTCACCGGCCCGAGATTCTTCAGCGGGCCGTCCGGCGTCCCGCGCGTATAGGTCTGGCGGTAGAGCTTTTGGCCCAGCGCGGCCTCGACCTCGAGCGTCTCCGACAGGGCATTGACCACGGAGATGCCAACACCATGCAGACCGCCGCTCGTGTCGTAGACCTTGGAGTTGAACTTCCCGCCCGAATGGAGCGTGGTCATGATCACTTCGAGCGCCGATTTCTTCTTGAACTTGGGATGCGGGTCGACGGGGATGCCGCGGCCATTGTCGGTCACGCTGAGGAAACCGTCCGCTTCCAGCGTTACCTCGATGCGAGTGGCGTGGCCCGCGACCGCCTCGTCCATGGCATTGTCGAGCGCCTCGGCAAAGAGATGATGCAGCGCCCTCTCGTCGGTGCCGCCGATATACATGCCGGGGCGCCGACGCACGGGCTCGAGCCCCTCCAGCACCTCGATGTCGGCTGCAGTATAGGTGCCGTCGCCGCCGGACGCAGGGGCACGCTTGCCGCCGCGAGAGGCTTTGGCGGCAAGTGGTTTCTTCTTCAACTCATCCTCGATCTTGGCGAACAGATCGCGTGAGGATGCGGCGGCTTTGCGCATGGAGCGAATCCCGGCGACCACAAACGAATCTCTGAAAGAGTGAGACTGATGTTAGCTCGCACGCGTCTGCGGCTTTTTCAAGAGACCTTCGGTCTGCGTCCGGCTCACGCGATCTTGCCGCCGCCGATCTTGGTGATGACCATGACCGAGGGCCGGGGCGGCATGCCGTCCTTGAAATCGGGCCAGCGCGTCACCGGATCGCTGAAGGTGGAGGGGCGGCCGAAGCCGATCAAGGCCTCGGCGCCATCGGCGCCCGGATGCTGCACCGCGAGGAACAGCGTGTCGCCATCAGGGGTGAAGCAAGGGCCGCAGAGCTCAGCCCCGACCGGCACCCGGAAGAAGAGCTTGGGCGCGCCGCGGCACGGCCCCTCGGTCTCGAGCGCGAACAGGCCATCGGCGCGGCCTGTGCGCGGCCAGTTGTCGCCCTGATCGGTGGCGACCCACAACCGCCCGTCCTTGTCGACGGCGGCATTGTCGGGGGAGGTAAACCAGCCGTCCTTGGTGACATCGGGGCTCCACAAGGCACCGACGTCGCCGATGCCGGGGTCGCCGCATTTGACGAGGATGTCCCAGGAGAAGGTCTCGGCCGCATGATCCCCGTTCGGCGGCGTCATCTCGATGATATGGCCGAAGGCATTGTCGGCTCGCGGGTTGGCGGCATCGACCTGGTCCGGCTTGCGGCTCGTATTGTTGGTGAGCATGACATAGACGCGGCCATTGACTTGGTTCGGCTGCATGTCTTCGGGCCGGTCCATGCGCGTCGCCCCGAGCAGGTCGGCGGCGAGCCGCGCATCGATCACCACGTCGGCCTGGCTCTTGAAGCCGGCCTCTTCCGTGAGGCCGCCACGTCCATGCTCCAAGGGAAGCCAGTGAACGCTGCCGTTCGCGTCGAAGCGCGCCACCGACAGCGTGCCCTTGGACAGCAAGGTCTTATTCGCGGCCTTGTCGTCGGGGTCGTAGCGGCCGTTTGAGACGAAGCGATAGATGTACTCGCCGCGGCCGTCGTCGCCGCAATAGATGACGACGTGGCCGTCCTTGTTGACGACGGTCTCGGCGCCCTCGTGGCAGAAGCGGCCGAGCGCCGTGTGCTTCACCGGCACGAAGCCGGGATCGAACGGGTCGATCTCCACGATCCAGCCGAAGCGGTTCGGCTCGTTCGGCTCGTTATCGACGTTGAAGCGAGCGATGAATTTGCCCCAGGCCTGCCACAGCCCCGGGATCCCATAGCGCGCATAGCTCTTGGCCTGATCGCCGCCGAGGCCTTTGGGCCGCGCGCCGCCAGGCAGGCTGACATTGGTCCAGAAATAGCCGTGGAAGTTTTCTTCTGCCGCGAGGTAGGTCCCCCACGGCGTCTGGCCGCCGGCGCAATTGTTGAGGGTGCCGAGGATTTTCATGCCCGTGGCGTCGGCGCTGGTCTTGAGCCGCGCGTCACCCGCCGCGGGACCGTCCGCCGTCATCGGCGTGTTGGGACTGATGCGCCGGTTGAATGTGCCGTCGCGGCGGACGCGCCAAGTCTCGCCGTCGCGCTTGATCTCGACGATGCTCACGCCATGCGCCGCCATCTCGATGTCGACGAGTTCCGGGGTCATCTCCTCGAAGCCTGATTTGTCCTGGCGCTTCTTCACGCTCGGGAACATCAGCTCTTCATTGGTGTATTCGTGGTTCACGCAGAGCAGCCCGTGCGTGTTGCTGCCGTTGATCGGAAAGTAGGCGATGTAATCGTTGTTGTGGCCGAAGCGCTTCGACTGATCGGCCGCGCTGTGGGCATCGGGGTTGAAGTCGGGCATGCCGGGAAACAGAGCATCGCCCCAGCGCAGCAGCACGTCGGCGCGGTAGCCAGGCGCGACGTGGTGCGTCGTGTCGATGCCAGCCTCGATCTCGGCGAAGTCGAAGCGGTCGGTGGCGGTCTCGGCCTTGGCGTCACCGGCAGCGAGGGCTGCAGGTCCGAATAGCGCCGCTACTGCCGTGACGCCGAGCGTGCCGCGCATCACCGCGCGGCGGCTATAGCGCCGCAAGATCACCTCGCCGATGGTCTCGCCATCGCCTGGGCTGCGGGGAATGTCGTCATGGGCCTCGCAGGCGGCGGCCCTGTTGCGGAATGGGTCTGGTTTCGCCATATGAAACGCCGAGCTTAGAGCGGCGTTATGACAGATTTGAGAAGAGGATAATCGTGGCCGAGCAGACACCACTTTGCAACTTTGGCTGGAAGGCGCCGGACTTCGCTCTTCCGGGCGTCGACGGCAAGACCGTGAGCCTCGACGACATCAAGGGCGAGAACGGCACGCTGGTGATGTTCATCTGCAATCACTGCCCCTATGTGAAGGCGGTGATCGACCGCGCCGTGCGCGACGCCAAGGACCTTGAGGCCTACGGCATCAACACCGTCGCCATCTGCTCCAACGACGCCGAGCATTATCCGGAGGACTCCTTCGCCAACATGAAGCGCTTCGCCGAAGAGCACGGCTTCAGCTTTCCCTATCTCCACGACGAGAGCCAAGAGGTGGCGAGGCGCTATGACGCGATCTGCACCCCCGACTTCTTCGGCTTCAACGACAAGCTCGAGCTGCAATATCGCGGCCGGCTCGACGCGAGCCGCAAAGAGGCGGAGCCGGCCGATGCCCACCGTGATCTGTTCGAGGCGATGAAGGAGATTGCGCGGACGGGCAAGGGCCCGCGCGAGCAGATCCCGTCGATGGGCTGCTCCATCAAATGGAAGGCGGCTTGAGCCTCTTAACGCCGCGTTAAGCCTAACGCTTACCCCTTTGTTTACGAGCGCTGTCTAGACTTTTCCGCGAAAGGGAAAGGTCGGACATGACGGTGACGCGCTACGTCATTCTCATTGCGCTTGCGGCGGCGGCGATTTGGGCCGTGATCAGCACCGGCGCCGAAACCGGCGAGCGGTTCCTGGTGGACGCCGGGCAGGGGGGTACGGACGCGCAACACCTTGCCCTGTGGCTCTTGGCCGGGATTGCGCTCATCACCAGCCTGTCGCTCGGCCGGTTCGTCTTTTTCGGCATCCCGTCGATGTTGGGCAATTGGTATCAGACCAACCGGCAATGGCTCTACACCATCATGCTCGGCGGCCTGATCTGGGGCGTGTTCTATTTGTTGAGGGGTGGAAGCTAACGGGGGAAGCCTCGCGCGGGCCTTGGCTTGCTAGTCCCGCATATCTCCGGGGGGAGGCGGGACGAGCCAAGGCACCGAACGGGCCCGGGCGAAAAAATGGGGCGGCCAATCGCGGCCGCCCCATTTCGCTTTGGTCCCCCTGAAGGACGTCGCCGCGTCAGACGCTGTAATACATGTCGAATTCGATCGGGTGCGGCATCATCTCGAACCGCTCCACCTCTTCCATCTTCAGCTCGAGATAAGCGTCGATGGCGTCGTCGGTGAAGACGTTGCCCTTCTTCAGGAAGGCGCGGTCCTGGTCGAGAGACTCGCACGCCTCGCGCAGGGAGGCGCACACGGTCGGCACCTTTTCCAGCTCCTCGGGCGGCAGATCGTAGAGGTTCTTGTCGATCGGATTGCCGGGGTTGAGCTTGTTTTCGATGCCGTCGAGGCCGGCCATCAGCATGGCGGCGAAGGTGAGGTAGGGATTGGCGGCCGGATCCGGGAAGCGGACCTCGACACGCTTCGCCTTGGGGCCGGAGCCGAGCGGAATACGGCAGGACGCCGAACGGTTCCGCGACGAATAGGCGAGCAGCACCGGCGCCTCATAACCCGGCACCAGCCGCTTGTAGGAGTTAGTGGTCGGGTTGGAGAAGGCGTTGATCGCCTTGGCGTGCTTCAGGATGCCGGCGATGTAGTGCAGCGCGATGTCGGAGAGGTCGGCATATTTGTCACCGGCGAACACCGGCGTCGAGCCTTTCCAAATCGACTGGTGGGTATGCATGCCCGAGCCGTTGTCGCCGAACACCGGCTTCGGCATGAAGGTCGCGGTTTTGCCGTAGGCCTGGGCCACGTTGTGGATCACATATTTGTAGATCTGCAAGGCGTCGGCGGTCTTGACCAGCGGACCGAACTTGATGCCGAGCTCGTGCTGAGCTGCGCCCACCTCATGGTGATGTTTCTCAGTCGTGACGCCCATATCGCCCATCACCGACAGCATCTCCGAGCGGAGGTCTTGGGCCGAATCAACGGGGGGCACCGGGAAGTAGCCGCCCTTGGTGCGGGGTCGGTGGCCGAGATTGCCCATCTCATATTCCGTGCCGGCGTTGACCGGCAGCTCAGTGGAGTCGAGCTTGTAGCCGCAATCGAACGGCTCGACGGAGAAGCGGACGTCGTCGAACACGAAGAACTCGGCTTCGGGGCCGAACACGGCGAGATCGCCGACGCCGGTCTGCTGCAGATAGGCCTGAGCCTTGCCTGCGATTGACCGCGGATCGCGCTCATAGGGCTCGTTGGTCAAGGGCTCGAGCACGTCGCAGAACACCGCAAGCGTGCTCTGTGCGAAGAACGGGTCGATCACTGCCGAGTCTGGATCAGGCATCAGCTTCATGTCGGACTCGTTGATGACCTTCCAGCCCGCGATCGACGATCCGTCGAACATGATGCCGTCGGTGAAGGCTTCCTCGTCCATCAACTTGGAATCCATGGTCACGTGCTGCATCTTGCCCCGCGGATCGGTAAAGCGGAGGTCGACGAACCTGATCTCTTCGTCCTTGATCTTCTTCACTAGCTCTTTAGCGTCAGCCATTTCACTCCCCTGTCCTTGGCATGATTGATGACCGCCTTGCAGGCCAGAGCTCGGCGGCCGGAAACGTGTTCGATTTCGCCGGCCGGGCCGCGGCCGGTCTTGCTAGGCGTAATGCGTCAGATGGCGTCATCTCCAGTCTCGCCAGTGCGAATGCGCACGGCTTCTTCCACATTGGACACGAAAATCTTCCCGTCGCCGATGCGGCCAGTTTTCGCCGAACCGATAATGGCCTCGATCGCCTTCTCGACCATGTTGTCGCCAAGCACGAGTTCTAGCTTCACCTTGGGCAGGAAATCGACCACATATTCGGCGCCGCGGTAGAGCTCGGTATGGCCTTTCTGGCGTCCGAACCCCTTGGCCTCCGTCACGGTGATGCCCTGCAATCCAATCTCCTGCAGGGCCTCCTTTACCTCGTCAAGCTTGAACGGTTTGATGATCGCTTCGATTTTCTTCATGTTTTCACCGCACCTCCCCGTTGGGCAAACGAAAACGCCTCGGCCCCGCGCTCTCGCCCGTAGCCTGCAAGCACTCCCAGTGGCGCCTAAGCACGCGCTATGCCAATCTCGGCGCGGCCGGTTTTCCTTGTGTTTCTACGCTTGCGGGGCGAGGAGACGCCGAACCGCGGGAGGTGGCCAACATCTACAGCCTATGGACTAGGCATGATGCACAAAATTGAGGCAACGGCCTGTGCATTTGCCTCGCCTTTTCCTTTCATTTTGCCTTTGCCGCTATCGTTGGCCTCATGTTTGAGCTTTTAACCTCGAAAGAGATGGGAGCGGCCGATCGTCTCGCCACTGAGGGCGGGGTGCCCGGCCTCGTTCTCATGGAAAATGCCGGCCGCGGCGTCGCCGATGAGGTGGCACGGCGCTTCCCCGATGCCGGTACGGTCGCCGTGTTGTGCGGTCCCGGCAATAATGGCGGCGACGGCTTCGTCGCTGCCCGGCTCCTCCGCGAGAAAGGTTATGCCGTCAGGCTCGGATTCGACGGCGACGTGGAACGCCTGCCACCGGACGCGGCCGCGATGGCCAAGCTCTGGACAGGCGCCGTCGCACCGGTGAGCGAGGCTCTGTTCGCCGAGGCCGACGTGGTCGTCGACGCGCTGTTCGGCGCCGGGCTCGCCCGCCCGATCGAAGGGAAGCTCGCGGGGCTGATCGAGGTTCTGAACGGAAGCGGCCTCCCCGTTGTCGCCGTCGACGTACCGAGCGGCATTGACGGCACCACCGGCGCCATCAGGGGCGTTGCCGTGCGCGCGACAGCGACCGTAACCTTCTTCCGTTTGAAGCCCGGCCATCTCCTTGTTCCCGGCCGCGAGGCCTGCGGCGAGGTGGCCGTGGTCGACATCGGCATCCCCGATGCTGTGCTCGAGACCATCAAGCCTTGCACCTTCGTCGACGAGCCTGCTTTGTGGCTTGCGCAGGTTCCCTGGCCGAAGGTCGAGGGCTACAAATATACGCGGGGGCACGCTGTCGCCGTCTCCGGCGCCGCCTTCTCGACCGGCGCGGCGCGGCTTGCCGCCATGGGCGCGCTTCGCGCTGGCGCGGGCCTCGTCACCGTTGCGTCGCCGAAGGACGCCGTGACCGTCAATGCGAGCCAGCTCACGGCAATCATGGTGCGCGAGGCGGACGGTGCCTCCGGTCTCGCCAGCCTGTTGACGGACGAGCGCAAGAACGCCGTCCTCATCGGCCCCGGCGTTGGCGTTGGCGAGGAGACCAAAGCGCTAATCTTCGCCGCGCTTGCGAGCAAGGCGGCGGTGGTGCTCGACGCCGACGCGCTCACCTCGTTCGCGCAAGACCGGGAGGAGCTGTTCGCGGCCATCGCCAGGCGGAGCGCTCCTGTGGCGGTGACACCCCATGAAGGCGAGTTCGCGCGGCTGTTCGGCCCGGTCGGCGAGGGGGAAAAGCTCGCCGCCGCCCGCGCCGCCGCGGCACAATCCGGCGCCATCGTTCTGCTCAAGGGGCCCGACACCGTCGTTGCCACGCCGGAGGGCTGCGCCGCCATCAACGCCACCGCAAGCCCTTGGCTTGCCACCGCTGGCACCGGCGATGTGCTGGCCGGCATGGTGCTTGGCCTGTTTGCTCAGCGAATGGAGCCGTTCGCCGCGGTCTCGGCCGCGGTATGGATGCATGGGCGCGCGGCGCAGCTGTTCGGCCCCGGCCTCATCTCGGAGGATCTCGCGCCAACGCTCACCGCGGTGCTGTGCGAGCTTGAGGCGTTCCGGCGGCAGTTGGCCTGAAGGCCCCCCTTTCCGGGTGCTGGAGTACCGTCCTGCGACCCTTTGTTGACATAGTCCGCCATTATGAAGAAATGGGAGCGAAAGGGCCAGAATCGGCCCGGTTTCGTGGGACTCATGACGCCAAGATGGCTCAGGTTTTGCGGGGCTCTCCTCGTGCTCGTCTTGGGCACGGGCGCGGCCTTCGCCGAGGACGTGACGCTGCTCCGCGCGCGGGAGGGCGCCGCGGCCCTGATCCGTGGCCAATACGATAAGGCGGTCGCCGCCTACGACGAAG
>Ga0307428_1000899_pt1 | contig 16444 bp, 17 predicted proteins | sample SalMarWE160240MG_FD_202161 | JGI IMG/M metagenome (GOLD analysis project Ga0307428, IMG submission 202161) | Salt marsh sediment microbial communities from the Plum Island Ecosystem LTER, Massachusetts, United States - WE1603-240 | ecosystem: Environmental > Aquatic > Marine > Intertidal zone >...
GAAGGCTGTCTCGATAGCCTTCTTTGCCGCCTTGCTTGGGTAGCCGAGGTTGATAAGGGCTGATAAGGCATCCTCGTACATCTCCCGGTTCATTATCTCTACCCTCTCCGCAAGCACTGCCTCGATTCCTCCAGTAAGTTTGGAAGCCTTTTCCCTCAACTCCAGGATTATTCTCTGGGATGTCTTCTTTCCGACGCCCGGAATGCCGGAGATCCTCTCAGAGTCCGCCCTTACAATGGCGCTGAGAAGCTCCTCAAATCCCATCCCGGACAATATATTCAGTGCAACCCTTGGGCCGATGCCCGATACGGAGGTCAGGAGCAAGAAGATCTGTTTTTCCATCTCCGTTTGAAAGCCGAATAGTTGAAGCGTGTCCTGCCGCACATGGGTGTACACGTACAGGCTCACCGCATCGGTTTCATCGGGAAGCCGGTAGAACGTGGATAAGGGGATGAAGATCTGATACCCGACCCCATTGATATCAACTATCACCGATTGGGGGTTCTTGCTGAACAAGGTCCCGCTGAGATACGCTATCATACTTTTTTGCCCCTATTCAAACCTGATCCAGTTGTGATGACATATGGCAATGGCCAAGGCGTCTGAGGCGTCCAAGGACAGCGGGATATCGAGCTGCAGGATAACCTTGACCATGGACCTCACCTGTTCCTTTGTTGCCCTGCCGTAACCGACGACCGATTGCTTGATCTGAAGGGGGGTGTACTCGAAGATCTTGAGATCATGCTGAGCAGCTGCCACCAGCGCAACCCCCCTTACATGGCCGATCTTTAATGCACTCTTCACATTTTTCGCAAAGAAGACATCCTCTATGGACATTTCGTCGGGTTGGTATGTGTCAATGATGTGTACGAGAGATTGAAAGATATAGTGGATCCTCCCCGTGAAGGCCAAGGAAGAGGGAGGCGATATCTTTCCTCCCCCCACATAAATCAGGTTCCGGTTTTGCTTATTGATTAAGCCGTAACCAGTGTTCACAGAGCCGGGATCGACCCCAATGACCAGCATTAGCCCAGAGACTCCATTACCTCTTCCGGAATATCGAAGTTGGCGTAAACGTGGTTTACGTCATCGTTATCCTCAAGGGCTTCCATGAGGGTTAACATCTGCTGGGCGTATTTGCCGTCCAGTTTAATTGTCGACTTGGGGATCATGGTTACCTCTGCCAGGGTATAGGGGAGCCCTGCCTTATCAAAGGCGTCCTTCACGCTTTCAAAGGATGAAAGACTGGTGGTCACCTCGATCTCTTCATCTGCCTCCTGAATGTCGTCGGCTCCCGCCTCGAGTGCGAGCTCGTAAAGCTTATTCTCATCTACCTGATCTTTCTTGAACACAATGAGGCCCTTCTGCTCGAACATCCAGGAAACACAGCCGGCCTCACCCAGGTTGCCTCCTGCCCTTTCGAAGATATGCCGCACATCAGCTACAGCCCTGTTTTTATTGTCAGTCAGGACATCAAGCAAGATTGCCACTCCCCCTGGTCCGTATCCCTCATAGGTGAATTCCTCGTAACTCGATCCTTCTAATTCACCGGTTCCCTTTTTTATCGCCCTGTCGATGTTATCCTTGGGCATATTCTCCGCTTTAGCGGCTGCTATGGCAAGCCTCAGCCTGGGGTTTGAATCCGGATCCTTTCCACCTAGCCGTGTAGCAACGGTGATTTCCTTTATAAGCTTGGTAAACGTCTTTCCCCTTCTTGCATCAACTGCTCCTTTTTTATGTTTTATGGAGTGCCATTTCGAATGACCAGACATATACTTCTCCTTTAAAGATGTTGTATGTGCTCTTTCCGGCCTGATCTTAGGACCATTTTTATCTATTTTTATACCATATTTGTCTTTTCTATGCCATAGGAATTTGTTTCTCTTAGAAAACCATGCATCCTAAGCTTTGTCAGAGACAACGGCTCTGCCGGTTACGGTTCTTTCATTCGCACGGAGTATTGGAGTATTGGATGATTGGAGTATAGGAAACAATTGGAGCGGATACGATCAACGCACAGTGTCCATGGAAGAGTATGTCGGAACGATCTTCATGGTTTTCAGAGCACTACTCCAACACTCCATTCCTCCACTACTCCATCAATGCCGGGATCTGAGGGCACCCATTCGGCCCCTTTTTGGGGCTCAAAACAAAGCCGCATACTTTGTACGTGGATTCTTTATTGATCCCTGACGGGTGGGGATTGAGCGCATCAGCAAGGGAAGGCGTTTTTTCGATTGACTTTATCATGCCTATTCTGATTAGTGTAGTAAATTGATGTGTAGAACGTATGATGATGTTTTTGTTTTATAATATGACGGTTATCCTGGTTTTTATACTGGCTTGCCCTTTTGCGTTCCTGTATCTTATTATCAAGGGCCTTTTGGATCAGCACCTCAAGGAGAGGCTTGGGTTTTTGCCGGCCTACCTCATACCTCCGAAAGGGAGCGGGCTTCGGATTTGGCTTCATGCCGTATCTATCGGCGAGGTAAGACTTGCCAAGGGAATCTCGGAAGCGATACGGGAGAGGGGGCGGGATGTCTCCATTATCCTTTCCACCACCACCAAGAGCGGCAGGCAGACCGCACGAAGCCTCATGCCCCCGGATACTATCGTTATCTATAACCCTATCGACCTCGTATGGTGTGCGAGACGTGCTTTAAGGAAGGCCTCACCCCATCTATTCATAAACCTGGAGACCGAGATCTGGCCGAATTTGCTGTGGGCCTGCAAGCTGCTGCGTATTCCGGCATTCCTCATAAACGGGCGCATCTCAGTGCGGTCCATCAATGCCTATAAGCGGGTGCGGGTTTTGATGAAAGAGGCACTCGCGAGCTATGCGTCTCTGTCCATGATAAGCAGCGCGGATGCCCGGCGGATCATAGCCATAGGGGCAGATCCCCGGAGGGTGGTGGTGGGGGGGAATGCGAAATACGACTCCTTGGTCAAGGAGGCCACCCCAAGGCTTTCGCGAAGAACCGCCTCTGTGTATAGGTTTGACAGAAAAAGGCCGGTTTTTATAGCGGGGAGCACCAGGGGGGGCGAGGAGGAGATCATCATCGAGGCGTATCTGGATCTTCGGGCCCGCTATTCCGGCATGCTCTTGATTATAGCCCCGAGGCATATAGAGAGGCGCGGCACTGTAGAAGAGCTCCTTCGGTCATTTCATCTGGATTATCACCTGCGGAGCAGCCTGCCGGCTTTTTCCAAAAAGGATCTATCCGCTGATAGTATCATTGTGGATACCTTCGGGGAACTCTTCGGCCTTTATGGTATAGGGACAGTGCTCTTTTGCGGCGGGAGCCTCGTGCCTCTCGGCGGGCAGAACCCGCTTGAGGCAGCAGTGTGGGGCAAACCGGTGCTCTACGGTCCCTCAATGGAGGATTTTCTGGATGCCAAGACCCTGTTGGAAGGCGTGGGAGCAGGTTTTACGGTACGGGACAGGGATGAGATAGTGAAAACGGCCACATGGCTCTTGGACAATCCAGAGCAATACGAGCGATTAGGAAGGAAGGCCAGGGAGGAGATCAAACGGCGGAGCGGTTCCGCCAAGAAACAGGTGGAGCACATCTTCAAAGTTTTTAACCGGATCAGGGAGATATAAGGAGCATTCTCTGATATCATGATTCCAGGGCTTTGCATGCCTTATAGCTGCTTAAAGAGGATGGACTTTTTTACATGAGAGAATTTTCAGGTTGTGCAGAGGCATTATTTTTATAGGTTAGGCGGATGAAGAAGAGCGGGAGGATAATCATACAGGCCAGAGAGGTGCTGGAGATAGAGGCCCAAGGTATCCTGGATCTGGTTGAGCGGATCGGGCCGGAATTTGAGCGTGCCGTTGAGATGATTCTCCGGAGCAAAGGGCGGGTCATTCTCGCCGGGATTGGGAAATCGGGATTGATCGGCAGAAAGATTTCGGCAACACTCAACAGCACGGGCACGCCGTCGCATTATCTCCATCCGGCTGAGGCCTTACATGGCGATCTCGGTATGGTTTCTGCCGATGATATCGTGATCGCTATTTCTAACAGCGGCTATACCAAGGAGTTGATACAGATCATACCCAACCTCAAGGATATCGGCACTACAATTATTGCTTTTTGCGGGAATATGGAATCGCCTCTCGCCAAGGAAAGCCACCTCACTATAGATGTGGGGGTGGAGAGAGAGGCATGCCCCCTTGGCCTTGCACCTACTACCAGCACGACCGCTGCTCTGGCCATGGGAGATGCACTGGCAGTTGTTTTATTGGGGAGGAGACACTTTACCAGTAAGGACTTCAAACGGTTCCACCCCGGCGGTAATCTGGGAACAATGCTCTCGAGCAAGGATAGGGAGACAGGGCTCTTGGGCGATGGGAAGAGAGGTTCTGATGGAGGAACGTAGACCCCTTAAAGGGTTGATCGTGGATCTCGTCACACCCCTCCGTGATACGGGGGGCATTGACGAGAAGAGCCTGAATAGTCTCTTACAGAGGGTTCTGCCCCATGTTGACGGGGTACTGCTGGGAAGCCCCATGATCGGAGAGGGAAGAGCCCTTGACCTGGATCGGAGGATCGAGCTGCTCGAACATGCCATGGCCTCGATCGAAGGCCAAAGGCCGATCCTTTTCTGGATAAGCGGGAGATCCTCGGAAGACACCAAGGAAATCCTCTCAGCACTGGAAGATCATATGAGTGCATGTGCGTACAAGGGGCCGGTTTTTTGGCTTGACTCTCCTCTGTACTACCGTAGCAACAGGGGGCTGTATGAATACTATGAGAAGATCACCTCCCTTGCCGGGAATCCCTTTGTGCTTCACAATGATCCCGGGCTGATCAAGATCCTGGATAAACCGTTGAAGAGGTCCAATATAAGGACAAATATACTTAAGAAGCTGGGAGACATGGAGGAGATCAAAGGGTTGGTCTCTTACGGTTCCCTTGCTAGGGCGAACAACTATCAGAAGTGCCTGCGCAAGAGGTCTGATTTCAGGATATACGACGGCGATGAAACCAGGTTTCTGGAGCACCCGAGTATGAGCGGAATAGTGTCCATAGGAGCAAATGTCGCGCCGGGAATATGGGGCGCCATAACAGGTGCCTCGCTGGGGATTCGGAGGGAGGATGATCCCGGGAGGCTCATTGAACTGGCCGCCATGCTCAAGGATCTATTGAGGATGTATCGGGAAAATCCGGTCGGGATCATGAAGAAGGTCCTGTATGATCTCAAGGTTATCGACTCCCCTGCATGCACCCCTAAAAGCGAGCCGTTCCATGGCAACGTCGCACCCATCGTGGCGTTACTCTCGCAGCATCACCTCTCGTAGAGCCTGCCTTTTCACGATGCATCAGGACAAGAGAGAAGCCGTATGCGCCGATGCGGGTGAGCAGCACCTCTGTTCAGTTCTTGAAAGATCATCCTTGCAGGGCTTGGCCTTGTGTATGAACGGGGGTCCCGTGCCGAATAAAAAAATCGGGGGGTGATCTTGACAATCCAAAAAAGGTGATTATAATTTTGCACATCTTTCATAAATCAACAATATCAGTAAGTTATCCCTTACCCATGAAGAAGTTTCGGATTTTTCTGGAAGAGGATTACGGCATCAGGTTTTATTCCACAATAATTTCATACACATACTAAGAAGGAGGTTGCGCGATGAAGGTAAAGCCATTGCAGGACAGGGTGTTGGTAGTCAGGATTGAAGAAGAGGAGAAGACCGCGGGGGGGATCATTATACCGGATACCGCCAAGGAAAAACCGCAGGAAGGGAGGGTAATCGCCGTTGCTGATGGAAAACTGGATGAGGATGGAAAACGAATTCAGTTGGATGTCAAGGAAGGCGACCATGTACTTTTCGGCAAATACGCAGGCAATGAGATTACCATCGATGGTGTTGAGCAAATCATTATGCGGGAAGATGATATCCTCGCCGTTGTCGAATAACTAATATGAGGAGGTGTTGAGCTATGCCGGGGAAAGAAATTAAATATAGCATGGAGGCCAGAGAGAAGATGATGAGGGGCGTGGATACGCTGGCCAATACGGTGAAGAGCACCCTCGGGCCGAGAGGCCGGAACGTGCTGCTTGATAAATCATTCGGGTCCCCAAAGGCCACCAAGGATGGCGTGACCGTGGCCAAAGAGATCGAGCTTGAGGATAAGTTTGAGAACATGGGCGCCCAGATGGTCAGGGAAGTCGCCTCTAAGACATCCGATGTTGCAGGAGACGGCACTACGACGGCTACCATACTCGCTCAGGCCATCTATCGCGAAGGCTCAAAGATGGTAGCGGCAGGAGCAAATCCTATGGCCATCAAGCGTGGAATAGAAAAGGCGGTGGATATCGTTATCGAGGAGCTGAAAAAGCTCTCAAAGCCAACAAGAGACAAGAAGGAGATAGCCCAGGTCGGCACTATTTCCGCGAATAACGACCCAACAATAGGGGAGATCATCTCTGAGGCCATGGAGAAAGTGGGCAAGGAAGGCGTGATCACAGTTGAAGAGGCCAAGAGCATGGAGACGACCCTCGAGATCGTGGAGGGGATGCAGTTCGACAGGGGATATATAAGCCCTTATTTCGTGACCGACGCGGAGAAGATGGAGGTCCATCTGGAGGAACCATATATCTTGCTGCATGAAAAGAAGATCAGCGCTATGAAGGACATGGTGCCCATTCTGGAACAGATAGCCAAATCAGGTAAGCCCCTCCTGCTTATTGCAGAGGATATAGAGGGCGAGGCCCTGGCAACGCTGGTTGTGAATAAACTTCGAGGAACCCTCAGATGTGCGGCGGTGAAGGCGCCCGGATTCGGTGACAGGCGCAAGGCCATGCTCGAGGATATTGCGATCCTGACAGGAGGTCAGGTGATCAGCGAGGATCTGGGCATAAAGCTTGAGAATCTTACCCTGAAGGATCTCGGCACCGCGAGACGGGTCAACATAGACAAGGACAACACCACGATTGTTGAAGGAGCAGGCAGCCGCGATGCCCTTGAGGGGCGTGTCAAGCAGATCAGGGTCCAGATCGAGGATACCACCAGCGACTATGACCGGGAGAAGCTCCAGGAGCGCATGGCCAAGCTGATCGGAGGTGTTGCCGTGATCAATGTGGGCGCGGCAACAGAAGCGGAATTGAAGGAAAAAAAGGATCGGGTTGAAGACGCACTCAACTCAACGCGTGCGGCCGTTGAGGAGGGCATCATCCCTGGCGGAGGCGTGGCCTTTATGCGAACCTTGGGAGCGCTCGAGAAGTTGAAGCTGGAGGGAGATGAGCAGCTCGGCGTCAGCATCGTGAAACGTGCCATTGAGGAGCCTATCAGGCAGATCGCCAACAATGCGGGTTTTGAAGGCTCTGTGGTGGTACAGCGGGTGAAAGAAGAGAAGGGCGGCTTCGGGTTCAACGCGGAAACCGGCCAATATGAGGATCTCATGAACGCGGGGGTCATCGATGCTACCAAGGTAACAAGGTTAGCGCTGCAAAACGCAGTCTCTGTCGCCAGTCTGCTCTTGACGACTGAGGCCATGGTTGCCGAGAAGCCAAAGAAGGAAAGGGCGGATGCCCCTGCCATGCCTCCGGAAGACATGTATTAACAACACCTGGATCCCTTTGTCCGGGGAGGCGTTGATCTGCCCGGGCCTGAGTAGAATATAGATTGTTCGTGTCAGAGCTGTGAACGAGAAGGAAGGAGAGGAAGAGCTGCAGGAGGAGATAGAGCGAGGCCGTTTCGTGAGGGCCGCTGGGATTGCCCAATCCATGGGATTGCCTCGAGAGGAGGTCCAGGATATTCTTACGCGGGCCTTGTGGGAGATGGCAGCGGTCAACAGGAATGCCTTGGGGACAAAGAAGCTTGCCCAGGAATACGGAATTTCTAAGACGGAACTAAAAGAGCTTTTAGAAGGGTATGCCGAGGCCAGGATCCGGGAAGGGGATCACAAGACTCTTGAACCCTGCTACGATATCAACACAGGCACCTACTTGAGCTTTGAGCAGTGGATGGATTCCTTGATGAAGAACTATGATAAGGTTTCCATCACCTGATCTTCAAAGTTAACTTTTTGGTATATTTTCGATTATCGTGTTGACATTTAGATTTATTTTTTCTAAATAAAACGGGCGGCCGACAAACTATCGGCGTCTTCATTCTTATAACGAACAACATGAATCCAGATTGAGGAGGGAGCATATGAGTGTACACCCAGCTATTCGAAAGGCCTCTTTCATCCTGCCTATTATCGCAATCCTGTGTTTTACCGCATCAGTTTCCCTTGCAAATGACAAGGAAGAAGATACCCGGCCTGAGCGGGGAATCACCATGAACTTCGAGTACCCGGAGGTCATCATCAACAAGGGGAATGATGTCAGCGTGGATATCATCGTGAAAAACATAGGCAAGAGGGATGAGAACGTGTACTTCACTCACACTCCTCCTGCCGGATGGAAGACCAAGATCAAGACCTACAGCTTTTCCATTGGCTCGGTTCATGTATCGGAGGATACCGATAAGAGTGTGCAGTTTTCTGCCGAGCCGGAAAAGGAAACCAAGCCGGGAACCTATAGCTTCACGGTAAAGGGCAGGACCGAGGACAGGGCATTGAGCGTATCCCATACCCTCAAGATTACCATGAGAAAGGAAGCAGCCAAGGAGGAGGGGAAGATCGAGCTTACCACCTCTTATCCTGTGCTGCGCGGGCCGAACGATGCCAAGTTTGAGTTCTCCCTTGATTTCAAGAACAAGACCGATAAGGAGGATACCTTCAACCTCGCAGCTACCGTCCCCAAGAATTGGCAGGCCAATTTCAAACCCCCTTACGAGGATAAGTACATCTCGAGCCTGAGGCTCAAGGACAATGAGAGCAAGAGCCTGAACGTGGAGGTTACCCCCGATCACTATTGTGCGGCAGGAGAGTACCTCATTCCGGTCACCATCAGCGCAGGAGCGGCGAAGACCGAGGCTGAGCTGAAAGTCATCATCACCGGCTCCTATAAGCTGGATGCAGGGACTCCTACCGGGCTCCTATCGCTTGAGACCGAGAAGGGCAAGCCCGGCAACCTGTCCGTGTACGTGAAAAATACCGGGTCTGCTACCATCCCCAATGTAGCGTTCCTCTCGATCAAGCCTGAGAACTGGAAGGTGGAGTTCACGCCCGAGAAGATCGACTACCTCGAGCCGGGAGACCTCAAGCAGGTGGAGGTGAGCATTACTCCGGCCGATGAAGCCCTGGTGGGCGACTATGCCGTGGGCCTGAACATCCAGGGGGAGCGGGTTTCCGACGACCTGGAGATGCGGGTCACGGTCAAGGCCTCCGCAGCCTGGGGATGGATCGGGATCGGGATCATCGTACTGGTTATTATAGGCCTCTTCGGCCTTTTTGTCAGCCTGGGCAGGAGGTAACATGAATCAAACGCCGATCATTGAGACCCAGAACTTGACCAAGGTTTACGGGGATCAGGTTGCCGTTGACAGGCTGAGCTTCAGCATCCAGGAGGGTGAGATCTTCGGGTTTCTCGGCCCCAACGGCTCGGGAAAGACCACCACCCTGCTCATGCTCCTGGGGCTCACCGAGCCCTCTGAAGGGTGGGCCAAGGTGGCGGCCTTTGATCCCAACCGTGAAGCGATCAAGGTGAAAAGGATCGTGGGGTATATGCCGGAAAACGTGGGGTTTTATGAGGATATGACTGCTGCGGAGAACCTGCGTTTCATCGCGAGGCTCAATCACATCCCGGATTCCGTCAGCTCAGAGAAGATAGGAGAGGCCCTCGAGCGGGAAGGCCTTACCGAGGAGGCAGGCAAGAAGGTGGGCGCCTATTCACGGGGAATGCGGCAGAGGCTGGGAATCGCCGAGATCCTTATCAAGGAGCCGAAGATCGCATTCCTGGATGAGCCCACCCTCGGGCTCGATCCGGACGGCACCACCAGGATTATCAGCCACATCCAATCCATGAGCAGGGACAACAAGATCACCGTGCTCCTGTCCTCTCATGATCTCAAGCAGGTTCAGAAGATCTCCGATCGCATCGGAATTATGATCAACGGGCATATGATTGCTCTGGGGCCGATACAAGCCTTGGCCAAGGAGAAATTCGGGGTGGATGACAAGGAGATCTCCCTCGACGACATCTACATGAAATACTTCCAGGAGGTGTCAGTATGAGCGGTATCGGTCCTATTGTACGCAAGGAACTCGCCGATCAGTTCAGCAGCTATCGATTCAGTATCCTCTTTGCCTTGATCGCTATGGTCAGCTTGATCACTACCTACATGGTAGGGACGTGGCTGAGAGAAGAGCTGAGCGGTGTGGCAAAGCCCGAGTTCGTGTTCCTGATGCTCTTTACTTCTACGGGGCCGCTCTTCTCCTTGGTGCAGTTCGTGGCCTTTTTCGGCCCCCTCATCGGGCTGGTGCTGGGTTTTGATTCGATCAATCGGGAGCGAGCGAGCGGAACCTTGAGCAAGCTGGCCTCACAGCCCATTTACCGGGATGCCATCATCAACGGCAAATTCCTTGCAGGCGTGATTGTGATCTCCATCATGCTGACCTCCATCCTTTTCGTGGTCTCGGGACTGGGGCTCAAGGTGATCGGGGTGGTGCCGGGTGTTGAGGAGGTATGGAGACTCTTCATCTACCTGGTGATCAGCGTTTTCTATATCTCATTATGGCTCGGCATCAGCATCCTGTTCTCGATACTATTTCGGGGCATTGCCACCTCGGCTCTGGCCACCCTTGCCATATGGATCTTCTTCTCGTTTTTTGTGTCCATGGGCGCCAGCGTGGTGGCAGACGCCGTGGTACCGGGCGCCAGGGCAGAGGATCCGGGATTACTCATGAAGAAGATTCGCATTGAGCGGGGCATCTCCCTTATCTCTCCTATGCAGCTCTATAACGATTCCACCTCTATTATCATCGATCCTATGAGAAAGACGACCCAGTCTGTGGTGCTCATGGGGCAGATCGAGAGGCTGTCTGCAGCACGGTTCCAGCGGCCGCTGGCCCTCTCACAGAGCATCTATGTGGTAATCCCGCACATGATCTCCCTGATCGCCATCAGCGTTATCTTCTTCGGGATATCCTATGCGGTATTCATGAGACAGGAGATACGTTCCCTGTAAGCTCGATACCGGAAACCGCTTCTCTTCTGATGCTCGGGTCATCGCGGCGCGATGCCCTTCAAAGCGGAGAACGAGACCCATGTGTGCATGATCTATCTGGCGTACTGTCCGCATCTCGATGAAATCAACCGGGCATGGAGCGACACTACTCAGTTCACCGGGACGAGACGAAGGCCAGCCTTCTGCCCTCTTCAGCCCAGTTCACCGCCTCCAGAGGGGTGAGGCCCCAGTTGGTGGGGCAGGTGCTCACTACCTCTACCAGGCTGAAACACCGGCCCTGGAGCTGGTAGGTGAAGGCCTTTTTTATAGCCATCTTGGCCTTCACGATGTATTTCGGCTTTATCACCGTTACCCTCTCGATATAGCCGGGCGTCTCCAGGGCGGAGAGCAGTTCCGCCACCTTGAGAGGCATGCCGATCTCATCGACGTTGCGGCCTCGTAAATGTTTTTCCCATGATCTGATCTCCTCAGGAGTTGGGATATCGCCCCCGCAGGCGCCGTACCATTCCACCGGGCGCCTCCCCGTATGCTCCGCTCCACATCTTCAACCATCTGCCCCATGCTCATCTCTACACTCACCACCACTTCGCAGGATTCCTTTGAGGCCGCCTCCTCTATGGCCTTTTCAGGAAAGGGGAAGAGGGTCTGAGGCCGCACCATTCCTACCTCAATGGATTCCTCTTTCAGGGCGTCGATTGCGCTCCTGCATACCCTGCTCATGGTGCCGTAGCTCACGATAAGGGCCCTGTAATCGGAATCAAGGTTGTAAGGCTCATATCGTATCTCATCGCGTCTCATCCGGTCGTATTTCTCCTTCAGATGAAGGTTATGCTCATTGAGCTCGGCAGGGTCCAGGAAGAGGGTTCTTACCACGTTGGGCCTGTCGCTGTTCCGGGTGGCCATCCCATTGGTGGCCCACTCATCCTTATTGCTCGGCGATGAGCTGAGGTAATCGGGGAATTCCACCGGCTCCATCATCTGGCCGATCAGTCCGTCTCCCAGGAGCATGACAGGATTCCGGTATTTCTCAGCCAGGGGAAAGGCCATCATTACCATGGTAACAGCTTCCTGCACGCTTGCGCGCGCCATCACCAGGAGCCGGTAGTCGCCGTGTCCTCCCCCCTTGGTTGCCTGGAAGTAATCCGCCTGGGAAGGAAGGATACCGCCGAGCCCGGGTCCTCCCCGCATGATGTTGACGAATACTACCGGGCATTGGGCGGAAGTGATATAGCTGATGCCCTCGCTCATGAGGCTGATTTCCGGGCTTGAAGAGGTGGTGAACACCCTCTCGCCGCAGGCCGAAGCACCGAAAAGCATGTAGGAAACCGCAACCTCGCTCTCGCCCTGCAAAAAGACCCCTCCGACCTCCGGAAGCCGGCGGGAGAGATACTCCGCCACCTCTGACTGGGGGGCGGATAGGCGAAGTAGTTGAGGCACCCAGCCCTGATCGCTGCCTCTCCAATAGCCTCGTTCCCCTTCATTAACACCTTTCCCATAGGGTTTCTCCTTCCTTATGCCACATTCGCTCTTTTTGAAGCGGCTTCGGTGATCGTGATGGCCGCCTCAGGGCACATGATGCAGCACGTTGAGCAGAAAATGCAGTTTTCGGGGTGCGCTTGATAAACAGGGAAATACCCCTTGGCATTGATCTCATCCGAGATCTGAAGAACCTCTTTAGGACACACTGCCACGCAGAGCCCGCATCCTTTGCACCTGCCGCTATCGATGTTGTAAACGTAGTTCATCCTCTTTCACTCGCTTGAATGTTGGTTACAACGGGCAGCCCTTTTCCACGGAGGGACAAGCTGACGCTTGATGTGCATGGCTTCCAGACCTTTGCATAACTCCTTTTTCCGTCATTCCGGGCTTGACCCGGAATCCAGGAAGTATCTGAAATCACGAGATTCCGGCGCCTGCCACGGACTCCGATCCGGGGTTCGCCGGAATGACAAACTTGTCTGTTTTGTATGGTTTTGCAAAGGTCTCGGCTTCACTAAGAAATATAAAAAAACCCGCTATCAGGCGGGCCTGACAGCGGGTTTTTAGATCTCAATAACACTACGGCATTATCAGGCCCGGTAGTTTCAGGTGACCTACCATCGGGGCGATCCACGGGAAAGGCGGCCTTGCGCCCTTTGCCCTCACAGTGCCTCTCGTGTTTTGTGCCATACAGTTCGTCATATGGTGATTGAATATCTCATATGGTTGCTTTTTTTTCCTAAAGGGATAGAATAAAAATGTTAAGCCTTTTTATGGAAGAGCTATGATGAATCCGTAAAAAGGGTTTTTTGTTTTTCTCAGATCCTCATATATCTTCAACCGCAGAGTGGAGGCGTCTATCATGGCTACGTGGGAGACATATCTCGATGAAAATAGGGAGCGGTACATCAATGAACTCAAAGATTTATTGCGCATTCCGAGCATTTCCAGCTTGCCCGATCATGTCCCTGAGGTCCGCAAGGCTGCTCAATGGGTTGAGGCTCGTATGGCGAGTGCCGGCATTGAGTCGGTTAGGATCATGGAGACAGGAGGACATCCCGTGGTATACGGCGATTGGCTCCATGCCTCTGAAAAGCCGACGGTTTTGATCTATGGACATTTCGACGTTCAGCCGGCGGATCCCCTCGATTTGTGGGAGAACCCGCCCTTTGAGCCGGCCATGAAGGACGAGCGCATCTACGCGAGAGGCGCGAGTGACGATAAGGGCAACATGTTTATTCCTCTTACGGTGGCAGAGGCCATGCTTAAAGACCTGGGGAGTTTGCCGGTCAACGTGAAGTTCCTCTTTGAAGGTCAGGAGGAGATCGGCAGTCCTCAATTGTCGGATTTCATTTCAGCAAATGTCGATCTCTTGAAGTGCGACCTGGTTCTGAACGCAGACGGCGATCAGTGGGGCGAAGATCAGCCTGCCTTGGTCCTCGGCACCCGTGGACTCGTTGCGGTATTCCTGGATGTGGAAGGTCCTGACCATGACCTGCATTCAGGGATTTACGGCGGCACCATTGCAAACCCGATCCATGCGCTGGCCCACATCATTGACTCCATGCACGATGCTGACGGAAGGGTGACTGTGGAGGGATTCTACGATGAGGTTCGGTCCTTGACCGATGAGGAGCGAGCGCAGATGGCCTGTGTGCCGTTTGAGGAGGCTGAGTACCTCAGGGAGACCGGAGCCCCATGCCTCTTCGGGGAAGCGGGATTTACCAGCTATGAGCGGGCCTGGGCTCGGCCAACTCTGGAGATAAACGGCATCTATGGGGGCTTTCAGGACCAGGGTATAAAAACGGTACTCCCCAGCACAGCCCATGCAAAGATTACCTGTCGGCTCGTGGCCGACCAAGACCCCTCACGAATCGCGGATTTAGTTATGGATCACGTGAAGCGCGTATCTCCTAAAGGCGTGAAGGTGACCACCGCGACAGCAGAGAAAGGGGCAATGCCGTATCTCATTCCCGCTGATTACCCAGGTCTTCATATTGCCGGAGAGGTTCTGCGGGATCTCTACGGCAGCGAGCCTTATAGGATTCGTTCAGGGGGAACGGTGCCGGTTAACTTCTTGTTCCTCCAGCACCTCAATGCGTATACCATCGTGTTTGCCTTTGGTCTCCGGGACGAACGGATACATTCGCCTAATGAATTTTTTCGGGTTGCAAGCTTTGTACGGGGTCAAAAGGCCTATGGGATGATTCTGCATCGGCTGGCAGAAGAGTTCGCATAGGGAATAAGAGGGAATGCCTTTGTGAGCTCTGGTGATAGTTTGGGCTTCGCCTTCCTTCTCAGAAAACACCTCCCTCCCTCACCATCATCCCCTGCATGGGATGAAGACGCTCAACGCTGAGAGAGGCGCTGAAGGAGCAGATGGGGGTGCCGTACATCCCGTATCCCCCTCAGCTCATCTGACGATACAGGAGAGGAGGTATCCCCTGATCCTCTCAGAAGATACCCTCACGCGAACCTTGTCTCCGGAAACTACACCCTCTGGACGTTCTTTGCCTTGGGCCCTCGGTTGTCCTCCTCCACCTCAAAGCTCACCCGGTCGCCCTCGGCGAGCTTCTTGAACCCGGGCATCACGATGGAAGAGTAGTGGACGAAGATATCCTTACCGTCGTCCTGACTGATAAACCCATAGCCCTTCTTCTCACTAAACCACTTAACCGTTCCCTCTGCCATGCACTCGATCTCCTTTTGCCTTGGGCCCTCGGCCTTCCCCCTGCCCTGAGAAGAGGCATCCTTGAGCGCGGATCAGCCTCGGACCATTTGAAAATAGTAACAAACCCACATGGATGGTGGATTTCCCGTGCATTGAACATGAATGGAGGCCCCGTGTCAACAAAAAATAGAGATGGCGGGGAGAATGCCTGTGCGGAAGCGAGAAAGCTTCACCTTTAATAGCAGATATTCTATGCGGCCCCTGTTCAAAGCCGAGAAAGCATTCATGAGTACCGCCATAAATGGAGATAGCCTATCGGCTTTTGTCGACTCCCTCCTCATCTCCCGAGGAATCATTCCCATTCTTACATTTTACCCCATGACAGTCACCTGCAGCGCCCTCTTCCTCAAACAGGGCCTTCGGGTATGGACAACCGGAACCTTTCGTATAGACAATGTAGCGAACAATACGGTCAGATGTGAAGAAAAGCGCGAGGGTATCATATCGCCCTAGACCTCCACGAGCCGATATTTCAGGCTTGATCAAAGGAAAATCGCCGAAAGGAATACCGAAGGTAAGCCCGCTGTTGCTGTAAAGGATCCTTTCGTAAATCAAGAGGTCGTGATCGCCTATTTCCCCGAGCTTATCTGGAGCTCCGTAGAGCGATAGAACCTCAGCGAGAGTTGTGCTTCCTGCTTTCAGTGTATCGTCAGGAGGCATGATCCCCGTCCCCCGTACTTGCCTCACAAGCTGATAGGATACGCAGCCGGAAAGAATGACCCCTGCCATAAAGCTTATGATAAAGACAAGAGCAACGTTAAAACGGAAGCCCATAGGAGGAATCTCCGCCATGCATGCTCAATCCGTAATGAGTCAGGATATCCTGATGATCGAAGAAGAATACGACCCTATCGTACTGGGTTTCATAATTTCCAAAACTCACCAGTACCAGCCAGATCCCTGTTCCTTTTGAGACAGAGCGTTCATAAACGTATGCATTTCCGTTAGATAATTTCACGATGTGGGTCGGCGCCCCGAACACCTTCACTATCTCCCCTGCCGTCGTCGTGCCGGTAGTAAACGTGGCGAGTCGACCGGCATCAAACCCATGATACTCCGTGCTCTTCCCGAACATAGCGCAACTGACATCCAGGAGCATCATACTCAACACAATAATCACGCCGAAGATGAGCTTCATGCTTCTGCCT
>Ga0307428_1000900_pt1 | contig 16443 bp, 12 predicted proteins | sample SalMarWE160240MG_FD_202161 | JGI IMG/M metagenome (GOLD analysis project Ga0307428, IMG submission 202161) | Salt marsh sediment microbial communities from the Plum Island Ecosystem LTER, Massachusetts, United States - WE1603-240 | ecosystem: Environmental > Aquatic > Marine > Intertidal zone >...
CTCATTATACCTGATAACAAGATTAATTAAAACCTCAGAACTCTTTTAAAATATATAACTAAGCTGACCAATTTTAAGTATATTAAAAAATAGTCTTGACTATTTTAATATATATATTAAATCAGTCGTAATGAAATATAAGTAAAAATTTATTTTGTTTCCCTAATAAAACTTAAGGAAACACACCTTCCAGAGTGTATTTGATACCAATTATGTTGACGGTGATTGCTTTTTACATAACCATCCTATAATAATCACCGCCCGGATCTTATTAAGCCAGCTGGTGTAATGCCAACAAATCAGCATGTGACATCCGGAAAATTTCACTAAATGTCCCCGAAATAAATTTACCCTTATTTTTTTAATATGTTAAAATAGTCTAACTATTTACACATGCATAAATAGTGAGTTATAAGTTTGAATTTGTAATTTTCCTGGAATAAAGTACGGAAATAAATTTCATAATCTTATAAACCTTCTTTCAGCTTCCATTGGTTGCTTAATAAATTTGATTTTGTTCTTAAAAAGCATTTTAGAAATAAGTTTTAATCATATATTTTACAATCTTAAAACACCTGTAAACCTGTACATATTTACAAAATGTAAAAATAATTTTACAATATTAATGTAATTATTAAAAAAAGTGAATAAATTGTAAAAATTATTAAATAAACTAAGAGGTTATTAAAATGGGAAAGTTAAATTTGAGTGAAACCATGGGAGAAAATATAAAAAGGGCAATAAAAGAATCTAATTTAAGTCAGGAAAAGGTTTCAAAAAAGATAAATATATCAAGGCAGACTTTAAATAATTATATAAATGGGGTAACTCTTATAGATTTTGAAAAACTGCTGGGTATTGCAAATTTGACTGGTAGAGGCATAGATTTCTTTTATAAAACCAATGGGTTATTTGGAAATTATAAATTCCGTTCTGATGTTTCTATCAATAATAAATTAAAGATTAAGTTTGAGGAGAGCATCAGAAAGTATGATGAAATTGAGAAAATAAATAAGATATATCCTCATTATCTGGATATAGCTATTTATCTGGATAAATTTGACAGGAAGTATATCGCAACTATGGCAGAAAAAGTAAGATGCTTATTTGAGATTGACCCCAATAGCCCTATAGCCAATCCGATATATGAACTTGAAAGAAATGATATAAAAATAATTCAGTTTAAAGCCGGAAACCGGGATATTTCCGGGTTTTCTGCTTATAATCATAGATCGGGTTACTGCATCTTTTTAAATTCGGAGTGTACCATTGAAAGAAGATTCTTTACTGCTATACACGAACTTGCCCATCTAATATTTCATAAAAGTGATTATGAAGGTGATATAAAAATAGAGAAAGAAAATATTAAGGAAGAAATAGCAAACGAATTTGCCGGGTCGTTTCTGGTTCCAGCAAAAGCACTTAAAGAATTCTGTGATGAAAAATTTATAGAGAAAGTTGGCTTTGGGGATGTCATGAGTCTAAAAAAATACTTTAATGTTTCTGCAAAATGCATAATTAAAAGGTTGCTAAATGAGAAAATTATTAACGAGAAAGAATACGAAAACTTAGATAGTAAGATTGATTCAAAGGTCAGCCCATATGATGAGTATGAACCAATTGAAAAAGAAAGAAATACCGAAAACTACAGGTTCATAAATTTAATAAAGAAGGCTTTCTTTGATGAGAAAATAACCGTATCAAAAGTTGCTGAACTACTAGAAATACCGGTAGAAAAGGCAAACAAGAAAGCAATGGAGTGGGCTGACAATTGAATGGTAATGCTGGAAAGATAAACTTTAAAACAGATAAATTTTGTATAGATAGCAGTGTCATTATTGCTTTCTTTAACAGTAATCTGGATTTTATATTAAGAGAGGTTTTTAAAAAAAAGATATATTTTTCATCAGGAGTTTCTAAGGAAATAAAAAGGTATGATCTAAGTAACTTTGAACATCAGATTTTAGATATCAGAACAATAAAAGAATCAAAATATTTTTATCGGATTTCAAACAAGCACATAAGTTTTTCTGTTACAGATGCTCAACTTATAACAATCTGTAAATTTAATAATATGGTATGTGTGACATTTGAAAAGAAGATGACAAAAGTTTGTAGGGATGAAGATATAAAAAGCATTGGTTTGCTTTGTATTTTAAAAGAAGCTATGGAATTAAAATTAGTTGATGAGGAAGAAGCGAAAAGGATAGTTATTAAGTTAAAAAATAATGGACTGTATCTTGCAGATAATGTCTTTGATGGGATTATAAATGGTTTTAAAAAGGACTGATTTAATTTTACAGTATTCATAAAAATAATTATAATGAGATATAATTATTTAAGTAAATACTAAAATAATACTATTTTAATATACTCTAGTATTAAGTAAATAATTAACGATTATGAATAATCAATTCATTACAAACCAAAAAAAATTTCTTTCAGAAGTAATAAATAATATTCTTCCATCAGCAGAAAAAGTGTATTTTTTAATAGGTTATTTTTATTTCTCTGGGTTTAAAGAATTATATAAAAATCTAAGGGATAAAAAAATTGATATTTTAATAGGGCTTGATATAGAAAAAGGGTTCTTAAATAAATTTAAAGAATTTGAAATTATAACGCAAATTGAGAGTTATAAATCAAAGAAAGATATTAGACTAAGTTATTATAAAAATTTTATTGAATTCTTTAATAATACAGATTATTTTGACTCGATTGATAAACAGGAAGCTTTCAAAATTTTTGTAAAGAAATTAGAAGACGGGTCTTTGAGAATTAAAAAAACTTTAAATCCCAATCATGCAAAACTATACCTTTTTGAAAATAAAGAGGAGTACAGCCAGGGTGGATTTTTCCCTGGGACTATAGTTACTGGTTCAAGTAATTTAACAGAATCAGGTTTGAAGAAGCAATTTGAGATAAATGTTATTTTGAGAGATCAGAATAGTTATTATGAAGCCCAGAAGATATTTGAACAGTTATGGGTTACAGCTGTTGATATAGCATCAAAAGAAAATATCGATGAATTTTTAAATGAAGTTGTGGAAAATATATGGATTGATAAAACCCCAAAACCTTTTTTAATGTTCTTAAGGGTTCTTTATGAATACTTTTCTTTTAAAAAGAAAGAAGAAATTAAATTACCTTCGGAAATTTCGAGGGAAAAATTTCTGAATCTAAAATATCAAATAGATGCGATTCAGCAATCCTTAGACATTATTCAAAAACACACTGGAGTTATAATATCAGATGTTGTAGGTCTTGGTAAGAGCATTATAGCTTCAGCTGTTGCACACAATTTAAGATTAAAAACAATTATAATCTGTCCGCCTCATCTAAAAGACCAATGGGATGATTATAGGTTTGATTTCGATTTTAATGCAAAGATTTATGGGAGTGGATCGATAGAAAAGGCACTAACGGAAAACCAGGATGATGACGAAAGACTAATAATTGTTGATGAAGCACATAAATATAGAAACGAAGTTACACAAGATTATGCAAATCTTCATAAGTTATGCCAGGGTAATAAAGTAATACTTCTAACTGCTACACCATTTAATAATTTGCCAGAAGATATTTTTTCGATGATTAAGTTATTTCAAATGCCTTTATTATCTACAATTCAGGTTGAGAATAACCTGTCAGAAGCATTCAGACAAATAGTAAAAGAGTATAAAGTTATCAAGAAAGCGCAGAAAAACAAATCTGAAGAAGAAGATGTAATAAAACAGAAACTAAGAATTATCTCAGCTAAAATTAGAGATTTAATTTCACCCGTTGTAATAAGAAGGTCAAGGTTGGACTTGATTGCGATAGAAGAATACAGGAAAGATTTGGAAATTCAAAATATAAAGTTCCCGAAAGTAAGAGAACCAGAACTTTTGGAATATGCTCTTGGTGAACTTTCTGTTCTATATTTGGATACTATATTAAGAATAGCGCCGGAAGATAGAAAGAAAGGTTTTATAGGTGCCAGATACAAACCTATTACTTATTTGAAAGATAAAGAGAAATACCGTAAAAAAATAGAAGATGAATTTGGCGACATAAATTTGTTCAGGCAGACGCAGATTAACTTAGCAGATTTTATGAAAAGATTATTGGTTCACAGGTTTGAAAGTTCAATCGAGGCTTTTAGAAAGTCTTTGGATTTTATGATTGAGTCAGCGGTGATTATTAAAGATTGGTATGAAAGATTAGGAAAAGTCCCAATATATAAAAGAGGTAAACTCCCAGATGTTAATGCACTATTAGAATCTAACAATGATTATTTGGAAGATGAATTAAAAGAAATAAATTTTGATGATTTATTAAAGGAATATAAAGAAAAAGGTCTTGAAGTAATAGATATAGAAGAACTAAAGAAATCTTTTATTGATGATTTAGAAAAGGACATAGATCTTCTTAAAAATATCAGGGAAGAATGGTTCGTTTATAATAATTTTGAGGATAAAAAAATAAAGGCATTTAAAAAAATTATTAAAAGAGAGGTTGAAAAAGAGCCTGAAAGAAAAATAATAGTTTTTACAGAATATGCTGATACCGCAAGATATCTTAACGGGGAATTGCAGGAAGAATTTAAAACATTCTTATATACATCAAAGCGTTCAACAAAACAAAATAAGAAGATAATAAAAGATAATTTTGATGCAAGTAGCTCAAATCCTTCTGACGAATATGACATATTGATTACTACAGATGCGATTTCAGAAGGTTATAATCTTCATAGGGCAGGCACGGTATTTAATTATGACATACCCTATAATCCGACCAGAGTAATTCAGAGAGTTGGACGAATAAATAGGATAAATAAAAAAGTATTTGACGATCTCTTTATTTATAACTTTTTTCCAACATCTACAGGTGAGAAAGAAACCAGAGTTAAACAGATCTCCACTCTAAAGATGACTATGATAAATAATATATTAGGTGAGGATACAAAAGTTTTAACTTCAGACGAAGAATTAAATTCATTTTATAAAGAGCAATTTATTAAAGAACTAGCAGGACAGGAAGAGAAATCATGGGATGTTGAGTATCTTAATTTACTTAATGGAATAAAATCTGGTAGGAAAGAGATAATTGAGGAAGCCTTAAAGATTCCATTACGAACTCGTATAAAAAGAACAGTAAAAAAGAGTAGGAGCGGAGTTCTTATTTTTGGTAAAAAAGGCAGTGAGTATACATTTAAATTTGGGAATTCTCCAGAAGAGTCCGTATCATTAACTGCACAAGATGCAATAAAATTATTTGAAGCAGATTTTAATGAAAAAGGTGAGCCTGTCTCTAAAAAATTTGAAAATATTTATCAGAGTTTAAAAGAGGAACTGTTCAAAGTGAAAACAGAGTTTCAAAAAGATAAAGGGGTTTTAGAAGCGATAAAAAAGATAGAAATACTTATTGACTTGTTCCCTGATAAGAGGAGTTATCTTGAAGATTTACTATACGTGCTGGAAAAATTAGATAATCTTCCCGAAAGATTTGCAAGATTAATTAGAGCAGTTAATAGTAACACAGTTAAAAATGATTTAAAAAATTTGCAAAAAGAAATTCCGCATAAATACCTTCTAAACATTATTAATAAAGCAGGTGCAATTAATAAAGGTGAAGAGTGTTTAATAGTGTCTGAAGAATTAATATAGAAAATTAAATACAGGGGCAGAATATGGATTTTAAATTACCTTACAGAAGAGAGAATTTTGGAAATTTTTTACAGAATGACTTTCTTCCGGATGATTTTATTTTTATAGATCAAGATTTAGAAATAAGCTTTAAAACTAATTATATAAGGAAAGTAAATATTATTGGAAAAGTTGATTCTCTTAAACTTGGTATTCTAGAAATATATCATGAGTCAGAAAGCGATCCAAGGGTTTCCTTGACGGATGAATCTTCAAAAATAATGTATCGTTATAATATTAATAAAGCTCTTGCTATATTTGCTTCTAAAAGATCAGATAACTATAGATTGTCTTTAATAACGATAGATAAGAAGTTAGTAGGGAGTAAAATCAAAAAAGAAATTTCAAACCCGAAAAGATATTCTTATTTCCTTGGGCCTGATGCAAAAGTAAACACCCCCTACCAATTTCTATTTAAAAAAGGGAAAATCAAAGATTTTGAAGATTTACTTTTAAGATTTAACGTTGAAGTTGTAACAAAGAAATTCTTTGACGAATTTAGGGAAAGATTTAAATCTGTTAAAGATGAATTTGATAGAGCCAATAAAGCAGTATGCTTAAGCCTAAAAGATAGGTATTTAGAAGATGATTATAATGAAATAATCAATAAATTTAGTTTTACTTTTTTAGGAAGACTAATATTTATATATTTTTTACAGCGTAAAGGCTGGATAGAAAATAATAAAAATTATATTAGAGAATATATAGATAATAAAGACAATAGCAATCTATATCTGAATTTTTTTACTCCATTATTTTTTGAAGTGTTCGCCAAAAAGAGCGAGGAACGAGCCCCTGAGTTCAAAGAAAAATTTAAAAATACCCCCTATTTGAATGGTGGTTTATTTGAAAAAAGTGAAATGGAGGAAGGTGACTCTCTCATTTATTTTGAAGATGGATTTTTAAGAGACCTGATTTTTAATTTCTTTGAAATATATAACTTCACTGTTGACGAAAATACGATAAATGACCAGGAAGTATCAATTGATCCTGAAATGCTTGGTAAGGTATTTGAAAATACTCTGGAAGAAAAAGAAAGAGGGAAAAAGGGAACTTTCTATACCCCAAGAGAAATAGTGACTTTTATGGTAAAGGAATCTTTGCTTCAATTTCTAAAGAATGAAACAATTATAGAAACAGCTGCTTTAAAGGAATTTATCTATAACGGTCATTTAGAGGATTTATCAAAAAATGAAATACGATTGCTTGATGATAAGTTAGAAAATATAAGAGTTTTAGACCCTGCTGTCGGTAGTGGTGCATTTCCAGTTGAGATGTTAAATATATTAGTTTCTCTAAGGAAAAGACTCGATGTAAGGGTAGGAAAAAATATAAATGAGATAGAATTAAAAAAGCAATTTATCAAAAAGAATCTTTTTGGAGTTGATATTGATTCGGGCGCTATAGAAATTGCTAAGCTTCGCCTATGGCTTTCATTAATAGTTGACTATGAAAAAGATGATATTGAACCTTTGCCCAACCTTGATTTTCAATTTAGAATTGGGAATTCTCTTCAAGAAAAAGTTGCAGGATTTGAAATTGTAACTAAAGATTATCTTTATAAAAAAACGTCCATGTACCCTCAATCTGAGCAATTGGAAATGATAGCAGACAAGAAAGAGATATATACTCCAATGCAGCTACAGGTAACTACGTCTTCAAAATATTTAGAAGATATGGTCGGGATTATAGATAAATATTTCGATGAAGAAGATGTTGAATTAAAGAAAAAATATAAGGAAAAATTTGATGAGCTAGAAGATAAAATATTTTCAGCAAGAATAAAGGATTTAATAAATGAAACTAAAGAATTACTGGATCATAGTATTAGTTTTGACAGTAAGAAACAAAAGCTTTTTAAGAAGAAGACGGACGAGATAGATAAACTTGAAAAAATGTTTAAGGAAGGCATACATAAACTATTTATTCCAGCCCTTCATTTTGCTGAAGTTTTTAATCAAAACAACGGTTTTGATATTGTTATTGGTAACCCTCCTTATGGTGTTAAAGTTGATAATGATATCAGAGATTGGCATAACCTTGAGAGCAAAGATAGTTATGGAATTTTTATTTCTACTTCTTTAAAAAGGTTTTTAAAAAATAATGGTGTACTTTCTTTTATAACATCCGATACCTGGCTTACAATTAGGACTCATAAAAAATTACGTAGGCAGGTTCTGGAAAAAACCGTTCATAAAGTTATGAGGTTACACCAGGATTGCTTTGATGCGACGGTTAATGCCTGCATTCTATTGGTAACGAAAAATTCAAAGAATAAAGATAGTAATATCATAGCTGCTGATTTAACTAATATTTCTACAAGAAGAGAACTAGATGATTTAAGAGACAAATTATATAATTTGGAATTATATGTCGGAACATCAACAGAAAAATTTGCAGTTTATGAATATCCTCAAAGTTTAATATTAATAAATTCAAATATTCCTATTTTTGTCGGAAGTCCAAAGCTTTTTCAGTTAATGAATGATACGAACTGTGAATTTGTAGAAAAAGAAATAGGAGAATCTGAGGAGAAAAAAGTAAAAGTGAGGTTAATAGAATTCAATGGAAAAACAATCGAACTTGTTAGATTAGGTGATGTTGCCGAAGTTAAGCAGGGGCTAGCCACGGGAGATAACCATTATTATCTTTATCAGAACCCGGAAGTAAGTGGAACATATAAAAATATCAATGATTATAAAGATTATTTATTAACTGAAGAGTACCTGAGAAAGATAAGAAATAATGATTATATAAGATTAAAGGTTATAAAAAGAGGAATTCATAAATCTAAAGATGAGAAAAACTTTGACCCTGATTTATGGTTTGATGGTAAGTATATAATTCCTTATGATAAAGGTGGGGAAAGTGATACGGAATCGTGCTGGCTTCCGAATTATTATGTTCCAACCAATTATTACATTGATTGGAGTACTGAATCTTTGAGAAGGTTAAGAAGTTATAAAAGTATAAAGCAAGGTAACAAAATTGCTTCTAGACTTCAAAATGTTAATTATTATTTTATAGAAAGTATAACGTTTTCAGATACTGGGTTTTATGCACCTACTTTTAGATTTAGCTCTGGGGCAGTCTTTGACGTTATGGGAATGTCAATTTTTATTAACTTTAATATTTTTACAACAATTGCTATTCTGTCTAGTAAAATTATAAAATATTTTATCAAGAATTTTATTAATCATTCAGTTCATACACAAGTTGAGGGTTTGAAACCTATCCCGATAACTTTAACTACAGATAGAGATATCTTTAAATTAGTTAGATCTATTATAAAGAATCAAAAGTTAAATCCAAAATATAATTATAATAATTTTGAACAAAAAGAAATTGATAAAATAATTTATGAATTATATCGCTTAAATGATGAAGATATAGAAGAAGTAGAAACATGGCATAGAAGAAGATATCCAAAATTATATTTAAATAATTAAAAGGTATTAAATGTAAATAAAAAATGCTTTCGATAGCTAATAGAACTTAAAGAATTATGAGAATTTTAGTCGATACAAATATACTGATACCACTGGAAACTCCGAATAGAATTCTTGATTATGAATATAGCAAATTTATAAAACTGGCAAATGAATATAAATGCACAATTTTTATTCACGAAGCGAATTTAGATGATATAAAAAGATATAAGAATAAAAAATATTTGCAAATAATTCTATCAAGGTTTAACAAATACCCGGTTTTGGGAGGCATCAAAGATCCAGATATTATATTTTTAAAAAAAATTAATAGTAAATATAATACTCCAAAAGTAAAATCTGACGATAGATTATTATATGCGTTATATAAAAACTCTGTAAACATCTTAGTAACAAATGATAATGGAATCTATAAAAAAGCTGTATTAGCCAATATAAATTCGAGAGTTTATAGACTTGAACAGGCGATTTCCTTTTTAGAGGAAATCTATAAAAGAAAAACAGTAGAATTGCCAAATATCAGAGATGAATTTGTATATAATATCGATAAAAATGATGAAATATTTGACTCTGTAAAAGTTGAGTACACAGATTTTGATGAATGGTTTAATAGAATTTCTACTAATGGTAGAAAAGCCTGGATAGTTAGAAATCCTAATAGCAATATTGAAGCTATATGTATATATAAAGAAGAGGACCAGATTAATGGAATAAAAGGTAAAATTTTAAAATTATGTACCTTTATCGTAAAGGAAGATTCCAGAGGCAAAAAGTTAGGTGAGCTTTTATTAAAGAATATATTCAAATACTCATTTTCTAATTTATTTAGTCTCGCCTACATGGAATTTTATCCTTCAAGAAAGGATTTTCTAATAAATCTAATTGAAGATTTCGGATTTGTAAAATTTAAAAGTAAAGAGAATAAAGAAGACATTTATATTAAATATTTTTATGTGGAAGATAAAACTTTTGCTAAGGAATTAAGTCATCTAGAATTTGCTATAAAATATTTTCCTTATTTTTTGAATTCAAATACAATTAATAAATTTATTATACCCATTCAATCCAGATATCATTATAAACTTTTCCCCGATGATCAATCTCAACCTTCTTTATTTTATCCTAATGAAAGTGTTAGTAACTCTATAAAGAAAGCTTACATATGCAATAGTAGAATAAAGAAAATTTATCCCGGTGATATCGTTATTTTTTATAGGTCTAAAGATATAAAGTCTCTTACAAATATTGGAATAATAGAAGAGGTACTTAGAACTAATGATACAAATGAGTTAGTTGCTTTCGTAGGTAAACGGACAGTTTATTCTTTAGAAGAAATGAATAAAAAATGCCAAAGCCTGGCTCTGGGCATATTGTTCAGGCAAGTTAAGAACTTAGACATAAAAATAAATTTTGGTAATTTAAAGAGGAACGGATTTATTAAAGGGCCTGTACAATCTATTACGAAAATAAGTAATAATAATTTTCTAAAAATATTTCAAGAATCAGGAGGGAATATTGAGTATAATTTTCTTACCGATAAAACCCAATTATGCTTTTAAAATAATCAAGGGCGTTAAAAAATTTGAATTCAGGAAGAGTAATTTTTCTGAAAAAATTAAACTTGCTATTATTTATGCTAGTAGTCCTGAGAAAAAGATAATAGGATGTTGTAAAGTAAAGAATATTTTTATAAGTGAGCCAGACATTGTATGGGAAAATTGTAGAAATTATTCTGGTATAAGTGAAGAACTTTTTTTTAGATACTATAATAAAAAGAAAAAGGCTATAGCGATAGAAATTTCCAGTGTATTTGTTTTTAATGAATTTATTGATCCTAAAAAAGTGTGGAATGGTTTTATAGTACCGCAATCGTTTAAATATATTACTATGAGTGAGTTTATGGATTTATTTTATATAGAGCCAGCTCTAAATAATTGGTTAAAAGAGGATGAAAGTTTTCGTAATATGTTTTATCCATGTTAGATATGATTTTTTTAATTAATTATGTTTTTAGAATATAAAATTTGGAGGTTCTTATGTCCATCCCAAAATATGAAGAAATAATGCTACCTCTTTTAGAGTTATCGTCAGATAATAAGGAGCATCATGTTCAAGAAGCTTATAATAGGTTAGCAGAAAAATTTGGCCTAACAGAAGAAGAAAGAGAAGAATTATTGCCCAGTGGGACTCAATCACTTTTTGAAAATAGAGTTGGTTGGGCAAGGGCATACTTAGTAAAAGCTGGTTTATTGGAAAGTAAAAAAAGAGGTTATTTTAATATTACTAAAAGAGGTATTGATGTAATCAAAGAAAATTTAAGAGAGATTAATTCAGAGTATTTAAAGAGATACCCCGAGTTTATAGATTTTTTAAAAAGTGTAAAAACAACCGGTATCAAAGAAAAAGGTAAGTCAACTCCATTAGAAATTATTGGCAATAACTTTCATCTAATAAGAAAAAATCTTGCTGGTGAGTTACTTCAGAAGGTAAAAGAATCTGATTCAAAATTTTTTGAAAACCTGGTTGTTGATTTGTTAGTCAAAATGGGATATGGGGGAACGAAAAGAGATGCAGCAAGGGTTATAGGGAAAAGCGGAGATGGTGGAATAGACGGGATTATTAAAGAAGACCGGTTGGGTCTGGACGTTATTTATATTCAGGCAAAAAAATGGGAAGGAACTGTAAGCAGGCCTGAGATTCAGAAGTTTGTTGGAGCGCTTGAGGGCCAGAAAGCAAAGAAAGGGGTATTTATAACAACTTCTAATTTCTCGAAAGAAGCGAAAGAATATATATCTCAAATTAATTCAAAAATAATTCTTATCGATGGAGATCAACTTGTTGATTTTATGATTGAAAATAATATTGGTGTTTCAAAAGAAATGGTTTATGAGATAAAAAAAATAGATACAGATTATTTTACGGAAGAATAATATTTTTTAATTTATAGTGGATTTGACGAAGTATGGAAGGTGAAAGAAATGATAGGAAAGATGGAAAAAGTTAATTTAAGATCTATCTGGAAAAAAGAAGCAAGAGATTTTTCCAGCTGGCTTTTTGATAACCTGGATTTTTTATCCGAGGAACTTGATTTAAAACTTACACCGGTTGAGAAAGAAAAAAGAATTGGCACTTTTTCTGCTGATATTTTAGCTGAGAATGTTGGTAGTGAAACTGTAATAATTGAAAATCAATTAAGAAAAACAGATCATGACCACCTGGGAAAAATTTTAACTTATATTTCAAATATCGGTGCTAAGATAGCTATCTGGATATCAAGTAATCCCAGACCTGAGCATGAAAGAGCTATTGAGTGGTTGAACCAGGCTAATATGGATACATATTTTTATCTTCTAAAAGTGGAAGCTTTTAAAATAGGAAATTCTAACCCTGCACCTAAGTTTACTATAATTTCTGGTCCCAGTGAAACTGCTGTTGATATTGGTGAAGAGAAAAAGGAATTGTCAGAAAGACACAAGAAAAGATTAAGATTCTGGAAATCTTTGCTTGAAAAAAGTAAAGAAAAAACAAATTTACATTCGAATATTACTCCTAGTATAAATTCCTTTCTAAGTACCGGAGCAGGTAAATCTGGTCTTTCATATACTTATGCTATTACTAACAAAAATGGGCAAATAGAACTTTATATCGACAGAGGAGATTACAAGAAAAATAAAAAAATTTTTGATGAGCTATTTAAAAATAAAGAACAGATTGAGAAAGATTTTGGCGGTATGCTGGAGTGGCAAAGGCTCGATGACAAAAGAGCTTCCAGAATAAGGAAAGTGTATAGTTATTCAAATCTGAATGATGAAGAGAACTGGGATAGGCTTCAGGAAGATATGATTAATGATATGATTCGGTTGGAAAAAGCCCTTAAAAAATTTATCAATAAGATTTGATTTTGTTAAACAAAGTTGGGTGTTTAGAATAAAAAAAATTTTAGTTGTTAATATCAATAAGGAAAACTTATTTTTATAAAATTTCTTGAAAGTATTTATTATGCGAGTCTTTAAAATAGAAAACAGTAGTTTATCATCTTACAGAGAGGAAGATTTTAAAGTGGACAATGTTGAAAATATACTTGAGGATTGGATTGAAAAATTGAGGAAGTTATAAAAAGTATTTTTGGTTCTATTTTGTCCGTGAAAGGTGAGGTTGAGCATGCAGGGATTTTAGAATAGGGCACTCCATTAAAATTGTTACAATCCCTCATGCCTTAAGATTATCTTTAAATTTTTCTATGCCAATTTTTTCTAAGAGAAAGTTTATTCTTTCATATGCATCTCTTTTAATTCTATCAGCTTCCTCTTTATCCTGGATCTCCAAAAATTTAACTATCCAGGAAGGGCCTATAGTATTAATATCATCAAATTTCGCTCCTATCTTGCCCAGTCCCTCCTTAATAAGATTATTTGATTTAACAGGATTGAAGATTTTAATTAGTTTATTGACTCCTCCCTTATAATTAAGAATTGTAAAGTAAATATCATAAGCGTCTTTTTCTTTATATCTTTCCCATAAAGCCATTCCCTTCATTACGAGAAATGGGATAACATCTGCAATTTTTATTCTCAATTCATTTACTGAACCATCGGGCATTTCTTTTTTTAATGAGTATGTAAAATTATACTGGAAGACTAAATCACAACCACGTGATTTTCTTGCATGTATATCCTGTATTTTTTGTGTGCGATGTGATCTGCCAGTTCCGCCATATTCACCAGAAGGCAAGTCTATCTCTATTTTATATTGTGTTTTGTTATTTGATTCTATAATACGGTTGAAAATGAAAGGTTGATTTCCCTGCTTGTATCCGTGTTTTTTAAGAAGTTGAAGTATTGTTTTGTATGTACTATCTGAAATTTTATTAAAATCCAGTGCTAAATCAATATCGGTACTTCCTGTATGTTCCCTGCCTTTTTCAATTAAAAGAAAATATGGTACCCATCCACCAACAAGAACCATGTTGTTGCGATATTCTCCAAGTATTGTCAGAAGCTCAACCATTACTGATAAACAGACGTTAACTTCTTGTGCGCTGTAGTCTAACTTTGTTACCATTGTTTTCTGATCCTTTGTTCCAGTAAGAATTTGGCAGCCTCTTCGCCTCGTTCTTTATAGGTTATTAAATCTAAATAAAGTTGTATGTCGGAAACAATACTTGTTCCATCGATTTCTCGTAAGCCATAATATATTCCTTCATCATAAGGTTTTAAAATTGAAATATTTGGTCCGGTCGTAACTTTTTTAAAACCCAGTTCTTTAGACATTTTTTCTATATTGCCTGAGTAATAGAAAAAGACTCTATTGTATCTTAGAAATGGAGCCACCTTAGAAGCACCTGAAGTAAGAGTAAACGCATAAATACTTTTTTTAGAATTACAATAGTCTGATATCTTTTTTTCAACAGTTTTAATGTCTTCTAATGAATAATAATTGTTTATTTCGTTATTCTTATAATCATAATTTTCTGCCCATTCATTTAGAAGTCTTTCCGGGTTTAGGAGCCTAAATTTAACTCTGTTATTAACTTGTAATTCTTCAATTAATTCATTCTCCAGTAGCTTATTTTTTACTAGGGAAGCCTGTCCAATACTTATATCTGCTTCTTTTGCAAGGTATTTGACAAACCATTCTTTTTTTGGATTGCACAGCATAACTCTTAGAACTCTACTTGATTTTGAGCAAAAGATAGTTTTTAGTGGTCTTGTATTAGGGAATGGATTCGGAAGGCCCTCTATGTTTAAAAATATATTATCAAAACTTAAAAAACAATTTCCAGCTAAATCCATAAAACCTATTCCATTTTTCTGGCATATTTTTCTTGATTCTTCAGAAATAAAAGTGGATACGAATATTCCATAAGAATTATTGGTTCTTAGTAAGTAATCTTTTAATTGGTTTACAGCCATTCTGGCATATCTTGGCTGTCCTGCTGTTTTAACCTCAAAAATTAATAAATATTTACTCCCATTTTTTATCTGAATTTTAGCTAATAAATCTGGTCTTCCAGTGCTGGATGATTTGATTATAGGGCAGGATACAATTTCAAGAATTTTTGCAAATTCAATTTTACTGAATATTTCTTTTAAATTATTTTTTATTTTATTAATTACTTCTGTTTCTTTCATAACAAGTTTCATTAATATTATAAGTTTCAACGTTTGCTGAAATTATATCATTTTATGAAACATATTCAAGAAGTAAAAATACTCAAGTAGTTTTATCTTTAGTATAGCTAAAGTTTTTGTTTAAATCTTTTTAAATCTGTTTTTGAATTATATAATTCTGAAATCTGTTCGGGTTCATAAATTTTAAGCTTGGTATTTAAATTTATTTGACATAAGTTAACACATAAGTTAACATTTTTTAGTGATAAAAACCAAAATAAAAAAACATGAGTGATTTAAAAAAGTATATAAATAAAAGAAAAGTAAAAGATAAGAATTTTTCCAGGAATTTTGAAGAAGGATATAAACAATTTAAAATTGGCGTAATGCTGAAGCAGGCCAGGGAATCTGCAGGTAAAACACAGGAGGAAATTGCGCGGCAGCTCGACACTAAAAAGAGTGCAATTTCCAGAATAGAAAATCACTCAGAGGATATTAAGCTATCAACGCTGGTGCGTATGGCAGAAGCCCTGGGAAAGAATATAAATATTAATATAGTCTAATTTATCCTTTTAGTTAAAATATAAAATATGCAGATAGAAAAAAAGAAATTAAAGAGTGGCTTTGAGCTTCCGGTATTTGGTTTTGGTACCTGGACCGTAGGAGGAAGGGAAACAAGGGACCCAGATAATGATGACAGGGCGGATATTGATGCCCTAAAGACAGCTATAGAGATGGGTATAACCCACATTGATACAGCGGAAATGTATTCAGAGGGGCATGCAGAAGAGCTGGTGGGTGAGGCACTAAAAGGTTTTGACCGGTCCTCCCTTATAATAGCCACCAAGGTATGGTCCACAAATCTGCACTACAGCGACCTTATAAATTCTGCACAGCAGAGCCTGAAAAGACTGGGCACCGACTACGCCGATATCTATATCATACATCATCCCAACCCTTCTGTTGATATAGGGGAGACCATGGAGGCAATGGATTATCTGGTTGAGAAGGGTTATATAAAATATATAGGGCTTAGTAATTTCAGTGTTGAGCAGTTCATAGAGGCACAGAAGCATACCGAAAATAAAATAGTATCCAATCAGCTTTATTACAATATGGCAAACAGAGAGCCTGAAAAAAACGGATTCCTCAAATATGCTCAGGATAATGATGTAATGCTGGTTGCCTGGAGACCCT
>Ga0307428_1000904_pt1 | contig 16374 bp, 10 predicted proteins | sample SalMarWE160240MG_FD_202161 | JGI IMG/M metagenome (GOLD analysis project Ga0307428, IMG submission 202161) | Salt marsh sediment microbial communities from the Plum Island Ecosystem LTER, Massachusetts, United States - WE1603-240 | ecosystem: Environmental > Aquatic > Marine > Intertidal zone >...
ACCGACCAATTCGACGAGCCAACGGTCCACGTTCAGGCGGGGGATAATAACCGACAGACCAGATAACACACCAAAGAAGAGCAGAAACCCCCAGTCGATGTCATTCCTCAACCCCTTTTTATCCATGACACCCGTCATCAAAAAGACCAAGAAGGCCCCTAAGGCTACCCAGGCCTCGCCAATCCCGTGAAGCGGCTTTCCTATCCACCCCACAGTCGCCAAGACGAGGACGGCAAGGCTGAGCCACTCGCTCATGCTGAGATGCCCCAAGACCTCCAGTTGCGTTGCAACACCCTTGGGAGAAACCCTGGGTGCCTCCTCGCCCTTTAGGGGGAAGAACAGATGGATCGCGACAAAGAGAACGACGAGGATGAACATCCCTGCCGGCAGTGCAGCCAGAGCCCAGCTCCCCCAGCCAAACTCAGACCTTGCCAGGTGGGGCAACAGGCTCCAGCCAAATAAGGAGCTGGCCGCACCTGTAAGAAACATAAAGCCGATCTGGCTAAAGCCAATATAGGCGGAAAGCACCAGACCAGCAGAGCCGTTGGAGCGGGGCTTGAAACCCATGACCTCAGACATCGCTTGACTGACCGGAGCCATGATCGCAACCCTCGACAGGATGTTGGGCAGGCAGGGCGTCACCACGAGACCTGATGTGGCGAGTGTAAAAGTATACGTCTTGTAATTTGGTCGGAGGCGCCGCAAAACTTGAAGGGACACGCGGTAGAGGAGACCGGACTTTGTCACCGCGGCCGCCATCCCTAAGGCCCCGAGGTAAAAGAACCAGGAACTGCTGGAAAAACCGGCCAGGGCCAGTTCAGTAGGGACCACACCGAGGAGCAGCCACGCAAGCAGCAACATGATGGCGACGATATAATCATCGAAGACCGTAAAGATCCACAGAATGACCGCCGCCGCCAGCGTGGCCAGGAAATGCACCCCTCTCTCATCGAGGGGTGGTGAGGGTGGCATCTGCCACAATCCGCACGCCAGGGCCAAGGCGAGAAGCAACCCGAGCCACTTCTTTCTATTCTCCTGCACGACGCCGCGTCGCGTCTGAGCTCCGAGCTTTCGTGCAACCGTCAGGGCCCTTTCTCCCCAGTGCAATGCTGCTTCTTGCAATCCTCTCTTTTGCTCAAGCGCCCCGACCGATTCAATGGCCAGGATGGCTTCCATATTCGTGCGTCCCTCTTCCAGCATACCGAGACCGAGGCGTAGGGAACCGAGGGCCTCTGCCGTCTCCCCCTTCTTATAAAGAAGTTCCGCCAACTCCTGATAATATTCGGAAGTCTCCACGGCTTCTGTCGTCGTGACTTGCTTTTGCGCAAGAAATTCGTGATACGTGTGAATCGCCGCGTCCAAATCCCCTAGCCGAACACAGGCCTGAGCCCGCAGCCGCGCCAGATAGCCATGGGAATGAACTGCCTGTGGCGGTAAGGCCTCGAGCAATTTCAAGATGTCTTTTGGTGGCGCGCTTTCAAGGAGCTCATTGGCATGCGCTTTTAAATGCTCACACGCCTTCTCCCACGCTTCCGCCAGAATACAATGGTAAATAGCGGGTGCCCACTGAGCGTGGGTTGAAAAATATGAGGCAAAGCGGAGATGCAGTTCGTCCCTCTCCTTTTTTGTCATCCTGTATTTCTGTTTGGCTGACAAGAAATCGCGGAAGTAATCGAGATATTCATACTTCCCGTTTCCAATACCGCGAAGCAACCCGGGATGGCGTGAAGCCAGCGTGGTCAAGCGTTGGGTGGCATCGGAGATGGAAAGCACTGATTCAATCGCTTCCGGGTCCACTGTCTCCAAAGAAGAGGTATGAATAAGAAGATCTTGAACCTGGGCGGATTGGGCAGTAAAGAACTCCTCCATCACAACGTTCACAGCGCCTCGATCCTTCGAGAACTCCCGCTCCGTTTCCGTCAAACGTCGACTCAGGACCTTGCAGACGTGAAGGCTCAGAGAAGGGTATTTGGCAAGGAGGTCGTCCCAGGATTCTTTACTGAGCTTTAAGAGCACGCTATCGATGAGGGCAATGACCGTGGCTGATCTCCGCTCCCCTGTCAACAGCGACATTTCTCCAAAACACTCACTCGGGCCGAGGACCCCCTTTGGCATGCGTATGGCGTCGTGCTCCACCACGACCTCCGCGGCGCCCGAGTGAACCACATACAGGGCATCACCCGTTTCCCCCTGCGAAACGATGGTCTGGCCAGCCAAAAACCTCATTCCCTCGAGCCTGCCTGCAATGCGGGCCAGATCCTCACGCGAGAGCCCGGAAAAAAGCGGCGTGCTTCGAATTGTTACGGCAAAGTTCTCCACCGCGAACCCCTTGTATCTCCCAAAGTAACCTCAGTATCGCCGACGGCTCTCGGAGTGTCAAGGCGATCCCTGGCCAAACGATGTTTCAACAATGAAATAGAAATCACGCGCGCGCCAGGAAGGTGGATTGATGATGAAGAGAGGGAGGCAGAGGATAATGGGATGGCTCTACCGCTTGATGAAACGCAACAACCAAAGTAGGGTCAGCACCTTTTCCAGGCGTACACGGTGCCCAAGAGCACCACGGTCAACGCACCCACGACTACCTGCAAGATTTTCAGCATACTCCCACGCCGTACCAGTAAATAGGGGTCGGAATTGCTTCTGGATCGCCTCAGCGATCCGTTTTCCCTGCTGATAGTACGCCCCGGCGTTTGCCACGTTCGATATGTCGGAATGCTGACTCTGAAATCGAAACCATGAGGTCGCGTTTCACGGCCGTGGTGTCAGTCCTCGGCAAAAGAAACGATGCGGGCCCAGTCGCTCATCTCGACGCCGTACGTGAAATCCTCGTCACCCTCGAGGTCATACCACAGCCGCCACGTCCTGCTGTCTTGATCCCGAAAAGAGGGAATATAGATGGCGGTTAACCGAAAGTGCTCCGCTGCAGGATGATCTTCCTGATAGGCCCTCAGGGCCTGGCGAATTCTGGGCTCCAGCTCGGTGTATCGTGCGGAGAGTTCATCAAAGAAATGCCGCTGGGCTTGGGTGGGGCCACCCTCATCCCCGTCCACCAAGAGCTGCACGTCCTCGTAGCCCGCAAAGCGGAAGGCACGGTTCTCCCAGCAGTTCTCCGATGTCATGGCAATGGGCCCGAAGGTCCGGTCATCCAGACTCGACCGGTCCTTGCGGCCGCGCGGATTCCACATCATGACCTCTATAAGGAGGTCCCCAAATCCTTCACGAACAGCTTGAACAGATCTGCCGCGGCGGCGGCGGGATTCGCAAAGTTCAAGGAGGTGTCGTAGGTTTTTACCTTGCTGTCTCTCGTCACTTCCATTCGGACCTTGACCCCTGATGTCGGAAGACCGGTCAGATTGGTCTCCAATGAAATACCCGTAAGCGTCGGAACGTTCTTGGCGGCCTTGTCGAGAGAGGCCGCAATATCATTCAGGGCATCATTCACGGTGCCTTTGGCATATTCGATCATGGCACCGCTGAGGGTAAGACCGATATCCTTCTCGGGGAGACGGGCGACCCATTGGGGAACGTTACGCTTGATGTCGTTCAGCCGATTGACCGTCTGGTCGCTGAGGATGGTTACGGTCGTCACGGTAAATCCGTATCGCTTCACCGGATGACGCTTATTCTTGCCCGCCCAATTCACCAGGGCAATGACATCCTTGGCGAGGGTCGATTTTGTGCTTTTCCCAAACCGTTGCGCAAACCCGTTGAGGGTGCGAATATACGGCGCGACCTCTTTGTTTGCTTCCGCCCGAACCTTGACGGTCTTCTGCAATGGCCATTTACCGTACTTTTTTTCCGCGGGCAACTTCTTGATGGAGGTCGTGATGGCGCGCACCGCTCCATTGCAAATTGCAATGGTCATGTTCTTCACGCCTTCCACGCTCAATTCGTACCCCTTCAATGCGCTGAGCGCTTCAAGCGCCAACTGCCGTGCACTGTCAAGCTCGCCCTTGGCCCGCCTCGCGGCGGCGTCAATTTCTCCACGAAGGGCCGTACTCAGCGCCTCAGGGATTTCCAACGCGACGGCCGCGCCGAGGGGCTTCCCGGGAATAGCCGGCAAGATGGCCTCGAGTTTCTTGATCTTGATTCCGTGCAATGCCGCCGTCTCGACTTGCGTCGTACTCAGCGTCAGTCCCCGGCCGGAAAATGTGGCCAGTCCATTCGCGTTCAATGGGGTCTTCCCTCCATACGCCCAGTGGAAGGATCCACCAATGGCCATGGCGTCTTTCCCAATCGTCCACAGGCCCGAGAATGAACACTTGGGGGTCAGGGTAAGGGTGACCTGGGTCGTCAAACCTGATTTATTGACCATGGTGGCCAATCCGACATTGGTCAAGCGCGTGTCGTTCCACCAAATGCCCGTGTCGCCACTGATACGCAGCTGGGTCGGCTCTACGATCAACGTGCCTTGAACGGCCATGCGGAGGGTTTTCCCAATGACCCCGGCGAGCCGGACTCCGGTCCCGAATCCCTTCGAGCCGATGGCCGCCAACCCGAAGGCGACCTGCAGCGTCACCACATCGGGAATGCCGAAGTCAGTCAGCAGAAGGATGATCAGTCCGTTCTCATCCGGCTGGCGGTCCCCCGCTTTGGGCAAGAGCGCGGCGATCTGCTTATCGGGGCCTGTTCCCAACGCCCGGAGCCGCTCGCCGAATCGCTTCCCCGGCTCCGTGCGTACCTTGCCTTGGACGATCGCCGTCCGAAATTCACCCGGCGTCGTCACGGCGACACCCGCGTTCGCGCTGAATGGGCCCAAGTCGACCCCCACCTCGCCGATCCGCGCTTCCACAGGCAGCGCACTCAGGAGATCTTGCGGGTCGCCCGTCTTGAGTCCGTTGAGCAGGTTCGCCAAGGATTTCCAGACGCTCCATTGCGGCAGCCCTTGCTCGGTACCGATCACCTTCCCGCCGAGATACGGGGGCAGCTGTATATAATTCGGGCCAATGGTGAACGGCAGCTTGAACCCTGTGGGCGGCGAATCCGGTGACAACTTGTAACTTTCCCTAGTGAAAAAGTCCTTCAGCTCCGAAAACAGCCCTATCGCCTCGAACAAGCCGACGTCGGGCAGCGGAAAATGCCAATGGGTCTCAAACCGCAGCATTTCCCAGCCATAATACGAAATACCGATCTCCTTATAAAAGAGGGGGACGGGCACCGGGGTAGCGGCCGGGATCACGGCGAGCAATCGGTCGAACGTGTAGGAGCGCTGGAATGCCTTGGAGCTTGTTTTCCCATCGGCCAAATGACCCGTGGACAGGCACAACGCCATGGCGATCAGGTCAAACCGATCGAACTTCCCTTCCACCTCGAGCAAGAAAAGAGCGCCGCCCAGTATTTCTCCCACCGAGAGTGAAATCAGTTCGACTCCGAGCAATTCCGGGATACCCGTCATCGGATCCATAAATGGCAAAAGCAATTTGAGCGGCGTGGGACGGGCGTCCGCATTTGTCCGCGTCGTCACATCGAGCTTGAGTCCGCCGCCCCCGCGCACTTCGATCGCAAAGGCCAGGTCGGTGGGCATGGTAAAGTCAAGGTATTCGTTGAACCGGCCAGGGGTGCGTTCGAGCAACTGCTCCGCGGTCTTCTCGAGTGCTTGCAGGGCTTGGACAATCTCCTTGGGAATCTTGACACCCGGATGCTTTGCTGCCTTATCAAGCCACGGCCCGAATGTGAGTCGATTGTTCTCCACCAGCTTGATATCGTCGAGCGAGACCGCCTCGGGGAGGACTTGGGCGAACAGCCCAAGACCCGCCTGTGTCAGGGCGGCCTTGGCGGGCATGAGCGGCAGCTTCAAGGGTTCCTCGATATGCCATTCCCCTGCGGCGGTCCATCCGACGCCGTCGAACCGAAACATCGGCATCCGCGTGCTCAACTTGCCAAACTGCCCTCCCGGTCCCAAGGAAATGTGGTACAGCCCTTGATCATCCGGTTGCACGGGATTGATGGGAGAGCCCTGGGGCAACGCGGTAATCCCCTTTTCCGAGAGGCCGAGCCGGATCCCGGTGGCTTTTGAAAGAGGGTTCTCCACCCCTTGGGTGAACGACTTAAAGAATTTCAGCCATGGCGTGCGCCCGTCCGATTCCACGCCAAAGACCCTATTGATCTCCTCGGAAACCGCCACCTGTATCGTCGCCTGAAGGGCGATTTTTGAATCGGCCGGGGACTGTTTGCCGAGACGAATCTTCCAGTCGTTGACGTCCAGGCACATAATCCCCAGCGACAGCTCTTTTCCCTTGACTGTGATGGAGGGCAGGGGAATGCGGGGAAGCTCCCCCTCCCACAAACGATCAATGGAAAAAGCCACCTCTCCCCTGCCGGCGGTGAGGGACCATATTCGCGGCTTTTGGGGCACCAGAGAAAGCTGTGTGCCGGGAATGGGTGCAGTCATAAACGCCGGCAACCCGGCGAACTGGGTGCTAGCGTCGGCATGAACACGCCAGCCCTCTGCGGTGCGGTCAATCGCAATTTCGTCGAAGGTGAATTGGACTGTGGGGCGGATCGTCGGGACCCCCGTCGGAATCTCCAGCGTGAGCCGATTGCCCTCGGGTCCCTGCGCTTTGAACGTGAATCCTACGCATTCACGACCGGCCTGGAACTGCACGGTCCCCGACAGGTCGGCTGAAACGCCGTCGGTAACTTGCAGGGTCAGCGTCCCCTGCCCGTCAATCTGACAGGTCGTCATCATCCCTTTCTTTTCGTCAGCGGTTGCGACCCGCTCCACGGAAAGGCCCAAGCCGACGACCTTCAACTGCCCCACACCGAGCGGAATGGTCCAGTCACCTGTGGACTTGCCGCTCAGCGAAAATTCGCCTGTTTGCGGGGTCACCTCCATATCGATGTCGGTAAACCGGACGTCCGGAAGCTCGCCGGGAAGTGACACCTCTTTGGGCAACAACTGATTCGCGATTGCGGTCAGACTGATCGATTCCCCCGGCAGCAAACCGCCCCGAAACACCCAGGGTTCCGCTTCTGAGAACTTGCCGGCCGTCACATGCAGGTCGACGGATCCAATCGAAAGAATCCCGGCTATGCTCCCGATCGCCCCACGTCGCCGGCTGTCCGTGAGATGAGCGATGCCCAGCTCCAGCACGGGCTCCCTGATCGAAAGATGTCCCGGAATCAGGTCCCAGGTTGTCGAGGCCTCGACGGATCCCACGCGTGCCGAGATCAGATCCACGGATCCCGCCGCCGGGTTGAAAATGGCTTGTAGATCGCGCACGGCAAAGGTGCCGGCCCGCTCGAGCGTCGCCGGCACCCAGGCACTCAGCCCGCCGCCTAGAAATGCGGCGACGTCTCTGAGCAGCGGCAATCGCACCTCCAGTGTCGAGGTCAGCAGCCAGTTCTCTGAAACGGTCGGAAATTGTATCAGAATGGGAATCTCGATTTTTTGAACATGGAGCGTACCGCCCAGGAAAACATTCAACAGCCGATCATCGAGAAAGGTCTCAACGGATAGATGAATATCGTTCACGGAAAATCCGGTTAGCCCCGGCGGGGCCAACTTCGTTGTTCGCGGAAATTGTGCTGTCAGTCGGAACAGAATACGATCGTCCTGGGTCTCGAACTCGACGGTGGTGTACACCCCGACCACCCCGTATACCGAGGCGTTTCCGGTGACCGTCACCTTTCCGTCAATCCTGATCGTCGCATCGGAAAGATGCACTCCCGTGCCATCAAACATGTACTCGAACACGGGCCCTAAGGCATCAAGTTCGGCCAGGCCCGCGCCCACCGTGAGCCGGCCATCTTTCAGATGCTGCTCGAGGCCTTGCCCAATCCTGGAAAGCACTTTTGAGACATTCGCGCTTGTTCGTGTATCCATCGTTGCGTCACCTCTACGCAATATGTCCCAGGATCCATTCGGACAACTGCCTTAGCCCGACCCGGATCCTGCCGATATCATGGAGGACACACCCGTTGCCGGTGATCCGGCACCGGCAGTTCCATCTCCGATCACACTTTTCATCGACATCGCGCGCGGAATCTTCGCTTCGATCATGGGTAAGTAGGTATTCAACAGGGTGGCAACCGGTTGATCACCCAGCTGCTTGAGCAATAGCGGCGCGGGGCCAAAGGAGCGTAGAAACAGGATCAGATGAGACGCGAGGGCCTTCTTGATATCGGGACCGAAAAACAGCTCTTCGACGGCCAGGCGAGGACGCATGCCTGTTTCCCGATCGCCGAACCGGTAGCGTTTCCGAGTCTCCCGTGCCCGCAGGATCTTATTCGTGTCCTTCGATCGCTCAAACTTGATCGAAAGCTTACCGATCATGGAATTGGTCTGCAATGCAATGGGCTGTGCGTTAAAAAATTCCATCCAGTCACCCAGCGATATCCAGCCTCTCTCGTAGAGAATTTGCGGGTCGAAGAACTTGATGGAACCGTATTTTTTTGACAGGGTTGTATTGCCGACATGCGACCGGTAGCCGTAGAAAAAGAACACGAAATCGTGGTTGCCCCAAGCTTCACGATCCACCCGTTGGGTACTGCTTGTCTTCACAATCCTTTCCTCTTCCAATCCCAGATCCGACAGCATCCAACCGTATTCTTCAATCGCACCCCAGTTCCTCGAGCCGCGCGCCAGAACCAGATCGCCTGTATTGATATCATGCGTGATTTGCTCTTCGAATTGCTCAAGGACCTTTTTGCCTGCGATTTGTTTGATCTCTCCGTCCAGTCGCTTCAGGTTTTCCTTCGAGATCCTTGCGTAATCTATGCGGAGCGTGTCATTGAGGAGCGTGTACGCATCTTTCCAATTTCTTGCCCGATCTTCAGGTGTCATCGTCTATCTCCACATGTCAAAAGGCGTCGCATCCCAGCCCTTCCGCCTCCAGAAATCGAAACGCCCTCGCAGGCCGAACTTCACCTGTGAGGGCGTCAGAATTGTCTGATGCGCCGATGACATTGCCGGACGTGGGCTCGGTGCCGCTATGCGTACCCCCGGTAACCTTCAAGTACGTGCCGAGAGTTGAGGGTTGAAAGTTGAGGGTTCATCCCAGAATCAGCCGTACAACAACACAACAGTGTCCTCAGTATCCCTGACTGTTCAGGGAGTGTCAAGGCGATCCAATCTGCGCATCTATGGCCCTCTCACCGCGGGAGTTCGTGCGCCACAAGGCGATCCCGCCAAGGAGGCCCGCGACGTTGGGAACGGTCTTGGTCCTGGGGGGCAGCGCACCGACGATTTTCTTGGCGTTCCCCCCGCCGAGGTACACACGGTCGTAGTTGAACAGCTCCTCGAGCGCACAGAGGGCTTTCCGCAGCCGCTTATTCCAGCGATGTTTTCCGGCCTTCTTCAACGCCGCGTGTCCGAGCTGGTCTTCGTAGGTCTTCCCACCCCGGAAGGTATGGTGCGCGAGCTCCAAGTTGGGCACCAGCTTGCCATCCACGAACAATGCCGACCCGAGACCGGTTCCCAAAGTGAGAACCAGCTCGACGCCGTGCCCCTCGATGGCCCCGAATCCCTGCACATCCGCGTCATTGGCGACTCGGACGGGTCGCTTGAGCCGCTTTCCGAGTGCTTTCGCCAGAGAAAAATTCCCCCAACCCTCGTCCAAGTTCGGCGCCGTCTGCGTGATCCCGTTCCGGACGACGCCCGGAAACCCCACCGACACACGGTCGAAGGGCCCCTGCGCACGCGCGAGTCGGTCGATGGCCCGAAGAATCGCCGCTGGTGTCGCGGGCCGCGGCGTTTCGATCCGTCCGCGTTCGGTCAGTGCTTCCCCTTGCGCATTCAAAATGATGGTCTTTACTCCTGTCCCGCCAATATCGACCGAGAGCGTCCGTGTGTCATCCGACGTGGCCTGTGGGCGTTTCCGATTCATCGTCGGGTTCCCTCCGTTGCAGGTCCAACCTCCTCTTCCGTCACCTCTACCTTTCGCCCTCCGATAACCCTCAGTAGACGAACGGCACCAATCTCTTGGTGCGGGCCGCGTACATCCGGAAAGCCTCTCCATACCGCTCGGCCAAGTAGCGATCCAAGGCCGGAATGTTTAGGAACACAAAGCCGAGCAGCATGAGTATCGGGATAATCCACAGTAGCAGCCGGCCGGCCAGCAGCACCCATCCACTAAAGAGCACCAGATCACCGAAGTAGTTAATATGCATGGCGTACCGGAAGAGGCCTTCTGTATAGAGCTGTCCATGATGCTTCGGCTGTTGTTTCCAGACATGCCGTTGATATTCCGCGCCGCTATTGAGGTACGAGCCACCCAGGTAGAGCAGCACGCCGACGACCTCCCTGAGCCCAACCGGCGCGGTCTGCCGCCCGCCGAAAAAGGCAAAGCAGACGTAGAGTGCTCCGATCCACGCCGCGACCGTGCCCACCTCAGCCCAGCCCATGCGCCGCTCGAGGAAGACGAAAAGGGTGACCAGCACGCGGAGGAAATAGACGGCGGCCGCACCAAGCAGCAGCGCCCGGCGGAGGGGCGAGGCGAGGTCGGCTCCGAGGTGTAGCCACCCCGAGACGGCGAGAATTCCTCCTCCAAAGAGCAACCAGGCCGCAGCACATATCGCACTCAGATGGAGCAGGGCGAGGATGCTCTTCGGAAGCGTGGAGGGCGATTTGTCCCGATACATTTCGGCGAGACCCGGCACCGCGTACTCCCGCGAACCCCTGTGAAGCTCAGGCCACTCATCGCGCCGTCTATGGTTCGGTCCGAGATCGGCTTCCGGGAGCGGCGAACTCCGGCAGCTGGAACTTCCGCCGGTAGGCGCCCGGCGTGATCCGCGTGGTGCGCTTGAACAGACGCCGGAAGAAGGCCGGGTCCTCGTAGCCGACATTCCAGCTGATCTCGTCAATCGGCGTCTCTGTTCTCTCCAACCGACGCTTCGCCTCCTCCACGCGCAGGTGCTGTACGTAGGCAATGGGGGCATACCCCGTGGCTTTCGTAAAGCGACGCTTGAAGCTTCTTTCGGGCAGGCCAGACCGCCGCACCACCTCTTCGACCGGCGCGGCCACAGAGAAATGGCCGTCCAACCATTTCTGGGCGTCCAGCACAGCCGCGTCACCGTGATCGGTCGGTGCCTCGAACACCACGTAGGGTCCCTGGCCGTCCGCATGCCATTGCAACAGCATGAACTTGGCAATCGCCTGCGCCGCCGCGGGCCCGACATGCCGGGCGATGAGGTAGAGGACCAGGTCGTGCCACGACGCGGAGGCGCCCGACATGACGAATTGCTGGCGGTCGCCCGTGGCGACCAGCACTTTCTCGAGGCGCAGGCGGACCTTCGGGAAGTGTCGGCTGAAGGTCCGGGCGTAGGCCCAGTGGATTGTGGCTTCGCGGCCGTCGAGGAGGCCTGTCTCGGCCAGCACCAGGACCCCGGAACAGGCGGAACACAACATCGCGCCCCGGGCATGCATATCCGTGAGCCACTTCACCATGGCTGGATACCGGCCGGGAATCCACTCACTCCCCTCGACCATCATTGACGGGATGATGACGATGTCCGTCCGGTCGAGCTCGTCGACCGTGCGATGGGGGGCGACCGGCAGCCCGCTTGCCGTGCCCGTGTGCGCGCGGGTCGGCGCGATGATCTCCACGTGGAAGGGATTTTCACCGGGCACCGCATCGTCGAAGGCGCCGACCATCTCAAAGCAGTTCAGCACGTCGTAGACGCCGCTCAGCGACGAGAGGATCGCCTCGGGAATCGACACCAGACTTACGTGGAAACGCCTCCTCCCCCTGCTCATTCCAGTCTCCTTTGGCATAAATGAACCGATTCTGGCGATTCTAGCTCTTACATCGGGCTGCCGCAACCGTTATTCTCTGGGTCGAAGACGGTAACAAACCAAAAGGAGGGTAACGAGATGAACATCCACAAACAGCATCGGAACCACTTCCTGATTCCCCTGCTCTTCGCCGCGCTGGCCCTGGCGCCCGGCGGGCCGGTCGAGGCACACCAGGACAAAGCCCACGACCCGCGGGCCCTCGCCGAGGACCCCCGTCTGGCGCCGAGCCAGATCGCCCCGCTGCTCGAGGGACTGGGCGACCATCACCACAAAGTGACGACGACCTCCGAGGGAGCGCAGCGCTTTTTCGACCAGGGACTCAGGCTCACCTACGGCTTCAACCACAAGGAAGCGCTGCGCGCCTTCAAGGAGGCCGCGCGGCTCGACCCCGATTCCGCCATGGCCTTTTGGGGGTGGGCCCTCGTTCTCGGCCCCAACCTCAACCTTCCCATGCGACCCGAGGTCGTCGCGCAGACGTACGAGGCGATCCAGATGGCCGTGGCACGCAAGCACAAAGTCTCGCCGAAGGAACGAGATTACATCGACGCCCTGGCCAGGCGCTACACGAACGATCCCGAGGCCGACCGCGGGCCGCTGGATAAGGCCTACGCGGACGCCATGGCCGCGCTCTACGCCAAGTATCCCGAGGACGACGATGCCGCAACACTCTATGCGGCATCGCTGATGAACCTCATGCCGTGGGACTACTGGACCAAGGACGGCCACCCGAAGCACGAGAGCACGAAAACGGTCCTCGACGTGCTGGAATCGGTGATCGCCAGGAATCCTCGCCACATGGGTGCGCTGCACTACTACATCCACGTGGTCGAGGCCGTGTACCCAGAGCGGGGTGAGCGCGCCGCCGATCTGCTGCGCGGCCTGGCGCCTGGGGCGGGGCACCTCGTGCACATGCCCTCTCACATCTACATGCAGGTCGGCCGGTACGCCGAGTCGTTCGAGTTGAACGCGAAGGCCGCCAAGGCCGACGAGGATTACATCACGCAGTGTCGTGCCCAGGGGATCTACCCCCTAAACTATTACCCGCACAATGTGCACTTTTTGGTCTGGGCCGCGACCATGCAGGGCCGCAGCGCCGAGGCGCTGGCGGCCGCGCGCAAGGTGGCCTCGCGCGTGCCGAAGGACATGCAGGGTAATGACTGGGCGCTATACCAGACGTTCCTCAGCCTGCCGCTCGACGTCATGGTCCGCTTTGGGATGTGGGACACAATCCTGGCCGAGCCGCAACCGCCCAAGAATGCGCGCTTCTGGACCGGTATGTGGCGCTACGCGCGGGGCATGGCCTACGCGCACACGGACCGGACCGCGGCGGCCCGCGAGGAGCTGGCCGTCCTGGGGGGGATTCTCGAGGACCCTACGACACCCCAAACGCTGGTCGGCTTCACCAACGCCCGCACCCTGCTGACGATCGCACGAGAGGTGTTGGCGGGCGAGCTGCGCTCGCGCGACGGCAAGGTCGAGCTGGCCCTCGCGCACCTCGAGCAGGCGGTGCGCCTCGAGGACAGCCTGCGCTACAACGAGCCCCCAGCTTGGTTCACACCCACGCGGCACTACCTCGGCGCGGCGCTGCTCCGCGCCGGCCGTCCTCTCGAGGCCGAGGTGATCTACCGGCAGGATCTGGCCAAGCACCGGGAGAATGGGTTCGCGCTGTACGGTCTCGTGCAGGCACTCGAGGCACAGGGCGACAGCGACGAGGCGTCCAGCGTGCGCAGGCGATTCGAGAAGGCCTGGAAGGCGGCGGACGTCACGCGCCCGCCGTCGTCCTTTTCACCCGCTGCGAGCCGTGCCGCCCTGCAGTAGCTGCGGCGAGACGCGAACACCGCCGGTTCGCTATTCGAGCGGGATGCGGTCCTTGTTCTGGGCGAGCCACGCATCAAAGGTTTGCAGCGAGGGATTAAGGGCCCGAGCGACCTCGAGATTGCGCGCGCCGCAATAGACGTGTTCGAAGTCGCGCTTGAACTGGAACATGTTGCCGAGATCCTCGGCACCCGGAAAACCGAAGCCGCGGTACACCTCGGGCGGCACGTCGTTATAGCGCACCTCTTGCCCCAGCGCCTTGGCGAGCGCGGCCGCCATCTGCGTACCGGTCAAGTGCTCGCCCGCCACGCCGACGGTCTTGCCGATGAACTCACGGCCCTTTTTGAAAATGCCGAGGGCGCACTTGCCGATGTCCTCGGTGGCGACGCCCGGGAGCTTTTTGTCGCCCATGGGCAGAGTGATTGCCAATGTGCCGTCCGGGCCCTTTTTCGGGCCCATACCGAAGTAGATCATGTTCTCCCAGTAAAAGGAGGTCAGCAGGAACGTGGTCGGCACGCCCAGCTCCCGGAATACCTGATCGGCTTCGCTCTTGCCTTCGAAGTGCGGCACCTTGTGCTTGCCCATCAGGGTGGGCATGCGGTTATCGCCGAGCGGCACCCACTTGCGCGGGTCCTCGAAGGTGGACCAAATGACGTGCTTCAGGCCGGTGTGCTTCGCCGCCTCGGCCATGGCCTTGGCCTGGGTAAACTCCTTCTCGGGCGAGAAGTGCTCCCAGAAGAAGGTGACGCAGAACGCCCCGTAGGCGCCGGCGAACGCCTTTTTGAGACTCTCGGCGTCGTCGACGTCGGCTGCGACGACCTCGGCGCCCCGTTGTGCGAGCTGTTTCGCCTTGTCCGAATTGGCGTTTCTCGTCAGGGCCCGCGCCGTGAAGCCGCTCTTCACATCGCCCACGATGGCGCGAACCAGACCGCCACCCTGGGCACCGGTCGCACCCACCACCGCGATAATCTTCTTTTCAGCCATGATGATCCTCCTGCCCCCTCGTCGACCGACCTGTCGTCCACGGGACGTTTACCCTCGACACCATAAAACACAAACGCCCGCGCGGGCCATGCTTCGCCCGCGAGGGCGTCAGAATTGTCTGATACGCCAATAGCGTTGCCGGACGTGGGCCAGGAGATATACACGGCTGCAAGGTCTCGTCGCCCCGCAAAGGGCTTAGAGGCTACGCTTCCTGGCGCGAATGTTGCGGCGACTGCCCTTTGGCTTATATCCCCCCGGACCTCGAGGCATTCCGAATGACCCGGTGTCAGCAAAGGCGGGTGAGCGCCGCCGCTCCGCCGCTTCGTTGACACGAATATTCCTCCCCTTGAACTCGTAGCCGTCGAACTTCTCGATGGCTTGTGCCGCAGCCGCCCCCTCGGTGAATTCGACGAAGGCGAATCCTCGTGGACGACCGGTATTACGGTCGGCCGGTAGGAACACCCCTGCCACCTCGCCCACTTCGGAAAAAAGAGTCTCTAGTTCGCTCTGTGTCGTATCGAAGCTCAAGTTACCCACGAACACTTTGGCGCTAATGATGGCCTCCTCTCGCGTGGATTGTTGATCGTTTTTCCCTCCCATGCAGCCCCGTGTCGAGCCTGAACGGTATACCCTAGTCTAACGTACTAACGGTGACATTGCAACCCAGGACCTGTTTTTTATCGGTTGGGAATCGTTTACAATGACTCGAAATACTTAATCATCCGCTCGCGCATTTTCGCGTCCGGCAAGCGGCCATACCCGGCGCCCATATTATCGACCAGATGTTTCGGCTCGGACGTTGCGGGGATCACGTTGGTCACGTGCGGGTGGGAGATCACAAACTTGAGGAAGAATTGCGCCCAACTTGTGCAGTCGAACTCGGCTGCCCACGCAGGCAGTTGTTTCCCTTTGACGGTGTGAAACATTCCACCGCGCTGGAAGGGCCGGTTGATCACCGTGGCAATACCCTTGTCGGCGGCAATGGGGAAAACCCGTTGTTCCGCGACGCGGTTGACCAGATTGTAGCTGAACTGCACAAAATCCAACGGTTCCGCCTGCATGACTTTTTCGAATTCTGCATGCCGACTGCCGTGCGAGGTGGTGATGCCCAGATAGCGGATCTTTCCCTGGGCTTTCCACTCCCGCAACGTGTGAATATGGGTTTGCCAATCGTGGAGATTATGGATCTGCATGAGGTCGATCACCGTGACGCCCATCCGTCGCATCGATTGCCGCATCTGGTTGATCCCGGATTCTTTCCCGGAGGTCCACACTTTCGTCGCGACAAACAGCCCCCTGGTGTTTTTCGTCGTTTTGAGCAAATCGCCTACTAAGCTCTCGGCCGGACCGTACATCGGGGACGAATCGATCAATTGGCCGTCATGATCGAAGAAGGCTTGCATGACCTCGCCCAATTGCTGCTTGGGGACACCATTGCTGAAAGTCCCGGATGTCCCCATACCGATGACCGACAGCCGCTCGCCGGACGATGGGATGGGGCGCTTGATCATCTGCGCCGGGGCGGCCAGCAACTCATGCGGCCGCAGTGCCACGACCGCCGACATCGTGCAGGTGGCCTTCAAAAACTGTCTCCGTGAGATGTTCACATCATGAAACTTCATCGCCTCATCCTTCTATCACCTAATAATATACCCTTGACCTCCATAACGGCTAGTCGGCAGATGGCCCGCAGTATACGAAAAAGGCGGCCCGCCGGAAGCGGGCCGCCACAGAGCGATGTGACAGACGCGGGCGCCTCAGCGCCGCTTGCCGAGCTTTTTCCGCTTGACTAACGCCCAGAGTTTCTTCGTCATGACGGACGGTCCGATGGGCGCACC
>Ga0307428_1000905_pt1 | contig 16368 bp, 25 predicted proteins | sample SalMarWE160240MG_FD_202161 | JGI IMG/M metagenome (GOLD analysis project Ga0307428, IMG submission 202161) | Salt marsh sediment microbial communities from the Plum Island Ecosystem LTER, Massachusetts, United States - WE1603-240 | ecosystem: Environmental > Aquatic > Marine > Intertidal zone >...
TGTATCTATCTGTCCTTTGAAATTCGTATTTAATGTCTTCTTTTCGATCTCAAGACTCTCGACACGCTGGATTGCAGTCGCTAATTTGTCGGCCGCCTCGGCCCTGTCCTTTTCAGACAGCTTGCACGGCAATACGTGCGGCTCCCTTGTTATCTTGACAGAATCCTCCTGCTCATCCTTTTCAACTTGCTTTTGCATTTTCGACATAATTTTTCTCCTTAATTTTCCTGCGTGCGTAAGCAGCTTCCAATTTCTTAAATACGGTACAAAATACAGCGCCTTTTTTTATGTTCTGCCTCCGTTTCGCTATCTTCTCGGCCTCACTAACGGCCCTGGCCCACAGCTCATCGCTGCCGTCTGCGCTGTGCCATAACGAAGAAAAACAGCCCAGCTCCCTCTTGCCCAGCTCGCTATTAAGGTCCCAGGTAAGCTTAAGTGCCCGGTAAATTTCAAGGGCGAATTGCTTTGCTCGCGGATCGTAACGGTGCAACATCCCCCTGGCAACGTCACCTAATAAATCGGTATTTTTAAGCTCAGGCGGGGCGGCGGATTGAACCACTCGCCCCGCCTTCGCGGAAGGCTGCGGCTTAATCGGCTGGGTGGTAGGGGTGGGGACCTTTTTTTGCGGCTTTACTTTATGCCGTTTCTTTTCTTTCTCCTTAACCTTTGCCTTGCCGTTTGTCTTTCTTTTTAAAGGCTTCCGGCGCTTTACGGTCTTCCCCGGGCGCGCCCGGGCGCGCCCGGACTTCTCCGGAGAGCCGTTAAACTTCGGCATCCCAACGTGCTCTATGAGCCCGACATCTTTAAGGGCTTGTAAAATTTTCTCCGCCTCTTTTTCTCTATAACCCAGCCATCTTCCGATCTCTTTTACCGAGGCCGGCTTGAAATTGCTGTCCAGCAGATAACCTCGATACTCCTTGGACTTGTTACCTGCTATACTTTTTAAATCGGATAATATGCCTTTGAGCTTATGATAACTCGAACGCGAACGGTTCGACCTAAGTGCCATCAATTGATTGTAGTAGTTGCAGGACTCATCATCATTGCCAGAACCCACGAAGTCCTTTGTATAATGCAGGGGAGTCTTGCGGTCCAGGCGTACATCCTCCGGCAATTCAAACCTCTCCCTGAACCGACTTATATGCCATACCTTAGTCATCCGTGACCTACTTAAACATTGCTAACTGTCCTTGATTTTGCTCTTTGACTGGTACGCCTGTATCAACTGCCTCTAATCTCTGAAATAAAGTTATCCCCAAAGGTTTTATGTCTCGTTTTAAATACAAAGGATGTTTCGGCTGGCCACTCTTTGTGATTCCCAAACAGGATAAATTATTCTTGCCTAATAGCTCTATCACTGATTGCCCACGATTCATAAATGCACCGTGCGTTCCCCAGCACGCTATATTTAATCCTGAATTGTCACAATACATTTTTAAGTAATCGTCATTTTCTGAACCTATTGGGTCACTTGCGTCTCTTAAATTTCTGGGCTTAGTTGCTCTGAATGCAAAGATATTTAACATATAGATACCGCCAAAGCCCCATGACTTAGCGTATCCGATACAACGTCTTATAGTAGGGTCATCCTCTTTCTCATCAGCAGTAGATGGATTCAAGCCAATAAACATAACGTGACCATTATTCTCATCCCACGTCCGCCACAAAGCATATCTATATCTGCGACATTTTGAAAATTGAGCACCTTTATTATCCGGCCAGTCTTTCATAACCTCTAAGCAATCTCCGCAGAGAATTTGATTTATTGGTAAATTTTTCATTCCTTCGCTTTGAAAAACAGTCCCTCTTTTATATTTTTGACTAACAAAATCTCCACCTGATTCTTTCGTGGTTTTTTCTTCTTGCCCCTGGTCGCATTTCTCAATGACTGTGTATTTGCTTGAAGCTGTATTTTACTATACCCCTCGTACATAGTATCAAGCCTTGGGTCATCGTAGTAACTGACAATAACCCGGGCCTTTGTAAATCTACTTAAAGACTTCGCAAGCTGCTCATGCCGGTCCGGTGTAAAGTCGTGTACGTATTTATCGCTCTTATCAAAATAAGGTGGATCGCAGTAAATCACCGTATCATCATCGTCTTTAATATTTGCGATAATCTCGAACGCATCCCTATTTACAATCACCACGTTCGCAAGCCTCTTGTGCCAGGCCGGCATGGACTCCACAACAGATCTCCATCGCCGGGCGCCTTGCCCGCCGCCCCGGCACCATCTTAACGCGAACGGATAATTGCACCGCTCGGTACCGGATACCCCGTTAAGCCCCATCCAGGAAACTACAAAGTAATCGTATGCCCTCTCTATCGGGGTGCTGCTTGACCCCGACAGCCATCGCTCTTTAGCTTCGCCGAAGAATTGCTCTGCATATAACGTCCTGCTCAATTTATCGTATAACTTAAAGCCTAAATTTTTGTCCTGTATCACCCGTGCCAGGTTAATCAGGTCCCCGTGCAGATCGTTCACGGTCTCCAAATCGCACGGCGGCTTTGACATCAAGACCGCCATGGACCCGCAGAACGGCTCCCAGTAAACTTTGTGCGAACCCATCAACTCAACTATCCGCGAGGCCAGTCTCCGCTTGCCGCCGAAATAAGGGACAATAGCCTTAATTTTCATAGTACTAACCGGCATCCTTGCCTCTCTCTTGTTAATAATTGATAGAAACGTGAGGGATTGCGTTCTCCATGAGTGCCTCTATAAATCTCTCGACATCTTCTGGATCAAAACTTAGCTCTATTAGTGCGGAATAAATCTCATCTTTTTTGTCGATATGTTTTTTTTCATCGGTTTCTTTGTTTTCCATATCTCAAATAATCCTTATGGGTACAGATTTGACTTTGTATAATTTTTTTTGATGTTTTTGCAAAGTAGTAATGGCTTCTTTGGATATTGCGCATAAATAAGCATCGTGTGGGTCTGGGTCATCAAACGCAATAACCCAATCCTCAACTTCAACATTCCATAACATCCATAATTCTTTAATTACTGGCGGCATCCTTAGCCTCATTTAATCCAGTCCAGATGCTATTCTCCATGAAGATGAATGTTCGTCTGGGTCATCAAGTGGTGAAGGTGGACTTGAACATCCTTTATGCTTAGGATTACATTCTTCGCACCAATGTAACCTGTCTTTTTTATTTCGCTGCAACTTATCACTTGTAACCCGCAATGGAGCGCCACATCTACAACAAAATGCCCTAAAATATTTACTCCCTATAATTTGTTCGCCATATTTATATTTTGTTATTGTCTTTGCCATCCTTACCTTCATCTTTACGGCCCCACTTAAACCATCCCTCGATGGCCAGAACGAAGAAGATAGTATCACGCAACACAAGGCTCCAGATTCCGATGTGGGCGTGGATACAGCCGCTTAGGGTATTTGATATCAGAAATAGTATAAAACAGAACCTGAGCTTCCTGTTGTTGGCAATAACACCAACTACGGCGAAGCACATCGCAATAAAGCCTATTATTTCATTCAACGGCAAATCCATTTACCAATCCCGCTGCCTCAATTTCAGATTTCCTGGTCTCGATATAATCGAAGTAATCCCTCTGCTCACTCTCCTGACCCGGACATAATTCATCCGGAACACCCCAGATCTGCTCATTCGTTAGCGGCTGATAACCGTCTTTCGATTCACACATCATTGTCACCCTTACTGCTGTTTTTCAGGCTACAACTTTTATCTTTCGCTTTTGGCCGCAATTAGGGCAGGGCAGTTTTTTTGGTGTGTTTTCATAAATTCGGATGGCCTTGCCTCTAACGTGCATCCTTGCCGAACATTGGCAAAATATACGACCAAGTGTGTAATTTTTCATTATCTCTCTACGAATGTTTTAAAACTGAGTGGCTGCTCTCGCCTGGCCGATTCTATTGAACAAAATCGCTTCCACTTTTTCCGCAGTAACCTCTTCTGGTTTCAATGTTCTTAATTCTCTTATCATCGCCTCTTTGCCCTGGTCGTGAGCTTTGTACTTGGCACTCGCCTTATTGGCATCCTTTTTGTTTTTGACGGCCAGACTGACGCCCACGCCGGCGGTTGGAACGGTTAAGGCGAGGATCATCTTCAGAATTGCATCTATCGCAGGCGCGTACGGATTGACTGTCGCCGTTGCCTTATTGGCAGCCTGGGCGCCCTTAACGATATCCACCAGCTTATCGCCGCTGTACTCGGTCTCCAGTACCGCCGTCACTCCATCTACGAGGACCGGCTGCAGCTCATCTACCTTTGCGTTTATTTCAGCGACTTCTTCCTTCGTATCGGAGGCAATGAGCTTATCTTTTTCCATCCGCTCGAACAGGTCCGCTGCGATGTCCTGATAGGCATCGACCGATACCATCAGCTCATCCATTTTCTTTGTCGTTGTCTCGATCACCGCCGGCGTTGTCATTTCCAGGCACCCGGCACAAGCCGACAAAATTACCATCAACATAATCCATCTTTTCATTTTTCGATTCCTTTCACAAAAATTAGCGGCGGCCCCTAACGCAGGGGTCATTCCTTGTTTGGCTTGATTCTTTCTGCATCCATCGCATTCGCCACCGCTAAACCAATTTTCAAAACAACGGCGATTCGGCCCGGCTACTTACATTCACCGGACCGTTGGTGTCTTTAACTTTTGGGAGATTAAGGATTATCGCCGTTGTCAATCTCCAACTCGTATATTCCCTGACGGCCCCGGACCTGGATCGGCCTGATCTTTCTTATATCAGCCAGTACCCAGGACCATAGATCTTCTCGCCAGGGGCATCTTGCCGCCGCCTCGTCACTGGCGATCATCTTCCTGCAATTGATCAGGTGTGCTATGCACAGGGCATAGCCGCAAAGAAAGCCGGTTATTTCCGGCTTCTTTGTCGATACAATCAGCAAATCGCCCCTGTGATCGGTCGGCCAGGCCCGCGTCTCGATAGTCTTTGAGCCCTGTGCTATCATCGAGGCCCAGGGCTGATGTAGTGATATCGCCTTCATTTCAATCAATTCCAAGAAAAGGTATTCTCAAACCGCTCATAGCATCTTTCCATAACCATGGCCTGATGCAGACGACTTTTAACGCCCGCTATAAAAGGCAGAAGAAAAGCCTTATGATCCTTCCAGTCCATTGCCGACAGCCTGGTAAGCCGCAGAGGCGTCATAACCTTACGCATGTGGAATTTACGGTATGTTAAATCAAGGCCATCCATTCGATTTCTTCCTTTCCAGTGATTGACCCTGCTTTTACAAGCATACAGTTATGGCCGGTCCGCCCACCAAAAACGGATGGCCCAGAAAAGTACCCAGATTTTTTCAACAATTTTCATAAGCTCTAACCAATTCTTCCATGTGACATCGCCGCACAAAAAGCAAGCCTTCCCAGGCATTATCAATAGCTTTTTCTTGCTCAGGCGTATGTTTTTCTCTTTTCATGATTTCTGCTATTTTCCCTTGAAGGTCGGGCGGTGCGCAGCGGGCGATTTCTTCGAGAATTTCGTTTGTTGTTTTCATATTTGCCTTTCAAAAAAAAGGGATGCGCCACACCGCCCGTGGCGCTAAATCCCTTTCGGGCTGTAATCACCCCACAAATCGGGGGCTTCACCAGCATAATCGCAAACGGCCGGATAATAGCACCGCCCGGCGCGTAAAATTTCAAAAACGAGTCCGCCGGATATTGATTGGAGGAGGAGGGTTTCGGCCAGCAGGCTCGTAAAGGCTTGAAAAAGGTGGATGGCGGGCAGATAACTCGGCGTTTCGTTCACCTGCAGATTTGAAGAGCTTACAACATCCTCATGCCGCCGCCATCCATTTGGCTTGTCGAGCTATAATCTGTCTGATAACATTTCAGAAGTGTCGTATAAATTGACTTATTACGTTCATTATGGGACGTTTGACTGATAACATTTTTCAGCAACGTGTCCCATCTCCGCAACCAGCGACATTTCCGAAAACCTGTGGTAATTTCTTGTCGTTTGGACGTTTGCGTGACCGGCGGCATCTGCGGCTCTTGATAAGTCTGTGTGGTTTATCATCTGAGTTATGAACATTGCCCTTAGTTCGTGGAACCGCATTGTCGGATAAACGCCAGCCCTCTTTTGTATAGTACGAAACGCCCTCTGAAAATTAGATGTCGGGTCTAAAGTGTGCAAGTCCGTTAATTTTTTCTCTTGCTGCCAGCGCATTAGTTTTGTGTAGTATTTCTTTTCCAGATTCACGTAAGGCCAGAAAATTTCTTTTAACCTGTCAGTAATATCATCGTGCAGCCTTACAACTATATCGTCAAAGTACATCCTCTCAGGTAAGGCTACGTAACGTATTCGATGACTCTTCAATTCAAAAGGCCAGCTACTTTCGGATGCCTTCTTCGGACACAGCAGGATATGCGGATGAGAACCCGACAATCTTATGTCGCGGTCCTGGACATTCAGCATTTCGCCACGCCTCATACCAAGTAGTCCAAGACAAATTCGTAATCTCCAGAGCCGTGAGGCGATGTTCAACATTCTGCTCAGTTGGCCTGGCTTGAATGTTTCCCGCCTCAATTCGGTTATCTTGAAAAGATTTACGCTGTCAAAAGGATTACTTGGAATGCGGTTGTGCCTTGAAAGCCATACCCAGAATGGTTTGAAGTTTGCCAGATAGCCGTTGGCCGACCGTTTCGACCGCCCTTTCGCCAAGAGAGCCTTATAGTCCTCAGCGACCGCCAGATTGACCTTTTCTACCGGCATATCACCAAACCACTCCAAAAAATAACTCAACGCCTTTCGCTTGAACCTTACTGACGTAGGCCGTAAATCCGACCTTGCCAGATATAACTCGAACAGCTTGCCAATAGACTGATTCATTGCTTTACTCCTTTCTCTGCCAGCCAAGCTCGACAAGCCTGGCTGACATCTTACAAGAATCAGTCGCTGGCTGCAACTGTTATGTTTCTCAAGCCTTCACTATTAACTTGTAAAAGAGCGATTTGCCTTACTACCCGCCCTTTGTTAAGGCTATGGCTGCTAATTTAGCTTTTTTCACCAATTCATTAGTCCATTCTTCACCGATTTTTCTTAAACCAGATTCTTGAATATCTCCAATTGACACTTTTTCCCCTTGTGTTGTTTCCAGAAAATCCGGCACATAAGGTATGCGAACCGTATATGTAACATGAATTGTTTTCATATTTGCATGCCCTTCTTAATATACCAACAATTCAGCTGCAATCTCGCCGAATTATCAAGCTTTGCATAATGCAAACTCATTCCTTATACTTACTCCTCAATTCCTCCAGCCATTCATCTGCCAAATCTACGACCTTTTCCGGCAATTCCTGTACTTTCTCATTATTGGCAACCATCGGAATTACCTTAATAGCACACATTTGTTTTGTGGTGGGAGTAAAGACAAGACCTATCATAGAAAATAATACAATAGGGACGAGATAGCATAAAATTCTTTCGGCGATTTTGGCGGTGTCCTCATCATCGTTGGCCTTAGCTATAATCCCTGCTATCAATGCAACCACAGCAACCATTGAACTTAGAAACAATCCCACTCCAAAAACAAAGTTAATCCCATCCAGCCTTGTAATCCAATAAATTTCACTTCCGGTTATAATAGATTGCATTTTATCTTCTCCATTTTAGAATTTGTTGCCGCCCTCAAAATCTTTAATCGCACAATAATCGCAGTATGCCCTCTCGGTCCGCTCGTCCCATATACCATCTATTTTGCCTTTATATAGGCCCATTGCTTTTAGGATCGTCTGAGCCTCTGAAGGCGATTGAACATAGGTCGGGTCCCGCACCGGTACGAGCTTTACAACCGGCTCCATTTTCTCTCTGATTTGACATGTGTACGCCATCGCCAATACAACAATAAGAGCTATTATTATTATCAGCCCTGCTATTCTTAAGATATCAATAATAATTTCACTCAATTTGCCTTCTGCTTCTCTTTTTCAGTAAGTATGGTACTTTGGGTCATATAAATCCTTTTTTTTTCGTACCTGCCCCTCTACGGCATAGCTACGGCGCAGGAACACTATTTGTAAGGCCTGTACGGCCACAATGGACAGCTCACAATATTGCATTTCTTAACCTCCGCCTGCCGCCAGCACATACATTCCAGACATTTGATATCAATAGCCGACCTAATACTCTTTCCCGACATGGCCTTATCATATTTTTTACGATAAGATCCATGAAAAAGACCTGGTATGTTGTTCCGAAATCGCCTTCTTGCCTCAAACAATTCATCCTTGTCCATTATTCGTAATTTCTCTCCGCCAAAAAGACCGGAAACCTGGGAACACCCCCATCGGTAAGCTGCTGAAACTTAAATGTAACATGCGCACCTATATCCGGCGGCATCCATCTTTGTATATCAGAAAGTCCCGTGCCAAGCTTTATAACTTTATCCTTCCACTGGCACAAAAGGGCTCCAATTAAACCTGTATATCTTCCCTTACCACCTTCATAGCCAAGAACCACGGCTTCATCCGATTTGAAGGGTTTGTATTTCAAGAGACTATTAGATCGGCGCTGCTCATAATCAGAATCGGGTCGTCGAAGCATAACACCTTCGGCCCCAACTGCACATAATTCATCAAAAAAACGTTCCAAACAACTCCGGTCTTCGCAAGGCACGTGCCTTACTACTTCCGCCACCTTGCAACCTTTCAAAACCCTGTCGCAAAATTCAAGACGTCCCTTGAAACCACCCTGCATTTTTGGGGCGTCAAATACACAATAACGAATATCCTTCCATTCGGATTCCAGCGGGGTGTGTTTTCTGACAATCCCGACCGTAGTCTGGAATTTCCCGCGGCCAATATAAAGCTCACCGTCCAGCATTACTCCCGAAGGGAGATGAGCCGTAAAGGATTTCGGTGCGAAAAATTTATTCCCCGCCCGGCTTATAAGTTCAGAGCCTGTCCAGATAGCCCTGACGCCGTCCAGTTTCTCGCTCATCAGCCATCCGCTAACATCCTGACCGCAATAGGTTTTAGCAAGCATTGGTTTCATTTCTTCCACCTTCTGAACTCCACAGCTATCTGATCATTGATATATTTGGCCATTTTCTCACCTGCAGTATCGGTGACTGCTTTTAATAGACGAGGTGTATTTGTGATGATATACCAAATTGAAGGCCCCCTTTTCTCCTGGATCGGCAATCTTGATGGTTCCTTTCTTGCAAATATACCATGATGACTATATTCTTTGACTAACTCTTCACCACCCTTTGCGAATGCAGCGGCTCTTGCTTCAGCAGCAGTACTCTTTGGTTTTCCACCGACTACTTCTACTAAGAAACCATGCTCAATAAATCGTCTGCCAACCATACGGCTTACCCGATAACTAATCCCATGTTTGCGTTTACTGACACTAAATGCGGCTAACGGTAATCTTTTGGGATTAGCACCAATAGAGCCAAAATCTGAGCCCCACCTTTTTGTAATTTGTTTGGCGATAAAACCTTTTTTAGCCATAGTTTGTTCCGCAACCCGCCTCTTCAGGTCCGTAGCCGATGATTCTACCGCTCGTTTGTAAGACCGGCGCATCACACGCGGCATAGCACGTGGAATAGCCCGCAGGATATGAGCAGCCTCTTTTAAGCTACGCTTGTCAATTGTAATTTTCGTTGCTAGCATGAGTTCACCTCATTTTGTTAACTTAGGCAATTTTTTGTTGACTTATGAGAACTCCACCCCTATACTTAATCCTGCCCGAGACTAAGTCACGGACGAGGGTTTTTAGACAATCGGATTGAGAGCTAAATCCTGATTCAGACAGGCAAGCTCTCATATCCGCCTTGAGTGAGGGATCACATTCGGCCAGCAGAACTGCCGGTTCTGCCTTTTTGGAATTTTGTTCCGGAGTGTTTTGGGTTTCTGCCACTTTTTTGACCCTGCCAATTTATGTCTATACTAACTATCAAACCAAAGTTAAATATATAGTATTTATCGACTATGTCAACATAAAAATATCGTCAGACGCTAAAAATAATGAAGGAAGGTATTTAAGTATAGGTAAAATAAAGACTTGTAATTCCAAAATTTATTTTATATTTTTGATTTTTATGCCAAGCAAAAAAACAACAACGGTAGTATTTACAAAGAAAGCTCAAGAAATTAAAGATCGTTTAACTCCAGCTTTTGGATTAAAAGGCATTTTATCTGCATCACTTCAGCTTTTTGACGAATTGGATGATTCTGAAAAAATAGCCAGAGTTGCTGAAGCAAAAAAACAGGAAGATGTAATTGCCGAAGCCAATGGAAAAATCGATAAACCTAACAAACATAATGACGATGAAGTCGGTGAGTGTATAGAAAATATAAAGCATTTCGTGAAATACCACTTGCCTTCTGAAGAGGAAAGACGTTTAATAGAAAGTTTGAAACAGGCTCTCGGCCCTGAACCGAAAAACGAGAAAAAAAGAAAGCGAGGTTGAAGAATGAAAAAAATTATCTTAGCAATCTGTCTTCTTTTCATAATATCCACAGTTGGTTGTCATACCCCTTTATCTATTACAAACTGGAAAGGACAAAGGATTTTCGTTGGTCAATCAAATGATTCAGTTGAACGGTCACTTGGTCCTCCAGATAAGGCAGGGCGGCCTTTTCAACAAATTGGTCAAACGGCTTCGCCTGGAATGTATACAATCGAATGGATATATTGGGGACACCCGGAATCGCTGAGATTATGGTTTGATTCTGGCGAATTGGTGGCGATTTGGATGACGAAAACAAGTGAAATTAGGTAAATACTAAAAAAAGAAAGCGAGGTAAAAAAATGAAAAAAACAATATTTGCAATTTGTTTACTTATTGGTGGTTGCTCTACAATCACAAACGGGCCAACCCAGGAAATCGCAGTTACATCAGATCCTCCAGGTGCAATTATTACCACTACTAATTTTGAATGGATTAAAACTCCTGGAATTCTTAATCTTCCTAGAAAAAATTCGACTATATTAACTGCTAATTTGTTTGGTTATAAAACAGCAAAAAAAGAGTTAAAATGCAGTTTTAATCCTTTAATTGCTGGTGATGCAGTTGGTCAATATTATCCCCGGTCTTTTTTATTACAACCTGATGGTGGTGTTGCTTTATTTATGCTTGATATGATGGCTTCTGATGGAGCAATAGGATTATTATCCCCGACAAGGGTGCATTTTGACCTTGTGCCTAAAAAACCATACCATCCACCTACCTTGGAAGAAGTAAGGCAAAAGATGATGCAACTCTAAGTTCAACTAATAGAATAGGAATCCAGGCGATTGCACATCTTCCCCGTTCTTGCTTACCGATTTTCAACTTGAACCACCACTGGCATTCTTCTTATTCCGGACATTTTTTTATTAAAGGTACATCCTGCCGTTTCAATACTCTTACGCCGTTATATCCAACTTCAACTCTATAATAGCGAATATTCTACAACGCTGATCTGTATCGAATCTTATATTTTTCCAGCCCGTTCCTGAAATATTACCTGAAATATCAATGTCAAGTTGGTCTGCATCATAATTATCAGAAGCATCTCCATAACCAGCTCCGTTGTCAATGTGAAAATGAACCGTAGGGGAATTGCTTTCCTCATGTAAGCCATAGGTAATATCGTGCGTATGGTCATCTATTGTAACATTGTGTGTATGTCCACCAATAACAACATTATGCTTGTGCTCACCACCAAGTGAGCCAAGCTTGTGCTGATGCTGAGCCATTTTGTGTTCATGGCCATCAAAATATGCGCTAGCGCCCAAATCATGCGTATGGTCGCCTCCACTACCATCTGCGATTTCAGTTTTTGCGTTATATTTGAAATCTGCTTTACTTGAATCAGAATTAGGCAAGCTGCTATCGACATTCCCAGTTACAGCATTATAAGGCCAGTCGGTCGAATCCGTACTTGTTTTGGTGCCTAAATCCTTGTTAGAAGAAGTAGGAGTTGAACCTCCGCCGGATGCTGCCGCTGTTGAGTATGCTCTATACGGCATAATTCTAAAGGAGAGTTTTGCCGATACAATTGCAGTCATTTCAGATACGATTTTGAAAGGTATTATAAGTGGTTTAGAGCTATCCAAGCTGTCATCGCCATTATAGACATAAGTATTTCGCAATTCTGCATATTGTGAGGCCCTGATAGTACCTGCAAGTAATATCGCTGCGTGTACTAATTGAAATGGCTTACACGGATGAACTATACCATCTTTATTGGTGCAAACAAGCCAATTGCCTGTTGCAAGGGCGACCGCGGCTGTATTAGTCGTTCTAAACTGCGTTGTATAATTCGGGTCCCAGTATATGAATTCGTCCGTCGTATCGGCCGCGGTTATCTCGTAACTCGTACCCCTGAACCGAAATAGTATCGGCTCCGCCTCATCCCTCCTGGCCCAGGCAACGGTATCTTCTTCATCGCCCGTCCAGTTGCAATTGCTCAGCGATGGTATCTCAGTATCCGGACAGGGCGGGAGCATCTTATTTATCAGGTCAACGACCTCCCACTTCGTTACCGGCTTCGTTAATGAGCCGCCGGGCTGAGACCAGGCGTAATCCGGATTGTCAATATCCGGCTCTATATCATCCGAATCGAATAGTCCCGTATCATAAGTCTCGAACTTGACGTCAAAGTAGTTGTCCACCGTCTGGCGCATATTGATAATCCGGCGAGTCTTTATTTCGCCCGCCTCGCCTATCGCAAGGATATTGTTCTTAACGGGCGTAATGTCCCAGATCTCCTTTATGGTAACGACCGCCCCCTCAACACTGTCAACGGTATATGAATCTACTACTACGACCTCATTGCCCTCATCGTAGCTGCGAATATAAATAATATCATCCTCCGACGCCGTGCAAGTCCTGTCCAGCTTAACGGTATTATTGGCTTCACTGACAATCACCCTGTAAGCCGCTCCCCAGTTAGGAACGTTCGATTGCAGGCGAACCACATCGCCAAGCTTGTACCTCAGGGCATCCTTGTGCATCCGGACGGAATTCACATTCTTTATCAGGCTGTTTCTCGTCTCGATGTGATTGCCGACCCTGGTAGCCAAAGCCTGGCCTGTAACTCCAATACCTTCTATATTGACGATTCGTTTGTAAAGTCCCGCATTTTCGTTCGGTATCGGCAGAGGCTCCCGCTCGTAGCCCTCGAGTGAATTCTTAAAGAATATAGTCACCTTGCCGGCCATATCACCGTAGCCGGCCCAGGAACTCTTCCACGAACGCAGCATTATGTTGTCGAACGTAACAAGGTCGATTACATCATCGACCGCCTTATCAATCCAGCCCGTTAGAATGTTACCATGCCAGTACAGGTACATCCTTCCTATCTGCGCAATCTCGTAGCCCAGACTCCATACATCCGTCTGGTAGTCCACAATGGTATCGCAGGTCATCCTGGCCTCGGTGCCGCCGTTGCCGTCTGAGACCTGCTGGTCGCACCATTCGGCCCATTCGTAGAAAAGGGCAAGGTCAATACTATTGGGGTCGATTCCCTCGTACCTCTCTATCGCAAAAGGCACACCATCACCATCGCCGCTGATAACAGGCTGAGTCAGTGCATCCAGGACAACCCATGCCCGGTTGCGCGAAAACGATATACCCCAGTTCGAGCCGTTATATACCCGAACGAGCTTATCATCCGCTATCCACTTGACGTTAATATGACCGGAAAGCCTTTCGGTCCCCAGGGCCGTTATGCCCAGCATCGCCCGGCCCGGGTGCGTGAATGCCACATCGACGACCTCTCGAACACTCCTGAGATACATCTTATCGCCGGTCCGGCCGTCATCAACGTCCTCAGAGACCTTCGTTATCTTCAAATCATACTGTTTTCCGTAAACGCAATTAAAGCCCTGCTCGCTAACCTTGTACGCCTTGTAAACGGCGGAAAGCTGATTCTCGCTTATCGTATCATCGAAAATTGTCGACCAGCTTTCTTCGCCGCGAACGGAAATTTCCACCTTGACATCGACACCGTGCGCCGAAATGCTGCCATCCTTCTGGTAATGGTAAAGACCCGGGAATTCCAGCGTGTACTCGATATCATCGAAGAAATTATTCGGAGTAGTCCAGGTGAATGGGCCGCCGGTATGCGTAATTTCTTTCTCTTTGGGCCTGTATTCGAGCTTATTCTTCTCGAATCCTGTCATGCACGTCTGATTAAGCGTGCCCAATCTTTCCTGTATAGTAACATCCGGAAAATTGCCTGATGGCTGGTCGTTGAGATAAACAGTGTTCTCGCCTTTGCCCTGTACCGGCCCACGCCCGTAATCCAGGAGCATGTAAAGAATTTCATTCCCGCTTTCATCCACATCGGTCCACCGGGCGATTATATTGCCGTAGTGCATATTAGTGCCGTAACAGTAAGGGTCCGGTATTCCTTCCTGCTGAGTGGTAACAGGGTCCCACGCAAACGATTGACCGGTGTCCCTGTCCGCAATCTTCGGCTGCTTCAAATCCTGGTTAAATAATTTGCCGCCGAGATAAGAAAGCCCCATTGCTATAGCCGCATTGACCACTACAGCCGTAACAACCCACCAAAACCCTTGAAGACCTAAGAATGTTGCGAAAGCCGGACCGGCAGCGGCGGGCAAAAAAATAACTTCACTGCCAGGTGATAACCGGCGGTTATCAATTTCAACTTGCTCACCGTTAAGACCTGCGAGTACATTTTGCCCCGGAGCAAATTGCTCCTTCAGCTGGATAAGACTCTGCCGATGGTAGGGTACCTCAACTACCGTTATATTACCAATTTCGGCCGGATGGTGAATAATGTTAACAATTATGGATTGTTTATGGGGCATAGTAACCCTCGATTATCAATTTGTAGGGCCATCCGGTTAAGCGATTCTTACGCACGATATGATTTTTTGGATTTGGATCAAATATATCCCGTGAACAGGCATGGATAAAATGCAGGCCATCCGGCCATACAACCCCACTATGCCAATCCTTTGCAATATGAAACAGTACAATACAGGGAACGGTTGGCTCTGCAATTCTGGTAAGCCCTTTCTGATATTGCAACTTGAGTGGAGGTAATCCGAGAATCGAATAAACCTCGCGGCAAAAATGCCAGCATACGAACCTCCTGCTTTGACCATGCAAATTAGCTCCGTAAGGCTTATTGAGCATTGACAGTATTTGCTGCGATGCATCCATATCTCAAATCCTTGCCACGTTCCGGTCGAGACCAAGCTCACCGCCCCAGTGTACGGCGTTGCCCTTGGTGCGGCAGTCATCATAAGTGCCCGTGCATGATGAATCCTCGCCCGTATACTGGCATTCGGGGCCCTTGAATAATGTCGGCGTCGCCCAGGAACATTTTTTGGCCGAAAAGTCCCGTAAAGGAAAACGCTGCGTTAGCGGGTTGGGAACGCCGAGCGTTAGAGTTAGCCACTCGGAATCCGACTCGGCGGCAAGATTATCGTAATCGGCCTCGAGCGCATCTACAGGGGTATCGAGGAATTTCTCATTCACGCGTATCAGCTTAATATTCGCACCGAGAGCACCTTGTGTCTCGTTTATAATATCCTCTATTTTTCGATTTTTGTCCTGGAAAATACGCAAAGTCACCCTCGGAATGGTACCATCGCCGCTGAACATCTGCTCGCCGATATCAAAATTGAACTTATCGTATTTCTTTTGCCCGTAAGTGATGTCCTCTGTATTCCTCGCAATACGTTCAGTGTCATATCCGGCGACGGCTATCTCACAAAGCCACATCCATGCCCCGCCGCTGTAAGGGTCGATTAAATCCTGCTGCATAAAGGAAGGAATGGTGGTATAAAATACCAACGAATCAGGAATGCCAAGCAAAGCCTCTATCAATAAAACATTCGGTAAAATAATTTGTAGAGTAGATACAACAGGTATTTCTTCAGTTAAAGCCAAAGCAAATGTACTTGGAGTTGATGTAAAATTAACTATCACCTCTGGAGATGGAATATCGAGCACCAGACTTAAACTATCTGGAAAAATAGCATAATCAAAAACAATCGTTGGTGTTTCTTCAGTTAGAGCTAAAGAAAGAGTATCTGGTAATATTATTTGTTCAGCAGATATGACTGGAATTTCTTTAGTTAGAGCTAAAGAAAAAGTGTCTGGTAATACTGTTTGTCCAGCAGATATGACTGGCGGTTCTTCAGTTAGAGCTAAAGAAAGGGTATCTGGAAAAACAGTATAATCAAAAACAATCGTTGGAGCTAAAAGAGTTGAGGATAAAAGAAAACAGCCAGGTACAATTGTTATGCTTACCGGAGTTTGTACTGACAAAGCAAGAGCCAAACTATCAGGAAAAACAGTGTAATCATAATATAAATTTACGCTTTGTTGTGTTAAAGCCAAAGCAAATGTACTTGGAGTTGATGTAAAATCAAC
>Ga0307428_1000906_pt1 | contig 16339 bp, 11 predicted proteins | sample SalMarWE160240MG_FD_202161 | JGI IMG/M metagenome (GOLD analysis project Ga0307428, IMG submission 202161) | Salt marsh sediment microbial communities from the Plum Island Ecosystem LTER, Massachusetts, United States - WE1603-240 | ecosystem: Environmental > Aquatic > Marine > Intertidal zone >...
TGCTGTGAAAAGCGGAGCCTGTGCAGTGGTTGTGGAGCAGGCTGAGAAGGAGTTCGGCGACGTCACTGTCATCAGGGTGCCTGATACCAGGCTTGCCCTGCCTGAACTTGCCGCCAGGTTCTACGGGTATCCTGCGACGGGCATGCGCCTTATCGGCATCACAGGCACGAACGGCAAGACGACTACCAGCTATCTGCTGGAGTCGATATGGAGGGAGGCGGGCATTCGGGCAGGCCTCATCGGCACCATCAGCTATCGTTTTGGAGGAAACTCCTTTGAGGCGCCGCTTACCACGCCCGACTCCCCGGAGTTGATGCGAATCATTCGGGAGATGAGGGATGAAGGGATAACCGATATTATCATGGAGGTCTCATCACATTCCCTCGATCAGGCAAGGACTATGGGCTTTCATTGGTCAAGGGCGTTGTTTACCAATCTTTCCAGGGATCACCTGGATTATCATGCAACCATGGAGGAGTATTTTCAGGCAAAATCCAGACTCTTTGCGTCCTTGGGAGGAAATCAAAGGAAAGAGGGAGCACAGGCGGTCATCAACATGGACGACCCCAAGGGAAGGATCTTGGAGAAGATGACCACGGTGCCTGTGGTGAGCTACGGTCTGGGAGAGGAATGCATGGTGAGGGCCGTGGATATAGAGCTTGCTGTGGATGGAGTAGGATTTACCTTGGTCAGCCCTGTGGGGAGGATACCGATCACCTCCTCCCTGTTGGGACTGATAAATGTCTACAATATCCTCTGCGCGGCAGCCACCGCCTACAGCCTTGATCTGGGCCTTGAAGTTATTGCGAAGGGGGTAGAGGGGCTGGCCTTTGTCCCAGGAAGGCTTCAGCCTGTACAAAACAGCAGAGGGCTCTCGGTGTTCGTTGATTATGCCCATAGTCCCGACGCCCTTGACAAGGCGCTCCAAACCCTCAAGCCCTTTGCGCAGGGTCGGTTGATCACCGTGTTCGGATGCGGTGGCGACAGGGACAAGGGCAAGAGGCCGGAGATGGGAAAGCTGGCCGGCAGGCTCAGCGATCTGGTGATAGTCACCTCGGACAACCCGAGGAATGAGAACCCGGCTCAGATTGCCTCAGAGATCGAACAGGGGATAAGGGAGGCGGGATTAGGGAGGATAGAGCAAAACCCATCCGGGATCGAGAGGGGCTACAGGATAGTCATTGATCGAAGGAAGGCTATCCATGATGCGATCAGTACTGCTACAGAAAAGGATGTTGTTGTGATCGCGGGTAAGGGGCACGAGAGGTATCAGATCATCGGCAATAGGCGGGTGCAGTTCGATGACGTAGAAGAGGTGGAGAGGGCAGTAAGCTAGTTATTCGGGTTGGTTGAGTTTATTGTGTTTCTTGTGTTTGTGGAGTTGGATTTTTTTCATATGACAACCAAAAAATTAACTGAACTAACGTGGATTCAGAGGTCATTACGGAGTTTCTGAAAGAGAAGAATGTTTCCAAAGAGAACCTAGTTCATAGAAAACGGCACATTACCTAATAGAATAGATGAACTCAATAAACGCGATAAACACAACAAACTCAAAAAACAGCAAAAAGACTGCTGTGAGGTGGGGGGAGATCAGCATCGGTGAGATCGTTGCAGCAATAGGAGGGCGTCAGGTATCCGGTTCGCCGGACAGGGTTGCTGCAGGGCTTTGTACCGATTCCAGATCCATGCTACCCGGCCACCTGTTTCTGGCCCTCAAGGGCGAGAGATATGACGGCCACGATTTTCTGGGGGAGGCTGTCAGGGCCGGAGCAGGGGGTCTTATTGTGGAGGCAGGCAGGCCTCTCAGGGAGGCAGGAGCAGGCCATGATATTGCGGTGATCGCCGTGTCATCCACCCTCAAGGCCTTGGGCGATCTGGCATCGTGGTGGCGAAAACAGTGGGGGGGAACAGTGATCGGCATCACAGGGAGCAACGGCAAGAGCACCACCAAGGAGATGGCAGCCGCCATTATCTCTCTCAAGGCCAGGACCTTGAAGAGCCCCGGCAACTTCAATAACCTCATCGGTTTGCCCCTGTCGATCCTGGCACTGGAGCCCGATCACGAACTGGCGGTGTTAGAGATGGGTATGAATGCAGCGGGTGAGATTGCACAGCTCACGCGGATTGCAGGTCCGGATATCGGGGTGATCACCAATGTAGCGAGCGCTCATCTTGAGGGATTAGGTGATCTGGAAGGGGTGGCTGCGGCCAAGGGCGAGCTCCTGTTGGGGATGTCAAGCCAGTCAACGGCGATCATCAACGGGGATAATGAACTCACGAGAGGATTGGCCCCCGCCTTTAAGGGGCGGACCGTTACCTTTGGCCTGGGAATGGAAAATCGCGTGAGGGCGGAGGATATCCGCATGTCTGGAAACTCCGCTCAATCCTTTACCATCAGGATGGACGGCGAACGGATTCCTGCTACGGTCCACCTTCCGGGCATTCATAATGTCCTCAATGCGCTTGCGGGCGCGGCGATCGCATGGCGCCTATCGGTGCCGTTCGAGTTGATTGCCCGGGGATTAAGGGCATTTCGGCCCCTGAAGGGCCGTTTTCAGATACTGGGGCTTCATGGTGGAATCTACCTTATCGACGATACCTACAACTCAAATCCGTCATCTCTCGATGCAGCCCTCCGGACGATTGAGGGATTGAGACAGAAGGGTCAGGGCTTGGTGGTGGGTTTTGGAGAGATGCTCGAGCTGGGCGTTGACACGCATCACTACCATTTCGAGGCCGGAAAGCGGATCGGGGCTTTGGGGGCGAGATTTCTCGCCGTTTTGGGGGAGCACGGCCCTCAGGTTATCGAGGGCGCCAGGAGAGAGGGTATGGTCACGGCACAGACCGTTTACGCCTCCGATCACACGGATATGATAGAGGCAATTAAGGGGAACGTGAGGAAGGGCGACATCGTGTTTCTGAAGGGCTCACGAAGGGTGGGTATGGATAAGGTTGTTGATAGGCTCAAGGAGCACTTCGGCATGATCGAGGATACGGACGATGCTCTATAAGTTGATTTATACGCTGTATGCCCAATTTTCCGTGGTGAATGTATTCCGATACATCACCTTCAGGACCATCTATGCAACCCTGACCGCCCTTCTGATTTCTCTGGCTCTCGGGTACTGGATTATCCCTCGCTTGCGGAGTCTTCAGATCGGCCAGTATGTGAGGGATGACGGGCCTCCGAACCACAAGAATAAGGCGGGAACCCCTACCATGGGCGGATCGTTTTTACTGGGAGCGATCTTTATCTCAGCACTCTTGTGGGCGGAGCCGAACAATCTCTATATCTGGCTGGTACTGCTCGTCACCATGCTTTACGGCATCATTGGGTTTGTGGATGACTATCTTAAGCTGATCAGGAAAAGCAGCAAGGGATTGCGGGTGTGGAGCAAACTCTCCACCCAAACTGCAATTGCCCTGTTTGCGGGTATAGTGCTGTACTACTATTCGGGGTTCAGCACAAGGCTCGCCTTTCCCTTTGTAAAGGCCTTCCTGCCTGACATTGGGTCGGGCTATATCTTGCTGGTGATACTGGTGGTGGTAGGCACAAGCAATGCAGTGAACCTTACCGACGGGTTGGACGGCCTTGCCATCGGACCGGTCATCATTGCCTTTCTTACTTACCTGGCGTTCACTTACCTGGCGGGACATGTAAGGATTGCCCAGTACCTTCAGATCCCTTACGTGAAGGGTGCAGGGGAGCTTTCCGTGGTATGCGGAGCAGTGGTTGGGGCAGGGATGGGATTCCTGTGGTACAACAGCTACCCGGCCCAGGTATTTATGGGAGATTCGGGTTCGCTTTCCCTTGGTGCTGCCTTGGGTATGATGGCAGTCGTATCAAAGCAGGAGATAACACTCATTCTGGTCGGCGGCCTGTTCGTTGTAGAGGCCTTGTCAGTGATTGTGCAGGTCGGCTACTTCAAGATAAGCGGGGGTAAGCGCCTGTTCAGGATGGCGCCGCTCCACCACCACTTCGAGCTGAAGGGCTGGCCTGAGGCAAAGGTAACGGTCCGGTTTTGGATCATTGCCATTATGCTGGCCTTGCTTTCGATGAGCACGTTGAAGTTGAGGTAGGTAATTGGCAATTAATGATTTTCGATTGAAACGCGGGGGAAAGGTCCTTGTGGTGGGTCTCGGCAAGAGCGGGCTGGCGGCAGCCGGCTGGCTGGCACGGCAGGGAGCACAGATAACGGTGAGTGAGACCCGGGATACATCGGCCTTTGATCCCCGGCTCCTAGAAGAGGCATCAAAGAGCGGGATTGAGATCGAATTTGGGGGCCACAGGCCGGTGAGCTTTGTGGATGCGGATCTTATTGTTGTCAGCCCGGGTGTTCCCCTGGATATCATGCCTCTGGTAGAGGCCTCAAAGAGGGGAGTGCCGGTCGTAGGGGAACTGGAGATGGCGTGGACCTACTTAAAAACACCCGGTATTGCGGTAACCGGCACCAATGGAAAGTCAACGTCGGTGAAGCTCATCGGGGAAATGCTATCTCGAGCCGGATTGGGTGTATTTGTGGGAGGCAACATTGGCCTTCCCCTGACGGACTACATAAGCGGGACCCAGGATGCCGATTACGTAGTGCTGGAGGTAAGCAGCTTCCAGCTGGATACCATTGCCGGCTTCTCGCCGCTCGTGTCGTTGATTCTCAACATCAGCCCGGATCACCTCGACCGATACGCAGACTACGACGCTTACATACGATCCAAGCAGAGGATATTCGAGAACCAGGGACCGGGGCAGACCCTGATTCTTAATGACGACGATCCTGTGCTCGGAGGATTGGAGATTAAGAACGGAGCTCGGGTGCTTCGCTACGGGCTCAAGAGGGAAGGAAACCGTCAGTGCTTCATTGAGCACGGAAGGATTGCGGCGGAGATGCCGGGGCAGGGGAAACTCAGCTTCGAGCTTGATCGATTTGCCCTGCCTGGGATCCATAATCATGAAAATGTCATGGCCGCGGTGCTGGCAGCCCTGGCTGTCGACACCCGTGCCGACGCCATACAGGAGGGGATAAACGGCTTTAAGGGATTGCCCCATAGGATCGAGTTGGTAGACACCGTAAGGGGGGTGGCCTTTTACGACGATTCCAAGGCGACCAATATAGATTCAGCCGTAAGATCCATTACCAGTTTTTCCAGACCGGTGGTGTTGATTGCCGGCGGGAGGCACAAGGGGAGCGATTACCTTCCCCTGGTCAGTGCAGCTGAAGGCAGGGTAAGGAAAGCTGTTTTCATGGGGGAGTCCAGCGCCTTGTTGGCCGAGGCCTTCAACGGGAAGATACCCTGGAGCAAGGCGAGGAGTATAGATGAGGCGGTGAGCATGGCGTATAAGTGGGCCCAGGAGGGGGATGTGGTGCTCCTTGCTCCTGCCTGCTCAAGCTTCGACATGTTCAGAGACTACGAACACAGGGGGATGGCCTTTCAGGAGGCCGTGAGAAGGATCAGAGGTGGCAGCTAAGCGGGAAGAGCATTATAACTTCGATCCGGTGATCATCACCGCGGTGATACTGCTGCTGGGCATCGGATTAGTGGCGGTGTATAGCGCCAGTTCGATCCTCGCGGAGCAGAGGTACGGAGATCACTATTACTATCTGAGAAGGCAGCTCATGTTCTGTCTGTTCGGAGTTGTACTTATGATCATTGCCAAGAACATCAACTATCTTGTGTACCGGAGGTTTGTGTATCTGTTCCTCGTATCGAGCATGATCCTCCTGGCGCTGCTGCTGGTGCCGGGCCTTGGGGTGAAGGTAGGGGGCGCCCAGAGATGGTTCCGTCTCGGTTTTATCTCGATCCAGCCCTCAGAGATAGCCAAGCTTTCCATGGCGATGTTTGTGGCCTACAGCATGCAGAAAAATCTGGAGGTTATGGGATCATTCTCCCATGGGCTCCTGCCGCCCCTTTTGGCTGGATCGATCGTGATAGGGCTTCTCCTTTTCCAGCCCGATCTGGGGACTGCTGTGATTATAGGCGCCTGGATAGTGATCCTTTTGCTTATCGGCGGGGTGAACCTTGCTCAGCTCATCGTGCTGCTGGGGCTTGCCACGCCTATCCTGTATTACCTGATTACGCACACCGCCTACCGGCTGAACCGTTTGTGGGCCTTTTTGAACCCATGGGATGATCCTCAGGGGATTGGTTTCCAGATAATACATTCCTTCCTGGCGTTTGGTTCAGGGGGACTGTTGGGAACGGGTCTTGGAAACAGCAAACAAAAACTCCTGTACCTGCCGGAGCCGCACACAGACTTTATCCTGGCGATCATAGGCGAGGAGATAGGCTTTATAGGGGTGAGCGCCCTGTTGATCTTGTTTGCTGTCGTGGTCGTGAGGGGGATCAAGATCGCGCTGCGCGCCCCGGATCTCTTCGGGACCTATCTTGCTATGGGGATTAGCTGCATGTTGGCGATACAGGTGATGGTGAACATGGGCGTTGTTATGGCCCTGTTGCCTACCAAAGGGCTCACGCTGCCTTTCATAAGTTACGGAGGTTCCTCGCTCATCGTTAATCTTTTAGGCATTGGGATATTGATGAACATCTCCAGGAAGGCCCTTGAAGGAGCAGGGAAATGAGAAATGTGACCCGTTTCTGGTTGCTCGTTGCTGGTTTCACAACAACCATTTTCAAAGAATGAAGGAGAAGTTGATTAGCAGTGATCAACGCACAACGGGCATCGGGCATCGATTGATAATTGCCGGCGGAGGTACGGGGGGACATCTCTTCCCGGGAATCGCAATCGCTAGTGCTCTGAGCAGGAGAGTAGAGGACATGGAGGTGCTCTTTGTGGTGGGGAAAAAACGGATGGAGGAGGAAATCATATCCAGGGCCGGATACAGGACTCGCTCTATCAATGTGGAGGGAATGCTCGGCAGGGGTGTTATCGGAGGGATGAAGGCGATTTCAAAGATAGTAGTGAGCTCTTTTCAGTCTCTCGGGATCTTGCGGGATTTTAGGCCGCAGCTGGTCGTAGGGGTGGGCGGTTATTCTTCGGGACCCCTGTGCCTGGTGGCGTGGATTCTCGGAATTCCCGCTGCCATCCATGAACAGAACTCCTATCCGGGGCTCACCAATAGGCTCCTGTCACGGCTTGCCAGGAAAGTATTCATCTCGTTTGAGGAGAGCAGGAGGTATTTTAAGCGGGGGAACATCATTTGTACCGGCAACCCTGTCAGAGAGGAGTTGATAAACAGCAAGGCGCTGCCCGGAAGGGGCAATGGGAGGTTTGTCATCCTGGTGGTGGGAGGAAGCCAGGGGTCTCGGGCGATCAACAGGGCGGTGGTTGATGCCTTGAAGGAGCTTAAGGGCGAGGGGCTTTTCCCGTTCGCGATCCATCAAACAGGGCCAACCGACCTGGAAACGGTGTCCCATGAATATCGCGTCCATGGGATTGAGGGAGAGGTTGCAGCCTTTATAGAGGATATGGCATCCGCATATGGAAAGGCCGATCTGGTGATCTGTCGAGCAGGGGCCACGACCATAGCGGAACTGGCTGCATTGGGGAAACCTTCGATCCTCGTACCCTTTCCCTATGCAACCCATGATCATCAGGTGATGAATGCGAAATCACTGCTGAATTCCGGAGGTGCGGATATGATCCTGGAGAAGGATCTGACAGGGGGCACCCTGGCTGAAAGGATCAAACGCTATATGCAGCATTCGGATGAGCTTGCAAGGATGTCATTGCTCGCGTTCAAGGCAGGTATGCCGAGGGCGGCAGAGCTCATCGCCGATCAATTGATTGAGCTGATGGATGAGAAGTAATGGGACGGATCAAGGGCAAGCGTTATGAATAATCCTTACGGCACAATGAAGACCTTCGGCAAGGTAAAACATATCCATCTGGTCGGTATCGGAGGGATCGGTATGAGCGGCATTGCAGAGCTCCTTATCAACCTGGGATATGCGGTGAGCGGCTCGGATATCAATGAGACGGACGTAACGAGGCGCCTTTCGGAACTCGGTGGAGCTGTGTTTCAGGGACATAGCCCTCACCACATCGAGGGGGCGGATGTGGTAGTTTTTTCGTCGGCAGTAAGGGATGACAATCCGGAGCTCATCGAGGCAAGGAATAGGGCCATACCCGTAATACCAAGAGCGGAGATGCTGGCAGAACTCATGAGGCTTAAGTACGGCATTGCCATAGCAGGAGCCCATGGAAAAACCACCACTACATCCATGATCGCTTCGATCCTGACTAGGGGAGGGCTCGACCCGACCGTGGTCATAGGGGGGAGACTGAATATATGGGGAGGCTCGAATGCGAGGTTGGGAAAGAGCGATTTTCTTGTAGCAGAGGCTGATGAGAGCGACGGCTCGTTTCTCGCTCTTTCACCGAGCATAGCCGTGGTCACCAATATAGACCGCGAGCATATAGACTTCTACCACGATATGAACAACCTCAGGTCAACCTTTGTGAATTTTATCAACAAGATCCCCTTTTACGGGAGGGCGATCCTGTGCCTGGATGACGAAGAGGTTCAAGGGATGCTTCCGAGCTTACGGAAGAGTTATCTCACCTATGGACTGAGCCCCCAATCCGATATGCGGGCGAGCGATATCGGGAAGCAGGGGCTCACCACGAGTTTTGTGGTGAGTTCTCAAGACACCGTCTTGGGCCGGGTCACCATCGGCATGCCGGGCGATCACAACGTATTGAACGCCTTGGCAGCGGTTTCGGTGGGAATGGAGCTGGAGATCGATTTTGAACACATCGCCGATGGGCTCAAGGATCTCGGGGGCCTCAAGAGGAGGTTTGAGATACGAGGTGAACGCGGCGGGGTACTTTTCTTAGACGATTACGGGCACCATCCTACGGAGATTGTGAACGTTATCGCTACGGCAAAGGAGAGCTGGCCTGACAGGAGATTGATCGTCGTGTTTCAACCTCACCGGTATACAAGGACAAAGGACCTCTATGAGAAATTCGTGGTCTCCTTTAATCAGGCCGATGTCCTGGTTATTGCCCCCCTCTATGAGGCCGGGGAGGAGCCCATACCCGGCATACATAGCGAGTTCCTCTTTAAAGGGATACGGGATCACGGCCATAGGGCAGTCATCCTGTGTAAAAGCAAGGAAGATGCCGTATCGGTTCTCATCCATGAGATACAACCTGGCGACGTGGTGTTGACCCTGGGCGCTGGGGATATATACCTGGTGGGAACCGCGGTTTTGCAACAGTTAGGGGATTAAGGGATTGAGGAAAAGCGGCAGTAGGCAGTAATGAGTAAGCAGAAATCAGTGTTCACAAAAGGGTTACGTGATAGCGGTGAAGGTTTTTGAATGCACGTATTTCAGGCAGGTTAGCTCAATTGAGCCGGTTGAGAATGGATGCTCGGACCAGGGAAAGGATACGCGCCATCGGAGGTGAGGCAGTCAGCTATGATATGCCTATGTCACGCTTCACCACCTTTGGTGTCGGGGGCAATGCCGAGGCGGTGTTCAGGGCAGAAGGTGTGGAAGTATTGAGGAAGATGGTGAGCTACCTTAGGTCTGAAGGGATTGCCTACCTGGTGGTGGGACGCGGGAGCAATCTGCTGGTAGGAGACGGAGGGTTAACGGGGGTGGTGATCATGTTGAGTGGAGAGCTTGCCTCCATAGAGGAATACACTGCCGGGGAGCCGTATGTGAAGGCAGGAGCCGGTATAGGGATGGGCACCTTGGTAAACTTCTGTATGGAGGAAGGGCTTGCGGGTCTGGAATTCCTGGCCGGTATCCCCGGAACCCTGGGAGGGGGTGTGACCATGAATGCGGGAGCATGGGGAAAGGAGATCAAGGAAGTGATCACGGAGATCACGATTCTCGCATCAGAGGGAGAAATTAAACGCATCTCAAAGGACAATCTCAGATTTCAATACCGGCGGTTCGATCTGCCTGAAGGGAGCATCGTTCTCAAAGGGAGCCTGGGCTTGAGCATTGATCGACCATATTCTGTGAAAGACAGGGTGATCTCCTATCTGGATGATCGGAAGAAACGCCAGCCTATTGATGCGCGGTCAGCCGGATCTGTATTTAAGAACCCGAAGGGCGATTACGCAGGCAGGTTGATAGAGGCTGCAGGCTTAAAGGGAAGAAGGGTGGGAGGGGCAATGATATCCACCAAGCATGCCAACTTCATAGTCAACACCGGAGGGGCCTCTGCCGCTGATATTACAGCGCTCATGGATGTGGTAAAGGATACGGTGAAGGAGATGTTCGGCGTGGAGTTAATCCCGGAGATAAGGAGGGTAGGCAACCCATGAAAATTGATTCTGTGTTAGCCCATCAAACCGTCGCAAGGAAAAGAAAGAAAGACCTGCTCGGCTTTAAACGGGCCTTGGGACAGCTGGGGTTCGGTTTTATCAAGATGTTTCTTTTCCTGCTCTGCCTTGGAGTCTTCTCCGTAGGGTTGATCTCCGGATACCGGTCTCTCTCTTCGGCCCAGTGGTTCAGGGTGCAGGATATTGCGGTCAGCGGCGTTGATGACTCCATGAGGGAAGCCTTGGTCAAGCTCTCCGGGATAAACGGTGAAGACAGCCTTTTGTCGGTCGATATCGTTGCCGTTGAAAGAAAAATCGAGGAACATCCGTGGATAAAGGAGGTATCAGTAACAAGGAGTTTTCCCCGGACGCTCCATATCGAGGTGCACTGTGAAGAGCCCATTGCGCTGGTAGTGCTGGATAGGATGTGCCTCATGGACAAGCAGGGGGTTGTGTTTAAGGATGTGGAGAAGGATGATCCGATTGATTTTCCTATCGTCACAGGCCTGTCAAGGGGTGATGAAGAAATGAGCAGGCATCTTGAGAGGGTCAGCTCTTTTTTGACTACCTACTCGTTGTGGAGCGCGGTTTTGCCGGCGAGAGATATCTCAGAGATTCACGTAGAAGATGATGGGGCGCTGAGCGTTTATTTCAACAAACTGCCGTTTAAAGTCTCGTTCGGAAGGGGTGATTTTGCAGAAAAAATCATTTCGCTTCAACGTATCATCAAGCATCTGCAGGTTACTCACCAGCTCCATGATGCCAAGTCGATAGATATGGATTACCACGATAGGGGCGTAGTGGCATTCGCGGATCGAGTAGTTTGATCTGGACCAATGAGGTGAGGGAGAGAGATATACACAATGAAAGGGGTTAAGGAATGGAAGATTTGATAGTAGGCCTCGACATCGGCACAAGCAAGATCTGCGCAGTCGTCGGTGAGGTGAGACCCGACGGGAGGGTCGATATTGTGGGAATGGGGTCTCATCCTTCTATAGGACTCAGGAAGGGCATGGTCATCAACATAGAGAACACGGTGGACAGCATCAAAGAGGCCATAGAGGAAGCTGAGACGATGGCCGGCTGTGAGATCAGTTCCGTGTATGCAGGGATTGCCGGAGGCCATATAAAGGGATTCAACAGTCATGGGATTATCGCACTGAAGAACAGGGAGGTGACCAAGAAGGATATAGAAAGGGTGATTGATGCAGCGAGGGCCGTTGCAATCCCCATGGATAGAGAGGTGATCCATACCCTGCCCCAGGAATTCATCGTTGACGACCAGGCAGGTATTAGCGATCCATTGGGGATGTCCGGCGTGCGGCTTGAGGTAAAGATTCACATCGTGACAGGGGCAGTTACCTCAGCGCAAAATATCATAAAATGCGCTAACAGGGCGGGTCTTGACGTGTATGACATCATCCTGGAATCGCTTGCCTCAAGTGAGGCAGTGCTTTCCGATGAAGAGAGGAACCTGGGCGCTGCGCTCATAGATTTCGGCGGCGGAACCACTGATCTGGCGATATTCTCCCAGGGATCGATCAAACATACCTCTGTATTGACCCTGGGGGGTGATAACTTGACCAATGATATAGCCATAGGGATTCGGACACCCTTTAAGGAGGCGGAAAAGATAAAGATTAAGTATGGGTGCGGCCTCACCTCCCTCATCGGCAAGGACGAGACCATCGAGGTGCCCAGCGTGGGTGAAAGGGCGCCGAGAACGGTTAGCAGGGAATTGTTAGGGGAGATTTTGGAACCCCGGGTGGAGGAGATCTTCACCCTTATTTATCAGGAGATGGTGAGATCCGGGTACGATGACCTGGTTACCTCCGGCGTGGTCGCCACAGGAGGATCTTCCCTGCTGCCCGGGGTGCCGGAGATCTTGGAGCAGGTATTCAATATGCCGGCCAGGATCGGCTATCCTGCTAATGTCGGTGGATTGAAGGAGATCGTAGACAGCCCTATGTATGCAACCGCAGTAGGCCTGGTTCTCTACGGAGCCAATCTGGAGAAGAGGGAAAAGAAGTTTCGAATACGTGATACGAACATCTTCAACCGTATCATCTCCAGGATGAAGCGGTGGTTTGTACAAGAGGAATGAAGGATAGGGTGAAATTGGAGTGATGGAGCATTGGAGGATTGGAGTGATGGATGAAGCTAAATTCCTTGCCTCTTTTCCAGGGCAGAGGGGTAGGCGGAGGGGAGGGATAAAAAGAATTCTTTTACTCCACTCACTCCATTACTCCATTACTCCATTTATCCATGTGCATGGCATAACTTTATAATAGTAACAATAAGATAGTAATGCGCTATTGAAATTCCAAAAGCTAATTCAAGAGAAGGAGGGGACTATGCGTTACGAATTCGTTGAGAACAGTCCGGGCGCCAAGATAAAGGTTTTCGGAGTCGGAGGCGCAGGCGGCAATGCTATCAATACCATGATAGCTGGCGGTGTTAAGGGGGTGGATTTCATTGCGGCTAATACCGATAAACAGGCCCTTGAGCTCAACGCGGCGTTTGATAAGCTGCAATTGGGGACGAACGTCACCGGTGGATTGGGAGCCGGGGCTGACCCGGAGAAGGGGGCATTAGCTGCAGAGGAAAGTGTTGAGGCGGTCAAGGCCACCACCGAAGGGGTGGATATGGTATTTATTACCGCGGGGATGGGGGGCGGAACAGGCACAGGCGCATCTCCGATAATAGCCAGGGAGGCCAGAAGTAACGGGGCGCTCACCATCGCGGTGGTCACAAAGCCCTTTGACTTTGAGGGCGAGAAGAGGATGAAAGCTGCCTTGGATGGGATCGAAAGGCTCAAGAGAGAGGTGGACACCCTGCTGGTGATTCCGAATCAGCGGCTGCGGGCCTTGGGCACCAAAGATACCCCTTTTCTGGAGCTTATGAAGATGGCGGACAATGTGTTATTATCAGCGGTGAAGGGCATATCGGATCTTATCACGGTGCCTGGTTTTATCAACCTCGATTTCGCTGATGTGAAGAGGGTGATGGAAAAAATGGGGACAGCCCTCATGGGCACTGGAATCGCAGGCGGTGAGAGCAGGGCCCTTGATGCTGCTCAGATGGCCATTAACAGCCCTCTGCTGGAGGATATTTCGATCAATCAGGCCCGGGGCGTTCTCATCAATATCACCGGTTCTCCCACTATGACCATGGATGAGGTTATGGAGGGATCCAGTTTTGTAAAGAATGAGGTTCACCCCGATGCGGAGATAATATGGGGCATGGTTTTTGATGATTCCCTGGCAGAAAAGCTCCGGATTACGGTTATTGCGACCGGTATCGGTGGGACCAGAGATACGAAGGTCGTCAACTTGCGGGATGTAAGACCCGAGGAGGCGGACGAACATTGGACCGTGAGGGTAAAGGAGGATCTCGATAGACCCACGTTCCAGAGGCAGTTATCAGAAGAAGAGAGCAATAGGCTTCGAAAGGAAACGGGGTTTAACCAGGAAAAAAAGGGCCTATTGAATAAGCTTTTTCAGAAGGATAATCTGGATTATCCGACCTTTCTCAGAAAACAGGCAGATTAATGGCCGCCGTTGCCGCTCTCTACCGCAAGAGGCTTTCTCAGGAGCGGGGTACCATCATAAAGGATTGGGGCGGCAAGACATCGGTGGCCCTGATCTATCCTCATTCTTACCAGGTCGGCATGTCCAATCTCGGTTTCCAGACGGTCTATGGTATCTTAAACGATCATCCTGGTATTGTCGCTGAGCGGATTTTTCTCCCCGATGAGGATGAGCTCGCCATGTATAGGAGGAGAAATCATCCGCTCCTCTCGCTCGAATCTCAAATCCCTGTACGAAGATTCGATCTTCTCGCTTTTTCCCTTTCATTCGAGATCGATTATTCCAACATCCTCACCATACTTGAGCTGGCGCAGATTCCGCTTATGGCCAGGGATAGAGGCGAGGATCATCCTCTTGTTTCAGCAGGCGGCGTAGTCACCTTCATGAACCCAGAGCCCATCAGCGATTTTATCGATTTTTTCCTTTTGGGAGAGGCCGAGGTCCTGCTTAGGGGGTTCATCAAGACGTTTCTTGCACTTCGATCATCCCGACTGGCTCGGGAAGAGACCTTGCGGCATCTTGCCCAGGAGGTAGAAGGCCTCTACTGTCCTTCTTTCTACCATGTAGGGTATAAGGAGGATGGATCGATCGGCTCTTTTGAGCCGACACTTCCATCCATTCCGCCCAGGGTAAGGGTGGCCAAACAGGCACCCATGGAAGGATTTCCCTCCACATCAAGGATAGTCACGCCATCCACGGAATTCGCCGATACCACTCTTGTGGAGCTGAATCGAGGGTGCGGTACCGGGTGCAGGTTTTGCGCTGCCGGGTACGTGTACAGACCCCCGAGGCTACCGCAGGAAGAGGATATCAAGGGATTCATCGATGAGATACTGGATCAAAACCTGAGGCTCGGCCTTATCAGCCCCAGTGTTTCAGACATACCCTATATCGAGGCCTTGACGAGTCATATCCTTCAGAAAGGCGGCAGCTTTACCGTGTCATCGCTCAGGGCGTCGTCATTAACAACAGGACTGCTTGTGAACCTGGGCAAGGCCGAACAGAAAACACTTACTATCGCCGTTGAGACGGGCACTGACCGATTACGGAGGGTCATTAACAAGAAGGCAACGAACAGGGAGATACTCGATGCCGTCGTACGAAGCGCTAGGGCAGGATTTTTTCACCTCAAGCTCTATTTCATGATCGGTCTTCCCACGGAAACCAGGGAAGACGTGATGGGAATCGTGAGTCTGGTGAGATCCATACGGCATCAGGTCATCAAGGAGAGCAAGGGAAAAAAGAGGATAGGAAGGATACGGTTGAGCATTAATTGCTTTGTCCCCAAGCCGTTTACACCGTTTCAATGGTTTCCTATGGATACCGTCAACTCCTTGAAGGATAAGCAGAGGCTCCTGCGGAGATCCATCTCGGCAGAGGGAGGGGTTACGGTCGGATTTGATGTGCCGAGATGGGCCTATATCCAGACCCTGCTTGCTATGGGCGACAGGAGGGTAGGGAGGATGCTCATGGCAACGCATAGAAATGGAGGAAACTGGAAGCAGACATTTCGGTCCTCGGATATCAACCCGGATTTTTTCGTCTCCAGGCAGAAAGACCTTAACGAGATCCTTCCCTGGGATTTCATCGACCACGGATTAAAGAAGTCATTTCTCAAGGAGGAGTATCGCCTTTCCCTCTCTGCAACCGAATCTCCCGCATGTGTTGTTGGTACGTGCACCAGATGCGGGGTGTGCGGTTAGCCTTTCCCTTTGACTAGTCTTGCCAGACCCATTAGACGCACCGGGCCGAAGAAGTGCAGGCCCGCTGCTCTGTGATCGCCTGCATGCAGCAGCCCTGACTATGCTATCATGCCTCCATCACAGAGTATGAATGTTCCTGTGGTAAAGGACGCAGCATCGGATACCAAGTAGAGCACGGCGCCTGCCATCTCGCTCGGCTGAGCATGCCTGCCCAAGGGTATGCGCTGTATTGCGTAGTCATAGATTTCCTTGGTTTCTATGAGCACCCTGGAGAGCTTGGTCTCGGTGAGGCCCGGGAGCAGGGCATTCACCCGTATGTTTTTACTGCCGAGCTCTTTGGCAAATGCCTTTGTCATGTGAATGAGCCCTGCCTTGGTGATGTCGTAGATACCCTGCATAATTCCCGGGCTCAAACCGCCTACAGATGCAACATTGACTATAGAGCCCCCGCCTGATTCCCTCATCAATCGTGCGGCATGCTGGATCATGAAAAAAGGACCCTTGAGGTTTACATCATTGGTCTTCTCCCATGCACTCTCATCCACACCTATCATATCCCCGAAATATGGGTTGGCGGCGGCATTGTTCACGAGTATGTCAAGCCTGCCGAATCGGTGTCTCACCTCCTTGAAGAGCGCTTGTATCTGCTCCAGATAGCCCACATTACAGGCAATGGCCTCAGACTTGCCGCCCCTTTCCTTTATCTTGTCTGCAACCTCTTGGAGGGCATTTATTTTTCTGCTTACGAGTATGCAGTGTGCCCCGTAATCAGCCAAGGTCAAGGATATGGCCTCACCGATACCCC
>Ga0307428_1000907_pt1 | contig 16325 bp, 14 predicted proteins | sample SalMarWE160240MG_FD_202161 | JGI IMG/M metagenome (GOLD analysis project Ga0307428, IMG submission 202161) | Salt marsh sediment microbial communities from the Plum Island Ecosystem LTER, Massachusetts, United States - WE1603-240 | ecosystem: Environmental > Aquatic > Marine > Intertidal zone >...
ATGCCGGGGCAAGGGGAAAGGTTTGTGAGCTAGCTCACACAATCCACCCGAAAGCTGGGGCCGACTCTGCCGAGGATCATCGGGGGGCATCGTTAGCGCGGCTAGCGCCGATGCCGCTGCGACTGCGAGGGGCGCGGATTGTAGAATGGGTTGGGCTCACAGTTGCGGTGACTCATTCGGCATTGTTCGAGCGTGAGATAGCCACAGTTTGTGTTCTCGCCAACCCAGCACCATTTGTATGGGTCGTATGGCTTCTCATAGGCGCGGGCGGACGCCACCGTTCCCAGCAACGCAAGCGCCGCTAGGCCGCAACAGACAGCGAGGGTGCGCACTCCGTTGGCGCGCATGTTGCCGAGGGTCACCGGACTTAGAAGTTGCATCCGACTGCGTGCTGCTAACTAATTCAATAACAACGACGCCAGCACGTTCCGTAAACACACGATAGGTACGACCCGAACCGGCAAACCCCTTTGTTCACGGCGACCACTCCGGTGACGTTATTGTAGCGGACGTAAGGGTAATTGGCGTGGCGATAGCCTCGGTAATACCCTCGACGGCAGCCTTGATAGTAGTCCGGCCGGTATCCGCCGTAACCAACGTAGACGTAGACAGCGTCGCATCCATTAAAGGCGCCGCGACGGACGCCGAGGCCACATCCGCTAACCACCGGGATTGTTAGTTCGGTTTGTACCGGGGCCAACGCTGCGACCGGCATTGCGTGGGCGGACACAGCGCAAGAGATGACGAGAACGAAGACGAGAGAAACGAGCTTGCTCATTTGCATGCCCTCTTTTTTACGCCACAACAATAATCTTAGACCGGATCCCTTGGCTTGTGTAGCCTGCAATGTTCTCAATTCGTGCCGAAATGCTTTACCGATGCTATGGAAACGCGAACGTCCGGCTCAATTTTTGCTAGAAAACGGCTCTGGCTTGCCTCCGCAGAGTTCAACAGCATAACGAAACGCTTTCGCAAGGCGGCCTGCATATTCTATGTCGTCTACCTCGAAGAAAGCCTTCCTCGTTTTGGCACTACTTTTATTTTCGTGGTCACTTCCTTGCAGCTTTAGAAAGATCGTGTCGGTGTATTCATCAATAAGCGGCGCTTCGTTATGCGTAGCGAAAACTACCTCTGCGTGATCGCAATCCTGCGGAATCAATTTTGACTCTTTTGCCAAATCACAGTTGAAGCCGCCTGTGTGAGTGAAAGTGCTAGTCTTGATCGAAGCAGGATTTATATCGCGAAGATTGAAAGTATACGATCTAGAGGAAAGTATCTCACGATGGGTAAAGGCTGCGGGGTCATCTTGAATATTTAACGTCATGCGGCAGCCGTCGTGCGTAAATGTTTCAGTGGACCCATTAACAAGATACTCGTCATACGGACTTGAGCCCTTGGGCACATACCAACCCGTGTGACCGTGCCCATATGCTCCAACGTCCTTATGTGGATTGTAAGTATTGTCCATCCACGCCAGTGTCTCAGCGAGTTCGCTATCATCCGAACAACCTGAGATCATAGTGAGAAATAGAATGGCCAGTAACGGTTTTCCCATTGGCATTTATCGGCATGAAACCGGTCGCAGCGTTGGCAGCGCATCCTCGGCCCGAGCGATGGCACTGATACGTCATCGGCTAGGGCATCGATGTTGACGATTGCCTCGTGGCCACAGATGACATTCGAGCACCAGGCAAGCGCACATCGTTGGCGCGCATGTTGCCGAGGGTCATGGGCAAGTTGTTCACAGGCGACCCCCACGGAACGTGTAGGTGTGGAGCGCGCCGCGGCAGCGGACGCGAGCCGTGGCGCTAATACGTGCGGCGACAGACCACATATTGCGACAGCCGATTTAACGCATGGGCGGGCGTCCTAGAGAATCAGTCAAATCGGCGGGCGGGCTTGCCGAGCCATCGCGCATTCGCGTGATTGTTCGCGCCCGTCGTCTTGCGGCGCCGACTGCTACGGCGAGCGCCAGAGCGCAAACGAAAACTATGGGTTTTGCGTTATGGGTACGGGCAAAATTATTTCAAAAAACCATGTAGTTTCAACTTGACTGGCGGAAGGGGTGAGATTCGAACTCACGGTACCCTTGCGGGTACGCCGGTTTTCAAGACCGGTGCCTTAAACCACTCGGCCACCCTTCCGTAACCTTCGTCCAGTAGCATTGAGTCGCTTGCGGTAAAACCGCTAGCCCCAAGCGGGACCAAAGGCCAGAACGGCCACCAAATTCGTGCCGCACAATGGCCAGATTTGGCGTGGTACCAATTGCTTACCACGTCCGGGCGACGGTGGTTCCCGGCGGGGGTCTAACGCGCTATTCTAAGCCTGCTTAATCGGGGACATCGGCAGGATGGGCGGATTTGGGGGCACCCGTAGTTTACGCCGTTTTGCGGGCGTTTTGAGCCTCATTGCGGGCGGTCTGCTGCTCGCCAACTGCTCCAGCAACGTCGCAGGCCGGGTCGATCCCCGCTACGGCGTCGCCTCCAGCGCCCGCGTGGTCAAGCCGGGCCAGCCAATACCTAAGGGCGGCGGCGTCTATCGGGTCGGCAAGCCCTATACGGTTGCCGGGCGCACCTACAGTCCAGAAGAGAATAACCACTACGCCAAGATCGGCCTTGCTTCCTGGTATGGCCTGGATTTCCACGGCCGCTATACCGCCAACGGCGAAATCTTCGATATGAACGCGATCTCGGCGGCGTCACCCACGCTGCCGCTGCCGAGCTATGCGCGGGTCACCAATCTCGCAAACCACCGCTCGATCGTGGTGCGCGTCAACGACCGCGGCCCCTTTGTCGGCGGCCGGCTGATCGACGTGTCGGTGAAGACCGCCAAGCTGCTCGGCTTCTACGGGGAAGGCGTGGCCAAAGTGAAGGTCGAATATGTCGGCCGCGCGCCGCTGAAAGGCTCCGACGACCGCAAGCTCGCAAGCACCTTGCGCCGCCATGTGCCGGGCTCGGGCGTGCAGGTTGCTTCCGCGGCGTCCTTCGCGCCGGAATTATTCGATACATACCCAACACGCGTGATTGCGCCTCGCCGCGCGCCGGTGCCGCCCAGCCGTCCCTATGGCGCGAACAAGCGGGGCTCGGTGCAGCAGGCTGAGATGCGGTCGCCCACGGCCACGCAATACCCGCAACAGGCAAAGCCGACGCGTCGTGCACCAACTGTGGAATTGGCCGCGTCGAAACGCCCCTATGAGGCCGCGCCACCGGTCTCGACCATTTCCGCCTATGCCCCGGTGCGCTATGATGGGCATGCGGGCTTTTTGAGCGGCCGCGGCCTTTACTGAGCCGCAAAGTTCCGCCAAACCGCCATTGTTCGCGTTGGTTGAGGCTCACGCGTTTGCCGCGCGGCCGGCGGGAGAGCGTTGGTGATGGCTATTCGGCGTTTTCGGTTTGCGGGTGTGCTGACGGCAGCAGCAGTCTGCTTGGCGCTGCTAGCCGCGCCCGCATCGGCGCAGCGCCGAGACAAAAAAAACGAGCCCAATATCAGCGCGCCGCACGGCATCCTGATCGAGGCGAAAAGCGGCAGTGTGCTGTTCGAGCGCGACGCCGATCAGCTGATCTACCCGGCCAGCCTCGCCAAGCTGATGACCGCTGAATACGTTTTTCACCTGCTCAAAACCGGCAAGATCAAACTTACCGACGAGTACCGGGTGAGTGAGCATGCCTGGCGTACCGGCGGCGCGCCCTCGCATGGCTCCACCATGTTTGCCGCGATCCACAGCAAGGTTCCAGTCGACGCGCTGTTGCATGGTATGATCATCCAGTCGGCTAACGACGCCTGCATCATCCTCGCCGAAGCCATTGCCGGCAATGAATCCGAGTTTGCCGTACAGCTCACCAAGCGTGCGCGCGCGATCGGGCTGAAGAAATCGACCTTCGCCAATTCCAACGGACTGCCCCATCCCAACGAGCAGGTCACCGCGCGTGAGTTAGCCATGGTTGCGCGCCGCATCATTCTCGATTATCCCGATTTCTATAAGTTGTTCGGTCAGCCCGATTTCACCTGGAACAAGATCCATCAGTACAACCGCAACCCGCTGCTCGGTGCGATGGAGGGCGCCGACGGCCTCAAGACTGGCTTCACCAAAGAGGCGGGCTACGGGTTGGTTGGCTCGGCGGTGCAGAACGGCTTGCGCCTGATCGCGGTGGTCAGCGGCGAGAAGACCGCCAACGACCGCGCCCGCGACGGCAAGCGGCTGTTGGAATGGGGCTACCATAATTTTGAAGAGCGCCTGCTGTTTACCGACGGCCAAACGCTCGGCTCGGCCAAGGTCTATGGCGGGGCCAGCGGCTACGTGCCGCTCAAAGCCGACGGCGCGGTCAAGATCATGGTACCGAAGAACGGCGGCGAGCGGCTGCTCGCGCGCATCGTCTATACCGGCCCAGTGCCGGCGCCGCTCAAAGCCGGCTTGCCGATCGGCGCGCTCAAGGTCTGGCGCGGCGAGAGCGTGGTGTTGGAGACGCCGCTACACGCCGCCGCCAGCGTGGAAAAAGGCGGGTTGCCCGGCCGCGCGCTCGACGCCGTGACCGAACTGGTAATCACGCTGTTCCGCGCCGGGGCCGCCAATCTATGATGGTGCTCGCGCGCCGGCATTGGCGGTGACACGGAAAGGTTTGCAGGCTTTGCGCGGTCGTTTCATCACGTTCGAAGGCGGCGAGGGCAGTGGCAAGTCCACCCACGCGACGCGGCTGGCGGAGCGGCTCAGATCGCTCGGGCTCGAGGTTGTGCTCACGCGCGAGCCGGGCGGCTCGCCCGGCGCCGAGATCATCCGCCACATTCTACTCTCGGGTGCCGCCAAGCCGCTGGGCGCGGAAACCGAGACCATTCTTTTCGCGGCCGCGCGCGACGACCACGTGCGCGAGGTCATCCGTCCCGCCCTGGTCGACGGCAAATGGGTGGTGTGCGACCGCTTCATCGATTCGACGCGCGTCTATCAAGGTTCGCTCGGCAAGGTCGACGCGAAGCTGATCCGCGGCCTCGAGCGTGTCACCGTCGGCGCTGCCATGCCCGATCTCACCATCATCCTCGACGTGCCAGCAGCCGTGGGCTTGGCGCGCGCCACCGGCCGGCGCGGCAAGCGCGCGGCTGATCGCTTCGAGGGCGAGACGGTCGAATTCCACGAAGAGCTGCGCCGCGCCTACCGCTTATTGGCGGAGGAAGAACGGCGCCGCATCGCGGTGATCGACGGCCGGCCGCCGCGCGACGTGGTGGCGGGCCGTATCTGGGCCGTGGTCACGGAGCGCCTGCATCCTGAGCGCGCGCGCATGGCCGAGGGCGCGGCGCCGTGAGCGGCGCGGACGAGGACCGCGAGGTCAAGTTGCCGCGCGAAACGGCTGCGCTTTTCGGCCATGACGACGCCGAGCAGGCTTTGCTGACCAGTTACAAGAGCGGCCGCGCGCCGCACGCCTGGCTGATCGGCGGACCGCCCGGCATCGGCAAGGCGACGCTGTCCTATCGTTTTGCGCGTTTCGTGCTGGCGCATCCCGATCCGAGCGCGCCGCAGGTGCAAAACGCAACGTCGCTTGCGGTCGAGCCCGAGCACCCGGTAGCGCGGCGCATGGCCGCGCAGGCGCAGGGAGATCTGCTGGTGCTCGAGCGCGTCGTCAACGAGCAAACGGGTAAGCTCTTTACCGTGATCCGCGTCGACGACGTGCGGCGCACGGTGTCATTCTTCGGCTCGACGGCGGGCGAGGGCGGTTGGCGCATCGCCATTGTCGACAGTGTCGACGAATTGCAACGCGAAGGCGCCAATGCGCTGCTGAAGGTGCTGGAAGAGCCGCCGCAGCGCGCGCTCTTGTTGCTGGTGAGCCACGCGCCCGGGCGTGAGCTGGCGACCATCCGCTCGCGCTGCCGCCGGCTGCTACTGCGCCCGCTCGCTGCGGCTGACGTCGCCCATGCGGTCACGGCCGCGACCGGGCGCAGCGAAGACGACGCCGACGTGCGGGAAGCGGCCGGCGCCGCCGACGGCAGTGTTACCCGCGCACTCGCTTTGCTCGACGAGGACGCGCGCGGCTTGCGCCAGTGCGTGCTCGATCTTATCGCGCAATTGCCCGATCCCGATCCGCGCGCGCTGCATGCGCTCGGCGACGCGCTCGGCGGCAGCGATCCGCAGACACTGGCCACCTTCATGGACCTGGTCAATGGCTGGCTGGCGGCGCGGCTCGGCGACGGCACGCAAGCCAAGCCGCGGCTCGCAGCGTTGAGCGCGACCTGGGACAAGGTCAACCGCGCGGCCGCCGAAGTCGAGACCTACAATCTTGAGCGCAGGCCGTTTGCTTTCGCGGTATTTGGTGCGCTGGCGGAAGCGGCGCGGGGCTGACAAGACGGCTTCATGAGCGAGCCAAGGCCGCAGCCTGACGGCGTTCGGGCGGCATTTTCGACAATTTTTACCAATTGGCCCAACATTAATTTACGCAGCCGCCGTTACGAATGGACGCTATGAGCATTGCCAGCACGATCGCTTTATCGGGAATGAACGTCGCGGCCTTGCGGCTGCGCGTTTCGGCCGGCAACGTCGCCAATGCGACCGTCACCGCGGTGTCGCCGGCCAAAGTGCCGGCCTACGATCCAACCGCGCCCTATGCCGACGCCCATGGCATGATGGCGAGCCCGAACGTCGACTTCGCCAACGAGATCGTGTAGCAGCTGTTGGCACGCTACACATTCGCCGCCAATGCGCAGGTGGTGCGCGCCGACACGCAATTGTCGGCGGCGCTGTTCGATATCACAGCCTAGACCAATGTGGGCTTGGTCGCTGTTGCGACAGTCCCGCGCTTGCGGTGAAACTCGAGAATCTGCCGGGCGATCGGCTGCTTCAGGCGCTCGAATGCCGCCATGCACTTCTCGACGTCGGTCATCGAACGCCGGTATTTCGTGGCGGCCAGAGTGAGAATGCTTTTGGTCGTCTCCCAGGAGAGACCAACCGCTTTGGCAAGCACAAGCAGCGCTTCGGCATACGTGTCGTTCACCGTGCGTTCGACGAGCTCCAGCGGCATGTTCGCCATCAGTGCGAGCGCGGCCACGATCTCCTCGAAGCGGCCGTCGCGGGTGAATTCTTCTAATTTCGCGACGTTTAGCCGCCCCGCCCGGTGCAATGTTTCCAACAGCACTTGCGCCGCCGCGTAGGCTTGGGTCTCAGTCACCGCTTTGGTTTGGATCCGGCTGGTTACTTCAGTGACAGCGCGTTCGATATCCTGCTTGACGTGCTCTCGCTCGGCCTCAAGCGTGGCGCGTACCGTTTCAGAGGCGGCTTCAAGCAACTTCGTGAATAGTTTCTGCGGAAGATCCGGCCGGGTCCCGACACGGCGCGTGAGCAGATCGTCGCCGTGCGCGCGATTGACGAGAATGCCGAAGCCGCTATTGGAAAACTTGGCCCCGGTATTGGTGACCGTGCTCAGCACGACCTGCTGGTCGCCGCGCTCGACCAGAATGTCGGTGACGGCTTCCGGCACCGTCTTGCGGCGCGAGATCGCCAGCATGTGCTCCTGGCTCTTGGTCTTGGCGCATTCGACCAAAGTTTCAATATCAAGCCGCTCGGACTGGGTCAGAACGGGCGAGGCGACATCGATGGCGTCATCACAGGCCAGAAGGCGCACGACCTTGAGCGGGGCCTTGGCGACCGGGCCGAGCCGGATCGCCAGCAACGCGCGCGAGGATTCCTCGATCGTCGCCACTAGGCGCATGAAAACGTCATCGATGAGGCTGATTTCCTCATCGGCATATTGCTCGGCGCCGATCAAAAAAAGGTCGGTCAGCTGCCGCAGCATCGTGGCGCGGCGCACGTCCGTGCTGTGCACGATCGAGCTGTCGAGCTCGCGAATGAGTGCTAGGGGAGCGCCCATGAGCCTTGGGAAACCGTTCTGGTTGGCCAGGATCTGGCAATTTGGCCGGTTGGTTACCGGCCATTCAGACTATAGGGGCAATTGTTTTAGCAATTGGTAAAGCACCGGGTGGGGCGGCGGCTCCCGGCCCTAGGGCCCGGTTTTAGCCGCCGAAAAGCGAAAACGAGCGGGCGCCGCCCAGCCCCGCCCGCTGTCGCCTCCGCCGCGTGCTGCGTCAATAAACGTGCAAAGGCAGCAGCCCGCCGGGCCCGACGATCAAGCCCCAGGTTTCGTCGGCCGCGAGGTCCACGTCTTCGCTCTGCGCCGGCTTGCCCGGAAGGGTCACCATGAACTTGTATTTGCCAGGCGCCAGGTCGAGCTTCGGGCCATTCGGCTTCTCAGCGCCCACGTTGGCGCCAAGCTTTATCCTCTTCTTGTTGACGGTGATCACCACGCCGGACTTCAGCGTGTTGCCGAAGACTACCTTGGCCTGGCCGGGCTTCGGCAGCAGACCCATCTTGGCGGCTTCGGTCGGGTTTTTCACCGCGAGATCGACGATGGTGTGACCGGCCCAGCGGCCGAGCTTGAGCGCAGCCGGACCGTCGGGGCTGGTGAAGGCGAGCACGGCGTGGTCATCGGCAACGACGGCGCCCTTGTTTTCCTTCCACTGCCGCTTGCCCAGCTCACGCCGGTAGAAGTCGAGGGTGGTCGACAGCGCCAGCCGCAGCGTCGCTTTGATCGCACGGCGCGTGGGGCTTTTCTCGCTTTCGACCGATTCCCGCGCCTTCGGCACCGGCAGGCCGGCGACATCTTCTACTTTCAGGTCGTCCGCGCTGGGCGGTGCGTTCTTGGCGGCGGCCGATTTGAGGAAAGAGCCGCTCGCGTCGACATTTGTCGTAGCGCCCATACCGTTGATCCTGATCTCGATCCCGTCGTCACCCTTGGCGTAGCGGATGATCGCGATCCGGCGATTCTGAAATGGAGGCGAAGATTCCTTCCAGCCCTGCCGCTTCAATTCGGCTTTATAGAAGTCGGTCAAGGTATTGACCCCGGTTGCGCTGGAAAACTCGAGCGTGCCTTCTTCCTTATCGTACTCGACGTCAGTTGCGTTGGCCGGCATGGGCAGCGGCGGCCCCTTGCTAGCCGCCGTTGCGGCGGCGGCCTTTGGCGGCGCGACGGCCTTTTGCGCCACGGCTGGCCCTTTCGGTTCTTGCGCGGAGAGTGCTGAGCCGCGGCCGCTCACATTCGTACGACTGCCGAGCTTCATGATCGTGAAGCTGAGCTTGTCTTTCGATTTGGAGAAATCGAGCACGACCATCTTGGATCGGTTGATCACCGAACGATGCTCGCGCCAGCCGCGCTTTTTCATTTCGGCGCGATAGAACCCCGCCAGCGCGCTTACGCTCGATTGACTGTCGAAGTCGATCGTCGAGCTGTCGCCCTTGTATTTGATATTTGCTGCCGTTTCGGGCAACGGGATCGGTACGGCGCTGTCCGCGCGCAGGTGCGGTATCTCGTCCGAGCCTGCTGGCGCCGGCGGCGGCGCCGATTTGGCCTGTTGCGCCGCAGTCTCGTTCGCCATGTGCATCATCTGCTGCGCCATATTCAGCATATCCGTCATCTCTTCGGCCGCGGATTTCTTCGGCTGAGCCGGCGCCGGCTTCGGCGCGGACTTGGGCGCCGGCTGCGCCGACGCCACGGCGGGTCCCTTGGCGCGCCTGTCGGCATTGACCATTTTCTGGTGAGCTTGCTCCAAGAGCTTCATGCGATAAGGCTCAATGCTGACGCGCAGCTTGTCCTTCTCATGCCGCAGCGTCAGTCTCAGCGGCTCCTTGCCGTCGTGCACATAAAACGCATAGGCGCCGTTCTTGGTGAGTTCGCCGGGACCGGCGCTGGACGGCTGCTTTGCGCCCAGCCTGACCGACCATAACGACCAGCCTAGCTTGCCGAGCGCCTCGCGGTAGAAGGCCAGGGTCTTGTCCAAGGGTTCGGCGGTCAGGCAATTCAGTATTCCCCTAAACGGGTCGTATTCGATCGCGGTACCGTCCTTGGGAAACGGCAGGTCGACCTTCATTGGGGCGGGACCGTACTGCACGCTGGTGGCGTTACCTTGCGCGCGCGCCACCCCGATGAACACGCTCAGGGTCTGCGAACCTTTCTTGAAAGACGTGGTGCTGCTGTTGGGATTCTTCGAATACGCCGTGTGCGGCATGGTGTAGACCTTCCACCCGGCGGCGGTCAGCAACTTGCGGGTGGCTTCCGCCGTCTGCGCGACCGTGTTCGGCGTCGTAAATAACGTCGTCACGGGGCTGGCGTAGATTTGCTTGGCGCCGCTGACGCGCGGCAGCCGGCTGGTGTCGAGGGTGCTCGACGCGCCGGATTGGGCTGCAGCGCCGGAAAGGTTGAAAGCACCTGCCAAACCGGCGAGGCAAACAAGCGAGATTATGGACAGTGACCGTCACAATACACCGTTCATGGTTGTTCTCCAGCGCTAATTCATGGCTGAAAAGCCAGACCGCCGCAGCGGCCGGCCGATACGCATTTTAGGCCTTGCCGTCTCGCGCACCGGGCGGTGACTAGACCGGTCCTGGCCGTCTGTCTTGGTCGCCAGTATGCCGCAAAAGGTTCGCAGGAGGAGGGGCCATATATTGGACGCTACGTCGCAGCTGGGGGGTCTGGAAACACGTCGCCCCCTTCGCTTGCTCAGGCACCGACGCCTTGATACCACCTTGCGGACTCGTCATGGCCGGGCCTTCCCGGCCATCCATGTCTTTGACCGGACCGTCCCCAAACCCTAGTGCGCGTGCCGAACATGGCAAAGAAAACAAAATCGAAGCGCCGGAAGGGCAGGAAAGCCGCGCCCGGCACGAAGCGGAAGAAGACGCGTGCGACCAAGCGCCCGGCGCGCAAATCCACCGCCCGCAAGTCCGCCAAGCGCAAAGTCAACAAGGCAAAGGCCGCGAAATCCAAAGCTGCCAAGCCCGTAACCGCAAAGCCAAAGAAAGCTGGCGGCGGCGAGCGCACCCCCTTCTACATCACCACCGCGATCTCTTACCCGAACGGCCCGCCGCATATCGGCCACGCCTATGAGGCGATCGCCACCGACGCCATCGCCCGCTTCAAGCGGCTCGACGGCTACGACGTTTATTTCCTCACCGGCACCGACGAGCACGGCCAGAAGATCCAGCAGACCGCCGCCAAGGAGGGCCTGAGCCCGCGGCAATTGCTCGACCGCAACGTGCCGCTATTCGAGAAGATGGTCGAGCGGCTGGAATGCTCGAACGACGATTTCATCCACACCACCGAACAACGCCACCACCGCTCGTCGGAAGCGATCTGGCAGCGCATGGAGCAGAACGGCGACATCTATCTCGGCAAATATGCCGGCTGGTATTCGGTGCGCGACGAGGCCTATTACGGCGAGGACGAGACCGAAGCGCGACCGGACGGAACGCGCGTGTCGAAGAAATCCGGCACGCCGGTTGAATGGGTGGAGGAGGCGAGCTATTTCTTCCGGCTCTCGGCCTATCAGGACAAGCTGCTCGAACTGTTCGCGCGGCCGAACTACGTGCTGCCGAAGGAGCGCCTCAACGAGGTGGCGAGCTTCGTGCGCGGCGGCTTGCAGGACCTGTCGATCTCGCGCACCACCTTCGACTGGGGCGTGCGCGTGCCGGGCTCCGACGGCCACGTCATGTATGTATGGGTGGACGCGCTCACCAATTACATCACCGGCGTCGGCTTTCCCGACACCGGCAGCGAGAAATTCAGGCGCTACTGGCCGGTGGCGCTGCACGTCATCGGCAAGGATATCGTGCGCTTCCACGCGGTCTATTGGCCGGCCTTCCTGATGTCGGCTGGGGTCGAGCCGCCGCAGCGCATCTTCTCGCACGGCTTCCTGTTCAACCGCGGGGAGAAGATGTCGAAGTCGGTCGGCAACGTCATCGATCCGTTCGCGCTGTGTGATGCCTATGGCGTCGACCAGTTGCGCTATTTCTTCTTGCGCGAGGTGCCGTTCGGGCAGGACGGCAATTACAGCCACGAGGCCATCGTCAACCGCATCAATGCCGATCTGGCCAACAATTTTGGCAACCTGGCGCAGCGTTCGCTGTCCATGGTGGCGAAGGCCTTCGGCGGCGTGTTGCCGGAGCCGGGCGAATTCGCCGAGAGCGACAATGTGTTGCTCAGCGGCGCGGAGGAAATGATCGGATTTGCCAGGCAGTGGGTGGAGACATATCAGCTTCACGGAATACTAGGCTACATTTCGCAAGTCTTAGCTCATGCCAATACCTATTTTCATGAGCAGGCGCCGTGGACGTTAGCCAAAACCGATCCGAAGCGGCAGGGTACGATCCTTTACGTGACTGCTGAAGTTTTGCGTCAGGTTGCGATCATGATGCAACCATTCATACCGGTGTCGGCGGCGAAAATGCTCGATCAACTGTCCATTCTGGAAAGCGAGCGGGCCTTCGCAAATCTGCCGACACGCATAAAGCCCGGCATCACTTTGCCGCCGCCGAAGCCCGTTTTCCCACGCTACGTGGAGCCTGAGGAAGTATCGCGATGATCGAATTGAAGTGTCTCGGGCGCAGCGCAGCGTGGAGCGAAGCGGAACGGTGCGCTGCAGACCCGGGACCCCGATTTCTTAAGCTGGACCCCGGATCAGCAGCGCACCACTTCGCTGCGCTTCGTGCTGCGCTGCATCCGGGGAACATGGCAATTGGGCTCTCATGATGCTGGTCGACAGCCATTGCCATCTGGATTTTCCCGACTTCGCGGCCGAGCTCGACGCCGTGGTTGACCGCGCCCGCGCCGCCGGCATTGGCCGCATCGTCACCATCTCGACGCGGGTGAAGAAGCACGCGCAGGTGCTTGCGATTGCGGAGAAATTTCTGGACGTGTTCTGCTCGATCGGCACCCATCCGCACAACGCGCAGGACGAAACTGACATCACCGCGCAAGACCTCATTGCACGCGCCAAGCATCCGAAAATCGTCGCCATCGGCGAGGCCGGGCTCGACTATCATTACGACAACAGCCCGCGCGCCGCGCAGGAAAAAAGCTTCCGCCAACACATCGCCGCCGCGCGCGAAACAAGATTGCCGCTGGTGATCCATTCGCGCGACTGCGACGCCGACATGGCGCGGATTCTCGCCGAAGAAACCGGGCAGGGCGCCTTCCCCGCGGTGCTGCATTGCTTCACCGGCGGCCGCGATTTGGCCTTTAAGGCCAAGGACTTAGGCCTGCATATCTCGTTCACCGGCATCCTCACTTTTAAGAATTCGGGCGCGTTGCGCGAAATCGCCGCCGCGCTGCCCGGCGATCGTATTCTGGTGGAGACCGACGCGCCCTATCTGGCGCCGCTGCCGTATCGGGGCAAACGCAACGAGCCGGCTTACGTGGTGGAAACCGCCAAGGTGCTGGCCGCGACGCGCGGCGTGCCGCCTGAGGCCATTGCCGAGCAGACCACCGAGAATTTTTTCCGGCTGTTTTCCAAAGTGCCGCGCACTGAGCATGATCCCGAAAAGCGGAAACCGGTTTTCGGAAAAAATCATGCTCAAGCGTAAAACTTTGGCCGATGCTGCATGAGCCTGACCTTCACCATCCTCGGCTGCGGCTCCTCCATGGGCGTGCCGCGCGTGGCGCTGGGCTGGGGCCAATGCGATCCCAACAATCCGAAGAACCGCCGCCGGCGTTGCTCTTTATTGGTTGAACGCGCGAACGCGCAAGGGCATCGCACGCGCGTTCTGGTCGACTGCTCGCCGGATCTGCGCGCGCAATTGCTGGACGCCGAGGTCGACTGGCTCGACGGCGTGCTGATCACCCATGAGCACGCCGACCACACCCACGGCATCGACGATTTGCGCCCGCTGTTCGTGCGCAAGCGGCAGCGCGTGCCGGTCTACTTGGACGCGCCGACCGCGCGCGCTCTGCACGCCCGCTTCGGCTATTGCTTCATGTCGCCGCCCGGCAGCGAATACCCGCCGATTTTGAGCGAGCGCCGATTGATGCCCGGACAGGCGGTCACGATCGAGGGGCAGGGAGGCGCAATCGACGTACTGCCGATCCTGCAAGAGCACGGAGACATTCCTTCCCTGGGTTTCCGCTTCGGCGGCGTGGCCTACTCGGCCGATATCAAAGGCCTACCGCCTGAGAGCATCGCCGCCATGGCCGGGCTCGACGTCTGGATCGTCGATGCGCTGCGTAAGGCGCCGCATCCAAGCCACCTGAACCTCGATGAGGCGCTGGCCTTGGTCGGCCGCGTCAAGCCCAAGCGCGCCATCCTGACCAATCTCCATGCCGACATGGACTACGATCAATTGCGCGCCGAACTGCCACCCGGCGCGGAGCCGGCCTATGACCGGATGAGCTTCACTGTGACCTAATGTAACTTGGTAGCCCCGTCGCCGAATCATCTGATTATATGAAGAGATTTCTGCTTCGAAGCCGCAAAATCGCCGATGGATCAATATTATGAATAGCGTAGATATTACAAACTGCTATCGGAGGACCTTAAGGCAAGCCACTTTTCCTGTCGGCCTAGATATATTCCATAATATGTCTTATGCGAACCTAAGGCCCGCAATCGCGACCGCGCGGCCGGCCTGCTACGGTCGCCGCCTGCAGCAAGCGAGCCAGCCCTTGTGAAGCCCTCCCGCGATATTGCCCGGCTGATCGAGATCATGGCGGCGCTGCGCACGCCCGGCTCCGGCTGCCCCTGGGACCTCGAGCAAAGCTTCGAGACCATCGCGCCCTATACGCTCGAGGAAGCCTATGAGGTCGCCGACACCATCGCGCGCGGCGACCTCTATGCCTTGCGTGACGAGCTCGGCGACCTGCTGCTCCAGGTCGTCTTCCATGCCCGCATGGCGCAGGAGCAAGGCGCCTTCGATTTCGGCGACGTGGTCGACACCGTCACCAGCAAGCTGATCCGCCGCCACCCGCACGTCTTTGCCGACGCGCAAGGACGCACGGCCGAGGCCGTCAAAGGCCTGTGGGAGCGCATCAAGGCCGAGGAAAGGGCCGAACGCGGCGAGGCGCCGCCGGGCGGAGCCCTGGCAGGCGTGCCGGTCGCCCTGCCCGCCCTCACGCGCGCCTTGAAGCTGCAGAACAAGGCCGGCCGCGTCGGCTTTGACTGGAACGACCCGCGCGCCGTGCTGGCCAAGATCCGCGAGGAAGCCAATGAAATCGAAGCCGCACTCGACAGCGGCGAAATCGCGCATGCGGCGAGCAAGGTCGGCGATCTGCTGTTCGCGGTGACGAATCTTGCCCGCCATCTGGGCGTCGATCCGGAAGGCGTGTTGCGCGCAACCAACCTGAAATTCGAGCGCCGGTTCGCCTCGATCGAGCGCGCGCTTGCCGCCCGCGGCAAGACGCCCAAAGACGCCACTTTGGCCGAGATGGACGCGCTCTGGGACGCGGCCAAGGCGGCGGAGAAATAACGCCGTCGTCCCGGGTGAGCGAGCAAAGCGAGCGAGGCCCGGAACCCATAACCCCGGTCATCGAGATTTGGACAGACAGGGGTTATGGGTCCCCGCCTCCGCGGGGACGACAGTGGAGTTTATCGCGCGCCCTGTCCTTGCCGATTCAATTTTTAAACAGCCAACGCTCCGGCCTTGCCCTTCATGGTGAGGAGCGCCGCTTTTGCGGCGCGTCTCGAACCATGAGGCCGCCTTCATCCACCGGTCTCGGGTTTACCCGAGATCGGATTTAAAGTGCGCAAGTCGGCTATAGCCGACTTGCGATGACGCGTCGCTTGCGCGACGCTCCTCAGGATAAGGCGGAGAAAGCCAACGCTCCGCCGCCCGTATTCTTTGGCCGGCCCCGGGCAGGCCGCATTCCTATTTCCTTCGCCGCTCCCGAAAGTACCGAGGGCGCGCGGGACGCTTCAGGTCCAAACGGACCCGCGGGCCTCGACGCCTCGCGACACCGAGGCTTGTCGAAGTCCGTGTGTCCGCCTTCGCCCCTTGCGGGGCTACGGCGAGACAAGCCGCAAGTCCGCCCAGTCCCAAGGCGTCCCGCGCGCGGTGTTTGAAGGCTTGCTCCGCGAAGGTCCCCGGTAGTCGGGCGCTTAGGCGCTTTTCAGCTGCTTCCTACCGTTGAGGACCAGGCCATTTGGGGCCGGTTTTCTTCTGACGAGAATCCCGGCCTGCCGACCGTCAGGGCCCTCGACGCGTCGCCGTACGCGCCGGGAGCTTCGCGGCTTGGACCGCCGGGCCCTCGCGCCGCATCTCCGACGCGAGGTCATTCCCCGGCCACCGCTCCCCGCCCCGCGTCTGAAGATGCTGTACAGACACCCCTCGGTCACGAGGGCAGGATGAGGCATATGATCCTATCCATTGTGACAGGAATATGATCCGAGAATAAGAAAGTTTGTTGCTAGGCCACGTGGACAAATTTGAGCCAGTAACGAGCTGAAGCCAAGGACAGCATGCCGAGGAAGCTATCGGCGAGTTGGTCGTAGCGGGTGGCGATGGCTCGGTTGATCTTGAGGTGACCGAACAT
>Ga0307428_1000911_pt1 | contig 16313 bp, 16 predicted proteins | sample SalMarWE160240MG_FD_202161 | JGI IMG/M metagenome (GOLD analysis project Ga0307428, IMG submission 202161) | Salt marsh sediment microbial communities from the Plum Island Ecosystem LTER, Massachusetts, United States - WE1603-240 | ecosystem: Environmental > Aquatic > Marine > Intertidal zone >...
CACCGATCCCCATTTCTCCCAGCGGGCTTCACCCTTTCAGTGGATAGGGCCGAAGAGGGTAGCGGCTCCCGGAGTTGCCCTGGATGAATTGCCGGAGATTGATATGGTGGTGATCTCCCACGATCACTATGATTCACTGGATAAAGAGAGTATCGTTAGATTATACGAGCGCAACGGCGGCACATCGACGAGGTTCTTTGTTCCCTTGGGGCTCAAGGACTGGTTTGCAGATCTCGGGATCAGCAATGTGGTGGAGCTGGACTGGTGGGATTCCCATGATGAAGACGGCCTTGTGATCACCGCTGTTCCGGTCCATCACTGGAGCAAACGGGGGCTCATCTCGCAGAACAGGACCCTGTGGGCAGGCTGGGTAATCGGCTCGGCGAATTTCCGCTTTTTCTTCTGCGGCGATACGGCTTATAAGCCCCTCTTTAAGGAGATCGGCTCGAGGCTCGGCCCTTTTGATCTGTCCGCCATCCCGATCGGGGCCTATGAGCCGCGATGGTTCATGCGGCATCATCATATCTCACCCGAGGAGGCGGTGCAGATCCACCTGGATATCCGATCAAAGACCTCGGTCGCCATTCATTGGGGCACGTTCATACTTACCGATGAACCCCTTGATGAACCTCCTCTGAGGCTTGAGAGGGCGCTGAAGGAAAAGGGGCTTCCGGAGGAGGCATTTCTCGTTCTCGCCCATGGACAGACCATGGTGCTTGACCAATGTTCAGCAACCGGGGGAAGATAAAAAAAGAACCCTTGTTGCAAGCAGGAGGTTCAATGGAGGATAGAGAGGCGCTCAAGGTCCAGCTCAGGGATCTGTTCTCGGTTCAGAAGCTGGCGGTGCTCTCCACCCAGTCTGAGGGCCAGCCTTACGCAAGCCTGGTGTCGTTCGTTGCCACCGATGACCTCAAATACCTGCTCTTTGCCACCGGTCGCGCAACGCGAAAGTATGCCAATCTGGCAGCTGACTCTCGGGCTGCCTTGCTGATCGACAGCAGATCAAACAGCGATTCGGACCTCCAGCAGGCGATCGCGGTGACGGCAACCGGCAGCGTTACTGAGATTAAAGGCCCTGACAGAGACCGCCTCGCGGGCCTCTACCTGAAAAAACATCCCTCTCTGGATGAATTCGTGCACTCCCCTTCGAATGCGCTCTTACGGTTGAAGCTGGAGAGTTACGTCATGGTCAGGAGATTTCAGAACGTCATAACGCTGAACCCTTCCGAATGAGTTTTGCCATACCTGAAATCTGGGTTTAGGTCGTGGAATAAGCTCAAGAAGTCTCACTTTTTTTCATAAACAAAATAATGCACCTTTAGCAGGTATTATATAAGACGCGGTTCTCCGCAATAGCCATTCCCCATCTCACCATTTTCCTTTTTCTACTATGACTTAAAAGGAAAAGGAGGCTGAAAGAGATTTCCGAGTTTCGGAGGTTTAGGGCAGGAGAACTATCAGATTTTATAATTTTGGAGCCAGTTCACATAGTGATTATTACATGAAAATAGTCCTTTCGTAATTCAGTGAAGTAAGAACTGCTTTGCTCTATATCTTGACAAATCAGAAAATTAGGCATATCAAAAAATTGACATATCCCAAAATGGCAACATCGCTAATCCAACATGAATATCCGAATTGCCTGAGAGGCAGGCCTGTAAATTATTTTTGATGGTGTACACGATGATGAAAGAAGCAAACCCCATTTCCCGGTATTGAACATGAAATGGGCTTTTGTGTTTTGTGTGTGCCATTTTTGAAGTGCTTGATATGAATTGCAAGGAATAGCGGGACTCGCTCCGGAATACTTGGCATTTCTCTTTGTTTTATGAAATTACGTATACGAATTTTTAGTCAAGAGTTCCTGCTGAATAGAAGAGATAGTTAGGATTAGTTCCCGAGATAAATACGATAGGTTAGATAGTGAATATGAGGGATATTGAAATTAAGGACTCTTTGAGGAAACTCTACCTGGAAGACGAACGTCCGTGGCTGGTTGGGTACAGTGGGGGCAAGGACAGCACCATGCTCGCTTCACTTATCTTTGACACCGTCCTTCATATACCTTCCGTCAAGAGAAAGAAGCCCATATCCATTCTCTGCACTGACACACGAGTGGAGATCCCAGCGATTGCTGAGATTTTTGAGGGGACCTTGTCTCGAATGAACAGGTTTTCAAACCAAAATGACCTTAATATCGAGACCAGCTTGCTAAAGCCACCTGTTGAGCAATCCTTTTGGGTTAACTTAATTGGTCGCGGTTACCCACCACCCAATCGCACTTTCCGATGGTGCACCCAGCGTCTCAAGATAGACCCTGTAAATGCGTTCGTGAACAAAATGATCGGTCATTGGGGGGAGGCCATCCTTCACTTGGGGGCGCGACGGGAGGAAAGTGCCAGTCGAGCCCAGACCATGGCCGACCGCCCGAACAGGAAAGGCCTCCACCGTCATCCTGACCTTCCCCGCGTATGGGTATCAAACCCCATAGAATTCCTCACGACTGAGGAGGTGTGGGACTATTTGATGCAAAAACCCAATCCATGGGGCGGGGATAACCGATCGCTCCACAAACTATACGCAAATGCGTCCAACGGGGAATGCGCCACCCAAATAGACAAAAGCACGCCTAGCTGCGGCAACTCCCGCTTCGGCTGCTGGATCTGCACCGTTGTGGAACGCGACAAGGCGAGCGAAGGCCTTTTTGCGTCTGGCGATGAACGCATGAAACACCTAATAGAGTTCCGCGAAACGCTTCTGGAATTCCGCGATCCAGAAAAGGGCTATAGGGACACGCGTCGCATGAATGGCCAGCAGAAAGCCGGCCCGCTATTGATTACAGCGCGCAGGGAACTTCTGAAGAGACTACTTTCTTTGCAGGAGGAAACTGGCCTGCTTCTTATTACTCCTGAAGAACTTTTGTTGATCCAACAGTTGTGGAAAACGGCGCGCGACCCCGACGACGGTCGGGGTGTTGCGCGTATCATCAACAAACAGCGAGGGATCATCATGAATACTAACCTCAGTGAGTTGAACCAGCTGCGGGAAATTGAAGACGAAGTGACCAAAGAGCTTGGCGTGAGGTCAGACACGTTGCGCCGCCTCCTCGCCAAGGTGGAGGAATACAGTGAAAGCCACCGAGCCCACGGTTTGCCGGACGACCTTTTGAACATCCTTAAGGATGATCTTGAGGCACAATCAGGCGAGAGTAAAGGGTAAGCAAGTATGGCTGATGTCTACATTGACTCGCTTGAGCTGGAGAATTTTGGGCCTTTTTATGGCCCACACAAACTAGATTTCCGCAGCCTAGACGGAAAATGTGGAATTCTGGTTGGCGGTAAGAATGGTGCTGGGAAGACTCACTTGCTTCGGGCATTGTATCTGGCAGTAGTAGGGGAGAGAGGTATTGGCGACCTGAAGCGACTTGAGACCGGATCAGAGGCAACACGGTTTGTCTTCGAAAAATCACTCAATCGGCATGCATTGGCCGAAGGTCAGGACATTATGAGGCTGAAAGCTGTCGTCAACTTACGAGATGACAGAGTCGGAAGCCGCAAAGTTGAACTCCATCGAGAAATACGCTTTCGTCCAAACTCACCTCCGGTGTGGGAACATTTTGCAGTCCGTTCTGATATGCCTGGACGCATTGAAGACGAACAAATAATTCAAAAACTGCGCGATGCTTACTTACCAAGACATTTGGCGCGGTTTTTCTTTTTTGATGCCGAGCGCAGTCAGAGTATTAACCTAAGCCAGCAGGATATTGTAGAAGGGGTAAGTCGTATACTCGGTCTTTGGGCTTACAGTGAGTTGGAGAGCGACCTTCGGCAGTTGATAAGCTCCAAAATTCCTCGCGTTTTCCGCGTTGGTGGAGGGTCTGATCCTGAATCTACGCTTGCAGAGCTGAACGGAAAGGTTATTACCCTTGAGGGTATCCTTAAAGCAAGGCGAAAAGAGACGGAAACCCTCAATCGTGACTTACGAGAGATCGAGGTTGAGCTTCTTGAAGTAGAAGATGACCTAAAAACCCTTGGTGCAGTTGACCCAGATGAATTAGAAAAGGCCCAACAACGCCATGCCGAGTTAAGTGGGGAAAAAAGTAAACTTGAATCGAAGTTGGCAGAAGCGTGGGAATTCGCGCTACCTGTGTCATTGCTTGGTATCTATCGGAGAGAACTACATGATGCCCTTTTAGCTGAAGAGCGACGGCGTGAATGGGAAAGCGCAAAATCCACAGTGGAGCCGAAAATCCCTCAAGTACAAGAAGATGTCTTCAATAATCAACCAGAAGAATTTGCCCTTCAGCCGCATATCGAAGCCTTTTACAAGAGACGGCTCGAAAATGCCTTGCATAGGCTATTTCACCCACCTCCTGAAGGTATGCCAGACCGAATTTTTCTGGCCGACCGCAACGATTTGAGTGCTCAGGTTCGTGGACGGATCACCGAGAACCAGAGTGAGATAGGCGATATTGCTGATATGTGTATAAATATTGAGCGGATGGATGTCGAATTGCGTGAGGTGAATCAGAAGCTCAAACAGATGCAACAGAATACGGCTGCGTTCAAGCGGGGTGCAGAACTTCATGAGAATCGGGGTAAATTGCTTCGAGACCGTGAGCGAATTGTCCATCGGCTTAAGGAAATTGAGGCAGAACTAGCGAGTAAGGAAGTCGAACTTGCTGATTTAAAGCGGCAGGAATCCATACAGAAAGAGATTGCAAACAAGGCCGAGCGAGGGGAGAGCCTCGCAGCCCTAGCAACCCGATATCGTGAAGCTGCAGGGGAAATTCGAAGCCGAGCTGCGATTAAAATGAGAAACAAGATTTCAGAGGAGGTTGGCAGATTGTGGGTTGAAATCACTGAAAGAGATCGAGAATTCGAAGGGATGGAATTCGACAGCCACTGGCAGTGCTGGCTCGTGCGGCGCGATTACAAGAAGGTGACGTGGGAGGAGACTAATACCTCAGCGGGGCAGAGGCAGGTGCGTATGCTGGCGTTCTATGAAGCCTTGAGACGGCTGGCAAAGCTGGTACCACCCTTAGTGGTCGATACCCCCTTGGCTAGGCTGGACAAGGAGGTGCGTGCAAATGTGCTGGATCAGCTTTATCTAAGCGGACATCAATCAATTATGCTAAGCACAAATGCAGAAGTTGATCCTGAAGGGCCGCTTTTTGAAAAGATTCGGGACAGGCTAGGCCGAGTATATACACTGCATCCGTACGGAAGGCAGGATAGTATGAATTACGAGGTAAAAATAACCGGCGACTATTTCGGGAAGTATCTTTAAGGGAAGAGGCTGCTATGAAGTTCGACACAAGTAGCGAAGCTCACGAGTTTATTGAGAGGGTCTATCCAAGGGTGGGTGCGCGCAATCAGGCGGTTTTGGGACGAGCTGCACTCTTTCTTGCATTGGGCGAAGGGGTGCCTCCGGAGTATAAACCCAAGGATGCAAAAGGTGTGACCCTGAATGATGAACAAGTAGTTGGAGAAGAACTTCGGGATTTGGTCCGGATCGCTCTGAACCACCGGGCTGGGCGCAGTCTGGATGATAGCGGGTATCGACAGGAGTTTAGGCGCCACTTTGAATATGGATGCCAGCGGCTTCGACAGATTTGGTCTGAAGTTGGCAATGACCAGGCGGGTTTCGTGTCTTCTTTGCTGAATCTGACAGGTGAGGACTTCGGGTTTGCAAGCGTGCTGAATCCAACCATGCGGGCCATGCCCCTTGTTGAGGCGGAAGTCAAACTTAAGGTTCTTTATGATGTACCTGATTGGTCTGTGAACGGACCTGGAACCAGCAACGGTCTCCTAGTGATTTCCGGGCAACCTGGAAGTGGCAAGAGCCAACTTGCACTAGATCTGCTTGTCCAGCTCGCCAACTTGGATGTCCGGTTTGTATTTTTCGATATGAAGGGTGAGCTTGAGGATGACCCGGAGAATAATCAGCAGCGAAAAAACAGAAGCCGTTTCTTGGAGCAAACGGGGGCACGTTACATTCGACTTATTCAGCAGGGTTTGCCCATTAACCCTTTGTACCGCCATGAGAACCCTACTCAGAATACACAAATTGCTTATGAGATCGCCAGCCTCATCCGGTGTTTTGCACCGCAGCTCGGTGCGAAACAGGAAGGTAGTATCTGTGATGCTTATCAGAATCTCACCGAACCCGATTTCCAGGCGCTGGCGCAGGAATTGGAGTTTGGCGGCGCGACTGGCGTTGACCTCGCTATTATTCGGAAGATAGAACGCTTTAACCTGTTTGCCATAGCACAAGATGCAATAAGCCCAGAGGAATGGCTGAGCACCTCTTTGATTATCGATTTCAAAGAGTTCGGAAATGACACGGATACCAAAGCATTGGCCGTGGCTCTCATCTTGAATTTCTTGATCAAGAAGCTTAGCCAGCAAGTGGCCGTTGTGAACGATATCCAGCCCCTCAAGATGGTCCTGTTTGTTGATGAGGCTCACCTCCTTCTGCCAAAAGAAAAAAAGGCTGGGCTGTTGAGTGCTCTTGCAAGGCAAGGTCGATCATGGGGTTTCCCGGTGTGGCTGGCCTCACAGGACGCTGACAAGTTCCTGACAACAGGTACAAACGAGACCAACTTTGCCGAGTTGGCGGAGTGTGGTGTCCACTTCTCACCGCACACTTTGAGCGATGTCGAGCAACGCATGATACTGGGCGGCCATATCCACGGAAGACTGAAGAAGACGGAAGCGGCCCTCCGTTTGCAGGGGAGGTTACATCAAGGGATGGCTCGTCAGTTCTGGAGGGATGGAGGGGAGTAATAGAGATGTCAGTCAAGGACAAGGGATCAAGGCGTGCCAATGCTTCACCTACAAAGGAATTCTTTATCTACATGATTACACGCGATATTACACTCACACGCGCGATCATAGATTTGGTTGACAATTCAGTTGACGGAGCAAGGAGCATGAGACCGGACCACAACTTCAATGGTCTTTCGGTCCGGCTGGAAATTGATAAGGAGCATTTTAGAATAGTTGATAACTGTGGAGGCATCCCGGTTGAAATCGCGCGTAACTATGCATTTCGATTTGGCCGCCCGAAGGAAGCACCCGTCACTCCAGGCTCTGTAGGACAATTCGGGGTAGGCATGAAGCGGACCTTCTTCAAACTAGGGCGACGCTTCACCGTTTCCTCGACAGCAAGCACTTCTCGATTCGAGATGGATATTGATGTCGATCGTTGGAAAGAGGATGATCGACCTGGAGGTGCGGGTGAGTGGCAATTTGAATTCGCAAACGTCGAAGAGGATCTTAGTGGTGTGAAGGTGGATGAAACGGGCACGCGCATTGAAATAACCCAGCTTTATGATTCTGTAGCTGAGAGTTTTGGTCTGGAGAGTTTTATAACTCGCCTTAAAAATGAGATGAGCCTTGCCCATACCTTGAGCATTGACAGCGGCTTGGCCATAACCGTCAATGCCATTCCTTTGCTTCATGAGCCAGCAACTCTGTTTGTTTCAAACACTTTGAAGCCGGCCTTCATAGAGAAAATTTATCCCAGTGAGGTCCTCTCTGGCAAGCCTGGTACACCGGTCAGAGTGAAGTTATTTGCCGGCGTTTCGGAAAGGAACTTGCACGACGGGGGTTGGTATATCTTCTGCAATGGTCGTTTGGTGATCCGCGCAGACCAAAGTGCAACAACTATTTGGGGTGCGTCGCACGACATGCGCCAGTATCATCCTGACTTTGCATACTTCCGTGGCTATGCCTATTTCGACTCAGATGACGCTTCGCTTTTGCCATGGACAACCACTAAGACGGGTGTTGATGTCGATTCCCCAGTGTACAGGAGCGTGCAACAGGAGATGATCGAGTTATCAAAACCTGTTCTCACGTTCCTATCTAATTTGGACAAAGAAAGAGCAGCGATTGAAAGCGGTGAGAGCAAAGAGCAGCCGCTCAGCTCGGCATTAACAAGTTCAAAAGCTCAGCGAACGGAAGACCTGGCCATATCTCAAACATTTGATGCTCCAAACCCTGCGCCACCACCCCCTGGGCCAAGAATGCAGAGAATCCAGTATTATAAGCCTGCTGATGAGGTGCAGAAGGCGATGCAGATCCTTAAAGTGAAGACATTCACTGCTGTCGGAGAGAAGACATTTGACTATTTCATGCAATACGAGGGGGAGGAATAATGGCTGGCACGTATCGAAGGATCAACTATTCCCTGCGCCCGGCAAAGGCCGTTGAGCGAAAGATGATTTGCGAAGCTGTGCGTCGCCTTCATCCCTTTGGTAAGATTGAGACGTACCGTTACGTAGGTCTTGGGTCGGTTTACTTCAGTGATTTCCAGTTGTTCCATAGAGAGTTGGGAATGGAAGATATGCTTAGCATTGAAAAGGATGCACACGCAAGCGAATGCTTTGAGTTCAATAAGCCTTACAAGTGCGTGACCGTCGATTATAGACCAGCTTCTGATGTCCTTCCCGGCCTGGATTGGCAATCCAAGACAATTGTCTGGCTGGATTATGAATCGAAATTGAATGAAACTGTTCTTTCTGACGTGAGATCGGTGTGCACCGGAGCCTGCTCAGGCAGTATGCTAATTGTGACTGTGAATGCCCATCCTGAGAGAGATCCAGACGAAGCCACTCGAAACGAATATAATTCTGACACTGGCAAGCCGTTCAGTCTGGACGAATATCGTCTGCGTGAACTACGGAATCGAATTGGTGATTGCTTGCCACCGGAGATCAAAGGAAGAGATTTAAGGGGAAAAGGCCTTGCTATAATCTCACGCAAACTCCTTGAAAGCACCATCGCCGAAGCATTATCAGCCAGAAATGGTGTTCTCCGCCCAGAAAAGAGGATAGCCTCCAGACAGATTCTCAATTTTCGTTATAGCGACGGAGCTCTTATGTCGACTAATGGTTGGGTCCTGTTTGAAGTTGGTGAGCAGGCCAAATTAGATGCCTGCTCTTTCAACGAACTTAGCTTTGTGCGCATCGGCGAAGAAGTATACTCTATTGATGTGCCATGCCTCACGATCAAAGAGATGCGGCAGCTCAACTCGCAACTACCACGGAGAGGTGTTGATGAGGTGACTCTTCCAGGGGTTCCCAAATCGGATATTGAACGCTATGCAGAGCTTTACCGGTACTTCCCAACCTTTGCTGAAGCGATTTTCACATAGAAATAGATCGCAAATTAATCAGTGACTATCACTATCAACACTTGTCCCCCCGCTGAGACTGTCCATGCATTTGGTTTTGCATCAACTCTTTGAGTAAATAAGGGAAAATCATTGGTCGATGAAAATCCTATAAAAGTCCCCAAAAAGCGTCTCGGCTTGCGCTTTGTTATCCAAGAGCATTTTGCCCACACTCATCATTTTGACTTCCGGCTGGAGAAGGACGGCGTGTTCAAGAGTTGGGCGGTGCCGAGAGGTATACCGGAGAAACCGGGTGTAAAGCGCCTAGCGGTGCAGGTACAGGATCATGCGTTGGAATGGGGCAAGTTCGAGGGTGAGATTCAGCCCGGCGAGTATGGTGCAGGTACGGTGCACGTCTGGGACCAAGGAATCTACGAAGCACAAAAGTGGCAGCATCATCGCATTGGCTTCGTCTTGCACGGCGCGAAATTGCAGGGCCGTTATGAACTGGTACGGTTCAAACGGGCGGGCAAACGTGAATGGTTGATGTTCAAGCTTTCCGACTAGCTGTGTAACTTATTGTTTCTCTTTGAACTGCTTGAAATTCCTTGCTTTCAGGTAAAGCACATTTTGTGTTATCGCTCTCCGACTTGTGATTTTGCAATCCTAGCAGGAATCCAGGAATTGGCATATGTATTGATTCTGGATGCCGGATCAAGTATGGCCATGATGGAATAGTTGATTGTAATCAACCCAGATAGAGGACTGATCATGTCAGGTCGAAATTTTATAAGCTGAGAAGGCGGAAGATGGATGAATGCGCTTTGTTGTAAAGGCGGTACTGCATTTGCCGCACATTTTCACAACCCCCTTTTCCGTGTTGATTTAAGAGGGAAAATGGGTATTATCACCTCCTATAAGGAAAAACGCTCTAAGAGATCTGATACCAAATTGCATTAAAACGGATACTATTGATAGATGTCATTGCGAACGAATGTGAGGCAATCTCACTATGATAGATTGCCACGTCGCTTCGCTCCTCGCAATGACATGATTGCAATTTAGTATGAACAGCCGTGGGCAATCCCTTATGGTATGCCCTCGAAGATACGAACCTGGCTTGAGGAAGGCCGGCCATGAAGATACGATTTATCGCCGTGGGCGGTACGATTGATAAGGTGTATTTCGACAGGATGAGCGCATATCAGGTGGGAGAGTCGGCAATCGGGCAGATGCTTCGGGATGCGAATGTGACCTTTGAATACAGCTGCGAGTCCATGATACACAAGGATAGCCTGGATATGGATGATAAGGACCGCCAGGAGATCTACGCTGCGATCGAGGAGGATGAGAATCCTTACATCATCGTAACCCATGGGACTGATACCATGATCCAGACGGCCAAGAAACTCCAGGGCATATCAAACAAGGTGATCGTGCTGACCGGGGCCATGGTGCCTGCGAGGTTTAAAGAGAGCGATGCGCCCTTCAATATCGGCTGTGCGGTTGCCGCTGTCCAGTCGCTGGCGCCGGGGGTGTACATCGCCATGAACGGTCGAATCTTTGATCCGGGCAACGTGAGGAAGAATAGGGATCTCAACCGGTTTGAAGAGATCTAGTTGAAATGGGATATGAGAGTCATGAGGAGTATCGGAGATAGTCCTATTATACTGCGTCTGGGGGAGACCTTTTCCTTCTTTCGTGTCTATGCGCGAGACATAGCGAGCTTCCTGCTGTACGCCACCTTTCCCGTGATCATCGTCGAGAATTTCCTTTCCTACTATGCTGCGGTCTATAACCTTTCCCCTGAGATCAAATCCCTGCCCATTCTTATCCACTTCGTGTACCAGCCTATCTACACAGGCGGGCTCATGTTCATGATCTCAAGGTTAGTCTCAGGGGAAAGCTGGAGCATCAAGGAGAGCCTGATGGTGGGATTAGGGTGCTGGCTGAACCTTTTGGTGGTGCATGTGATCAGCTCGGCGCTGATTATCCTGGGGCTTATGGCCTTTATCGTGCCAGGCTTGGTCGTCCTTGCGCGGCTTTCACTGGCCGAGTTCAGTGTGGTGCTGGAAAGGCGAAGCCCCATGGATTCCCTGATCCACAGCAACAGGATTACCAAGGGGTTTACCTGGCAGATCATCGGGAGCGTAGTGTTGCTTTCAGCCCTGTTGCTGGCGGTGAAGCTCCTGATCAGCATCATTATTGCGACCCTCTCCCTGCAGCATTTCTTTGTGTTCATGATAAGCGAGCTGATTATCATCATACTGTGGTCCAATCTCACGATCCTGCTATTCCGGTATTACGATCTGGCGAACAAAATATCGCCGCAGGATGATATCGATAAGGCGTGATCCATTGCTTTTATCGGGAAGGTTTGCCCTGGCTCTCGAGGAACCAATCTATAAGTCTCCGTGCAATGCTGATCTTGTCGGGGATTTTCGGCAGATTATCGGCGGTAAACCATCCGGCATCCTCCATTTCCTTGTTATCAATGGATATCTCGCCTCCTGCATACCGTGCGGTAAAACCGATCATGAGAGAGTGAGGGAAAGGCCAGGGCTGACTGGCGAAATAGCGAATGTCGGCAATCGTAATGCCTACCTCTTCCTGCACCTCACGCTGCACGGCCTCTTCGAGGGTTTCCCCGGGCTCAACAAAACCGGCGATCACGCTGTATAAGCCTGCGGGAAAATGAAAGGATCTGCCCAGGAGCAATTCATGGCCTCGCCGGATAAGGACGATAATCGACGGGGCAAGACGAGGGTATTGGATCAGGCCGCACTGGGGACACTCCTTGGCCCGTTCGGTTGTGCTCATAGTAAGCGGTGTTCCACACCTGCCGCAGAACTGGTGGGTCCTGTCCCAGTCCATGATCTGAAAAGCCCTGCCTGCAAGCCCGAAGAACTCCTCATCAACAAGGCCGTAGATCCGGCGCAATCCGTGAAATTCCATGCCCTCAAGAGCCGTTGCCTCTTCAGGAATCTCAGCAGCATAACAATGGCGAAAGCCGAGCCGTCCCAGGTACTGTTGATGAACGGCCTTAAGACCTACATCCGAGATATCAATAAGGCACGGGATTTCAGCAGAAGAAGAGCTGCGACGCACCAATAGTTTATCTCCACGGAAGATAAACCACCACGCAGGCTTTACTTTCTCTTCCGGGCCAACAATGCCAGGGATGAATAGAGCATCATTTTTCATGAGAACCTTTTTTATCAGATAATCCTTTTTCACCCTCAAGTCAATTTCGTATAGATGCTTCTCATAGAGCGAACAGCGGTTATGGTTGGTGAGAATCCAAAAAATGCATTTGCAATTCAGACGCCGGAACATTGGGAACAGCTGCAAGAACTATTCACCGCAGAGCCGCGAAGAACGCAAAGATAGTTTTTTGCCTTCCGCTGACCCCAGAGGAATAGGCTCCGCATTCCACGGGGCAGAGGAGGGCGGAAGGCAAAAAGGAATCGTTCTATGGTAAGAGTAGATAATGAGAGTGTAGAGAGAGGCTTATAGTTTGCTGCTATTGGTTCCATAAGACTGGGCTTCTTTTCACGTGCCATCGTCCCTGCCCCGTTACATGCGAGAGCCTATTTAACCGGGGTCAACGGCACGTGAAAAAAGATTTCCCTCCGCGTTCTTTGCGCCTCTGCGGTGAAATAGACAGGGCGTTCATCAACATGGTTATGTAGTGTCTGAATCACAGAAAAAATGCATCTCAAGCCTTGACAAGCTTTTCGGAATGATTAATGTAAACCAATAAATTATTTTCCATAAATTCGAACGGTTAGACGGATTTGTCTGTTTGAAATCCTTTCCCTGCAAGGGCTCAATGACTGATTGAGGAGAATTAATAGCAACGGTGCTTTTCTGGTATAAGGGAGCAAGGAGGACACCCCATGATCAACTGGATAGAGAACCACCAACACCTTGCAGAGGTGAAGGAAACTTACAGGGAGCTCCTGGTGCTGCTCTTTCACGGGAGTTTTTCCACCGCTTCCAAGCGCGCCCTGGCAGAACTTGAACAGTTCAGCTCGGAGGATACCCACATCCCGGTCTACGTCCTTGATGTGGAGAAGCTAAAGGGAGCCCATAAGAACTTCGATGTTAAGTCTGTCCCCACGGTAGTGGCCCTGAAGAGCGGTGAGGTGGCCCACCGGCTGGAAGGCGTTGAGAGCGCCCAGTTCTATGCCCGCCTGTTCTCAGGGGCGCGTGCTTCCTCCTATAAGACGGCAGACAAGGCAGCCCCTTCCCACCGGGTGATCGTCTATAGCGGCCCTGGATGCCCTGCCTGCGGGGCTGCCAAGGCGTACCTGCGGCGCCAGGGGATAAACTTCCGTGACATCGATATCGCCCGCGACCAGCATGCAGCCCAGAGCGTGGTCAAGAGGAGCGGTCAGATGGCGGTGCCCCAGATCGATATCGACGGGCGCCTCATCGTGGGTTTTGATAAGACAAAGATCGATAGAATGCTTGCAAGCTAGAAAGGAGACACAGACCATGAACTTACAACCCATACACGGACGGGTCTTAGTGAAACCCTCTGAGGCCGGAGAGAAGACCACCGGCGGCATCTACATCCCCGACACTGCCAAGGGAAGGCTCCAGGAAGGCGAGATCGTAGCGGTGGCAGAGGACGCAACCGATGAGGTTGCCGTGGGCGATCGGGTGATCTACAAGGAATTCGGCGGCACCGAGGTGCGGGTGGACGGAGAGGATTATATCCTGTTTACCGAGGATGACCTTCTGGCAAAGTATGTGGCGGTGGATGAGATACCGGAATAGGGATCGATGAGGGGAAGGGAGCTGAATGGAGCATGTCATTGCCTTTTCCGATCAGGATGTGTATCGGCCATATAAAGGGTAGAGGCGTATTTTATTGTTTTGAGGCCCTGGCGGCATATAGCGGAATCAAGAAGGAGAAAGCGGGAGACACCAATGAAGTGCCGTTACCACCCTGACAGGGAGGCCAAAGTGGTATGTCAGAAGATGGGGGTAGGCTATTGCCAGGAGTGTTTGGATACTTGTGAAGCATGTACTGATCCTTGTACATACTGTAAGTTCAGGCAGTCATGTATCATATGGGAGCTCTGCCGGAAAAGCGAAAAGAGATATCGCCTGGAGAGAGCAGCGAGAGGGGAATCTGAGATGTAGCTCAAAAGCAGTCTCTGTAAGGCGAGGCTTAGAGTCTATTTCTTGGAAAAAAAGGTGTATATGAAAGGAGATGGTTATGGAAACTATGTTCAAGGGATTCACGCTTGGCACCCTTGAGATGATGAATCGTTTCGTATTTCCGCCGATTAAACTTGCCTATGGCAACCCTGACGGTACGGTGACGGATCGGCAACTGGTATTTTATCAACAAATAGCCAAAGAAGGGCCGGCCATAGTGATACTGGAACCTGTCTCTGTTACGCCTGATGGAAAGGAGCAGCCCAAACAGCTCTGTGTGCATCTCCCTGGAAGCATCGAGGAGCTCAGGAAGATCGTTGGGGTGATCCATGCTGAGAATCGCTTGGCCTGCCTTCATCTGAACCACGCTGGTTCAGCTGCAAACCCGATGGCGACAGGCGTCAAACCAAAGGCCCCTTCGAGGATTAGCTGTTCTGCGAGCGGCCAGGAATCAGAATCTTTGAGAGACGAGGAGATTGACAGCATTATTGCCGGTTATAGGGCAGCAGCACAAAATGCGGTAAAGGCGGGATTCGACCTCATCGAGATCCAGGCCGGTCACGGCTACCTCATGTCCCAGTTTCTCAACGAAAAGATAAACAAAAGGGATGATCGCTACGGCCGGAACCGGCTGCTCTTTGCTGAAGAGGCCCTGTCGGCTGTGAAGCAAGGTGCTCCAGATATCCCTTTTATAGTCCGGATCTCCGGCAATGAGATGTCGCCCGAGTTTGGTATAAGCCAGGCAGATCTCCTGCCCTTTTTAAACCTGGCAGAACAGGTTGGTGCGAGTGCAATCCACGTGGGTATGGGAAATACCTGCTTCAGCCCACCCTGGTATTTCCACCATGGCAGCCTTCCGGAAAAGCCCCAGGTTGATGCTCTGAAATGGATCCGCAAGGAGACTCCGCTCCCTCTTATTGCTGCCGGAAGAATGGGCAGAAAAGAAAGGGTGGAGGAGATCCTGGGAGACGGGATTGCCGATATCATAGCGATCGGAAGGCCGATGATTGCCGATCCCCATGTGCTGGAAAAATGGCGGAAGGGGAATGATGGAAAGGTGATATATTGCGGGTATTGTCTGCAGGGGTGCCTCCATCGCCTGAGGAACGGAGAGCCTCTGGGATGCAATGTGAACCCGGAGATCGGTTTACCGCCCCTGGCACGGAGCAATCAGCCTGTGAAGGTATTGATTGCCGGAGGAGGCCCTGCCGGAATGAGTGCGGCTATCTACATGGCACAACGGGGCCACCAGGTCGCCCTTGTCGAGGAGAGAGACAGCCTGGGCGGGCAATTCGCCCTTGCATGGCAGGCGCCGGGGAAAGAAACCATGAGAGAAGGGTTACAGGGTTTAGAGCGGGCTGTGAGGGATAGCGGAACATCGGTACTCACCAATAAGACCATTGACCGGGACCTGGTGAAGGAGTACAAGCCGGATCTTCTCATTTGGGCAACCGGGGCAATGCAGAATATACCTGAGATCCCAGGACTTCATGACCAGTATACAATGACGTCGATTGAGTTCTTTAGAGGCGAAAAGGAGGTTCGCGGCCCGAGAGTTCTAGTGATTGGGGCCGGAAGAACAGGCCTTGAGATTGTAGAGAAACTCGGCAAAGAGGGCTATGAGATGGTTACCACAAAGCGGACCGACCCTATCGGAAGTATGATGGAGATGATTACCAAGAGCCTGGCCCTGGCAAGGATTGGGCAGATTCCAAATGCCACGCTGATGCCCCATACCACGGTGAAGGCCTTCTTACCGGAAACAGTTGAGATAGAGCAAGACGGAGAGAGGATGTCTTTAGAGCCTTTTCAGACGGTCATCCTATCCTCCGGCACGGTATCAGCGCCGGGACCGGCTGAGGGGATCACGGAGACCGTTTCCAAGATCGAAATAATCGGCGATGCCAGAGAGCCGAAAGATATCTTCACTGCTGTACATGCGGGTTATGCCTTAGCTCAAGATTATTAAGCCCGGGCCTGTACAACATGGAGACTTATTGTAGATCAGGAGGTACGTATAT
>Ga0307428_1000912_pt1 | contig 16298 bp, 21 predicted proteins | sample SalMarWE160240MG_FD_202161 | JGI IMG/M metagenome (GOLD analysis project Ga0307428, IMG submission 202161) | Salt marsh sediment microbial communities from the Plum Island Ecosystem LTER, Massachusetts, United States - WE1603-240 | ecosystem: Environmental > Aquatic > Marine > Intertidal zone >...
AGGGATTAAAAGTTTTATAAATATTAAAATAAAAAGGAGGTAGAGGAATGGATTCAAACTCGGATCGTCATTTTTACTTATATGCAAAGTATTGGTATAAAAGAGATAATATGATAGAAGACCTTAGAAGGATTGTAGCTTTTCGCTGCGGAATAGATGTTGAATACATTAGAAAAAGAGATGTATTTTCTATTTTGTATAGAGTTGCAATAAAACATTTAACGACTGAGCAGAGGTTGGAAGTCTTTTTTAATGAGATGATTTCTTCCATATTTATTCCAGATGATGCCCCACTTCTTGATACTTTAATAAGACAATTTCTATTGGTTCTTTCCCACCAACATATAAAGGATATTCCATTTGAACTTGGAGATCCAGACCCAAATATCTTACCATTAAGACATTCAGACTTAAATCAAGGTGGAAAATAAAAATTAATCTTTGCTAGTATCCTTTACTTAGGGTAGAGGATACAATGGAGGGGTTAAAATTTTACTAAAACTTTTTAAAGGAGGTAAGGAAAATGCAAATAATTATGTCTACAATCAGAGGAGAGAGGATTGATCTTGTTCGTCCCAAAGCAATCAACTCTAGGTGTATAAAAAACCGTAAAGAGAGATTGGATGGGATAGTTAGACAAAAACATAATACAAGGTCAAAAACAATCAAAAATCATTGTGGGAGAGTTAAAGAAGTATGTATCCAACTTACAAATGGAATAATCAAAGGTATAAAGAAAGGTACTCATATTGATATTCTTAATCAGTATGAACTAAGTGCTGAACAAGTTTTGAAGGTAGGTTGGCTCTTAGACAACGGAAGCTATATCTGGAGATAATTTTAATCTTTGCTAGAACTCTTGATCATCTTAATCAAATAGATTGAGGGTTCTATGGAGGGATTAAAAATTTTATTAAAACTTTTTAAAAGGAGGTGAAGGAATGAGAAAAAAAATAGGAAACTATTCTAATGCAAAAAAGAAGAGATTAGTAGAACAGCTAGTTACTGCTGAAGATAATCTTCAAGAAGCTCAAGAAAGGGTCAATGAAATTAGAGAGGATCTTAAGCAGGCAATGAAGATTGGTGAAGTAATTAGCACTACTCACCTTGGAGAGGAAAAACGTTTTGGAAAAGTTAAAAAGATTAGCTATGTTCTTGACCCTAAGAAAATGAAAAAGCTTCTAACTAGGAGCGAACTTTTAAAAGCCATGTCTATAAAGACGACGATCGTAAGAAAATTAAAAGGCAATGACTTTATAAAAGAGCATGGCAAACAAACCAAGACTATATTTGTTAGGTGGCTTTCTCGGGAAGAAGACTTTTAATCCTTGTTCGTGCTGGTGTAAAATAATCTACTCCTTACCTCCTGAATGACCCTAAGTAGATGACCTTTATATCAGCACTTTGGAGGGATTAAACTTTTATTAACAATTTTAAAATAAAAGAAGGTATTTTCGTAAAAGCACTACTAAACTTTTGGGAAGTTTAATCTTTGCTAGGATACATTATGTTTATACATAGTGTATCCAATGGAGGGATTAAAAATTTAATTAAAACTTTTTTAAAAGGAGGTGAAGGAATGAGAAAAAAAATATCTAGAAAAGAATTAGAAGAAATTGTAATTCCTCTTCCGGAAAAAATAAATGGTAACATTAAGGAAGGACGATTAGTAGAAGTAGCAAGACAGATAGTTACAGCCTATCATAGAAAAGATCAAAAAACTTTAAAAAATGCTATCGAACAAATCAAAAAAGATATCTGGAATATTAGATATAAAGTAAAACATGATCTTTACATAAAATTATAAGGAGGAAATTATGATAAAAGAAGAAGAAATAAGAAAAATTCTAGCTAGGGCTATATCTAACATTTTAGAGGAAGTATGGACTTCGTATGGACTTGGGGAAGTTAGTTCTAAAACACTAAGTGAAGCTATACAAAAACAAATAAAAGAATTGGATCTGCATCCACAGATGGAAAAACTTCTTTTCTTACTTCTTAGATATCATGCAGAAGAAGTCAAGGAATGGGCACAGGAACAATTATATTAGAATTTAATCTTTGCTAGTATCCTTGAGCCTATATAATAAGTTTAAGGATACAATGGAGGGATTAAAAATTTTATTAAAACTTTTTAAAAGGAGGTGAGGAAATGAGCAAGAGGAAGAAGATCAAGGGTCGGAGGAGTAAGATAATTATTGAAAGTAAACTCAAAAACATTTATGTTCCTTGCTGGAAAGTAGGAAATAAATCTGATACTTCCTTTCAAGAAAAAGAACTATATGAAAAAATATGGCGAATGTCTCCGGAAGAAATCAAAAAATATTTTAAGACACGACATAAAAGGGTATTTTTTAAGTATTCCCCTTTATTAGCTTGTATGAAAAAATCCAAGTCAAAAGATCCTATCCATGAAGATTGTTTTGGTTGTACTAAGTATCAAAAGTATCTTGATTTAGCTTTAAATCCAAAAAGAAGGAAAAAGATAAAAGTCAAGGTAAAAAAGAAAAGGAAGAAAATTAGCCGTGTTAAAATCAAAACACCCAAAAGATAAGTACTTCAAGAAAGAGGTACTTAGGGAAGCTTTGATTGATTTAAAAGAATATGGATTAAAGATTGATACCAAAACAGTTCCTATTATGGAGACTTGGATTTTAGTTTGGAGAAGGGATACTGGTTTTAAAGCTTATATAAAAGCTAAAACGAAATTCCTTAAAAGAAATAGAAAGAGGAGACATATAAATGTTAAGATACAAAGAAAAAGAAATGCTACCTTGCACTTACATTTACATAACAATAAAAAGAAGGATTATGAGAAGATTAAAAAAGTCAGAAAGAAAATTTCAGTAAGGAGGTAAAAGCTCATGCTTACTTTAAAATTCTGGATAAAAGAAATTAAGAATATGCCCTATCATAATCGTAGGGAAAAGGCCGAAGCTCTCAGGTTGCTTTTAAAATGGCCCATACTTAAAAAAGAAATGCATCCAATAGGCTTAGCAGAACTAAGAACAATCTTAGGGATGCTAAATGCTGGACTAGGAATTAATGATGACGAGTTAGAAAAGACTATCAGAGAAGCTGACATGGAACATTTAATTAACAGGCCCAAGATAAATCCAATTAGCAGATATTAATATTTTTAGAAAGGAGGTAAGAAAAAATGACTAATATGAGTTATTGCAGATTTGAAAATACTTATCACGATTTAATGGATTGCGTAGAGCACATGGACGATGACAACTTATCAGACTCTGAAAACGATTACAGAGAAAAATTACTTAATCTTTGTATAGATATAGAAATATAGTAGGAGTATATTATTAATTCTTACTAGAGTACATTACTTAGGTAGTGTACTCAATGGAGGGATTAAAAATTTTATTAAAACTTTTTAAAAGGAGGTGAGAGAAAAATGGAAAAAGAATTAAAAAGTAATTATTTTCCTTATTCTAAAGAAGAAGCAATAGCTACCGCACAGCTAGGAATAGAATGGTTATGCAGAGCAGTTAAGCAAGACGGAAAGTTTGTTTATCAATATCATATACATGATAAAGGACTTAATGAATATAAACAATATAATATACTCCGGCATGCTGGTTGCGTATGGGCTATGTTTTACGCTTTAAATTATATGGAAATGGAATGGTCAAAAAGGAAAATACTCTCTTCAAGGGCATGGATTGCCTTGAAAGAATTAATTGTAAATAATATTTGTCTCCTTGGTAAAGGAAAAAATGAATTTTATTGTTTACAGGATAAGGGATTCCTGAAAATAGGAAGTTTAGGACTTGGTATTTTAGCTCTTTTAGAAGCTTATAAAAATAGCAGAAGAGTAACAAAGGTATTTAACAATCCCAAACTTTATGAGGAATATATAAAGTTAGTTACAAACCTAAGTGAGCTTCTTTTATATCTTCAACAAGAGGATGGTTCTTTTCCCTTTCATAAATACGATTTGGCTTCTAGAGTTGAAAGTTCATTTAAATCTAAGTTCTATGATGGTGAATGTGCCCTAGCTCTAGTGAGACTCTGGAAAGACCTTAAAATAATAAAGTACAAAGAAGCTGCGGAAAAATTGATAAAATGGAAATTTGAAAAGAAACAGAAAGAAGGACATATTAGAGATCATTGGATGTTACAAGCGATCGATGAATTAACTAAGAATCTAGATATCAATTATAAAGATTATCCAATGTATATAGAGTATGCAAGTGCAATAGCCGAAAAAATATTAAATGATCCTTATGATCTTTATAGAGGAGATATATTTGGTTCTTTGGCTTGTAGGTCAGAAGCTCTTATTTCCTATTTAAAAATAATAAACTATAAAGAAGGAGCAACTAATCATACAAAGGAACAGGTTCATGCAAAACTTAATGAGTACCTTAGAATTCAAATAGTCGGGCAAATCAAGTATGGATTATCAACTGGAGCATGGGTCACTAACCTATATGATTCTATAGTAAGATGTGATTTTGCCCAGCACAACTCAATGGCTTTTCTAAGGTATTCTTTATTAAAACTTTAATATAGGAGACAGAAAAATGACACAAAGAAAAACAAAAGTAAAAGTAACAAAACCAGACAGTTTGTTCCTTATCTATGATTATGAAGGGAGCTATGACGATAGACCAATAGTGGTTATATCTAAAGAAAATGCTATAAACGTTCTAAATGAATTATTGGAGGATAATGGTGACATAGACGATATTAGGATCGAAGAAGTGGAGATTGTACGAAGATATAGGGCTACTCTTAAAGTAGCTGAGCTAGAAGAAGTACCATCTTATTAATCCTTGCTAGAATCCTTAATCGGAAATTGATTAAGGATTCAATGGAGGGATTAAAAAAAAGTTTTTATTAACTCTAAACTAAAAGGAGGTAAAGGAAGTGAAAAAGAAAAGGAAGAAAATATGTACAAAAAAGATATACAAAAAAATTGTTGTAGAGAAACAAAAACCAAAAGTATCTGCTAAGGTAGATAAGAAAAAAGTTACACCAGAAATCAAATATATCAAAAGAGAGAATGTAGAAAAAATAACACCTGATCTTAAAATGGTTTCTATCGAGTGCAAGAAAATCTTAGCAGAAAATAAAATCAATTTTAAAAAATGTTATTTTTATGATGGACCAGAAGTTAAAAGGATAAAATTCTATAATGTTAAGATTGACAATGTAAATTCTCTTTTAGAAATATCTAAATCCTTTAGATGCTTAAATAGTGTAGTAGGCACAGAGGTAAGTATATCTGATAATATTTATTCTTTATTTGTATATACACAATTAGCAGAAAATAAAACAAAAGAAAAAGTCAGATATTTTACTCCTACATCAACTACTTTTGATGAACCAAAAGAAGTCAAAGATAAGAAGAAAAAAGAGAAATTAAAAAAAGAGAAACCAGTTACTTCTAAAGAAAATAAAGAGGAAAGTAAAAAAGACAAAAAAGAGATTAAGGAAATAGTCTTAGGAGTAGCCAAAGAAAAGAATGAAAACGAACTGATAAAATTTTTAAATGAGGAGGGATATGTACTCGATCCCATTATTGATTCCTTTTATCCAGACATAATAATTGAAAAGATACTTACTGATGAAGTAGAATATGTACCTTTTGTAAATAAGAATGGAAGGATAGAATGGAAGATTAAAGAAGAGTAATTTAATCCTTGTTAAAGTACATTACTTAGGTAATGTACTTTATAGAGGGGTTAAATTTTTTATTAAATTAAACTAAAAAGGAGGTGAAGAAAGATGGGAAGAAGACTAAATAGTAATATTATGAAAAGGATTCTAACACAACTGATAGATGACTATATACACATATATAGAATAGGCTGGCAAGGAGGGCCAGAAAGCAAAGTGGAATTAATCAGCGATTTTGTAGCTCACTTGCAAGTTTTACTACAAGTAACAAAAAGAAAAGAATGGATTGTAGCTATAAAACATACTACAAGAAGTGAGATGGAAAAACTTTATGTAGATGAAGAGGGAAATTTAATATACAAATATAGGGGATTTTAATGAGGTAGAAGTAGCTGTCATAAGAAAGGGATATGATAATTCGAGTTATGGATATCATGACTTAGAAAACAAAATAATTCTTCTCTCGCAAAACTCAGTTGAGAAGGAAGAATTAAAATATACCAGACGAGTTGCAGAAGTCATTGCCAAAGGGCTTAACGAAAGTGAAATATAAAAATGTTAAATATATCATAAGCAGGAAATAGCATTGAAGTCAAGACACTGGAATTTTGAAGAAAGGAGAAAGATTATGAAATGGGAAGAATTTAAACCACTAGTAGAAGAAGCATTTAGTTATATAGCAATAGATTATCCCCATATGTGTCCTAACAATTTATCAGAAGATAGAACTAGACAAGTTCCTGGGAAATTTCCTGAGTCCTATGATGATGATTTTTTAGAAGCATGGGAAAAAGCAGGACAACCACACGTTTGGGAAATAGTTCAAGAAAGAACTGCCGTATCTCTTTACAGTATTCCTACCTATGGGCGTATTGAATTATGGCAAGATAGAGGACATGGTTGGATGGCTCTATACTGTGATAATGGGACAGGAAAAGTTTTCATAGGAGAAGATATAGTTTACAATGATAGTGTTACTATAATAGGTTTGAATGAGTATTGGGGAGTCGAGGAGCCTATATTATTTATCAGAATTTGATCCTTGCTAGGAAGTATCATTAAAGTATGGTACTTCCTATGAAGGGATTAAAAATTTTATTAATCTTTAAATTAAAAAGGAGGTGAAGGAAGATGCAAATAACCCATAACTACATAAACAATCTGATTGATGAATTGGATAAAGTAGTAAAGAAAGGTCAATCCATAACACAAATTAATGCCATAGCAAAATCCAATAGGTATAGAGAGATTAGGCGAATCATAAGGAATATGCATTTAGCACAAGAACAAGCACCAATGCTAAAAGAAGTATGGTTTTACTTCTGGAAATGGATCAAGTATAGGACTTCCAGAATTTTTCATCGTATTTATGATAGATTACGTAATCTACTATTGGTCAAGATTTAATCTTTTATCAGGAAGCATTATATAAAATAGTGCTTCCAAATAAGAGATTAAAAATGATCTCTTAAAATAGGAAGATGAAAGGAGGTAGTTTATATATGAAATGAATAATCTGCCTGAACAGGTAATAGGCGACAAGATCGTAGAAGGTATAGATAATTATACCGGGAAAGACCTAACTGATATACTAGATTTACTTTATTCTAGATTTAAAGATAATAATCCTGAAAGAAAAACAATATTATCGATTAGTCTAGAAAAACTAAATAATAGAGGAAAAGAGATAGTTCAGTTAATTCTTAATCCCCCACCTGATCTTGTTAAAAAAATTATCTCTAAAAAAGATAATAAGTACAGATATTGTACGATTAACGATTTAACAAAGTATTTGAGATCTAAAAACTGGCCCAGATCTGTTATTTTAAAAGGCTTTAAGGATATAAAAAAAGTTCTAAATCTTGAAGAAAAATATGTTATAATAGATAAAAAGGAAAGTTTAAATCTCAAATCTAAAAAAAGAGGAGGAAGTATTATGGCAAAGAGTAAGGAGTTTAAGGAATTGGAAAAGATGGCTAAAGCTCTTGACATATCCACTAAGAAAAAGACGGAGGAGGATTTAGAAGAAGAAGTAATGGATAAGATAGAAAAAAAATCCGAATCTAAAAAGTGGAGAACGTCTAAGAAGAATCAATGGCTCATAAACTGGTTCAATAAGAAAGCGGATGAGGAGGGTGACAACGATAACGACAATGACAACGACAATGATAATGATAATGACAACGATAACGACAATGACAACGACAATGACAATGATAATGATAATGATAATGACAACGACAATGACAATGACAACGATAACGACAATGATAATGACAATGATAATGACAATGATGATGACAACGATAACGACAATGACAACGACAATGATAATGACAACGACAATGACAACGATAACGACAATGACAACGACAATGACAATGATAATGACAACGACAATGACAACGACAATGACAATGACAACGACGATGATAATGACAATGATAATGATGGTAAGAAAAAGAAAAAAACTAAATCTAAAAAGTCTAAAAAGTCATCTTCAAAATCTAAAATAACTAATAAAAAATCCAAGAAAAAGAAAGGAGCTAAGAAAAATATGACTACAAAGAAAACAGGAAAAAAGGCAGGTACAACAAGTAAGAAAAAAACAATAACCAAAAAGAAAGATATACAGAAAGATGAGTTTGGTTCAAGAGTAGGATCTAATAGAGCAAATCTTAATGAAATTTTTAAAAAAGGAGGAACTTTAGAAGAAATTGAAAAGGAAGCTAAGAAACAAAAGATTCCTACTAATATAAAAGAACATATTAACTATCTTAAAAATAAAAATTGTAAGATAGTTAGAACAGGAAAAGGAAGTAATAAAACTTATAGATTAAAAAGTAAATAAAAAAAACTAATCTATAAAATTAAAATTATTTATTTACCCTCTCTAGAATATATTTTTTTTCTAGAGAGGGTATCTATTTTTTTGTCTAAAATTTAGGAAAATAAAAATGAAACCATTATTAAAAATAAAAAATAAAAATAAAGAAAAAAAAGAAAAATTTCTTCAAAGTATTTTAGTTCATTTAGAAACAAAAAAAGATCTAAAAAAATTTTCAAAATTAATAGCTATTAAAATTCAAAAAAATAAAGATATTATTATTGAACAAAAATTTAATATTATAAATTACTATTTAAAAAAATTTACTCAAGAACAAATTAAAATTAAAAAAACTATTAATCAAGAAAATACTGCTATATGGAAAAAATATTGGAAAGAAATGCCAGAATATAATCAAAAAGATAAATGGCCTTATAAAACTATTTTAATTCATTTCTTAAATAAAGAAAGTATAAAATATTTTGGTAAAATAACAAAAAATACTATTAATAAAAATACAAAATATATTTATTATCCGAAAATTCAAAGAGATAATCTATCAAATTTTAGATGTATTTCAGATCCAATATTTAATCCTAAGTATCCAATATATATTATTTCAAAGGGAAGATGGGAAAGCCGATTAACAAGTAAATCACTTGAAGAAATGAAAGTACCTTATTTTATTGTAATAGAACCCCAAGAATATAATATGTATATCAAAGTAATTAACAAAAATAAAATATTAGTTTTACCATTTAGTAATTTAGGACAAGGTTCTATTCCAGCACGAAATTGGGTATGGGAAGATTCTATAAAAAGAGGATTTAAAAAGCATTGGATATTAGATGATAATATTGATGGTTTTTATAGAACCAATAAAAACCAACAATATAAAATAACTAATGGAAATGTATTTTATATAATAGAAAAATTTATTAATAGATTTTCCAATATTGGATTAGCTGGTATGCACTATCGATATTTCTTTCCTAAAAGAACTGGTTCACCTCCTTTCTATCTTAATACTAGAATTTATTCCTGTTTACTTATAGATAATTCTTTATCCTTTAGATGGAGAGGTAAATATAATGAAGATACTGATTTATCCTTAAGAATTTTAAAATCTGGATTATGTACAATTCTTTTTAGAATTTTTGTTTGTAATAAAATAACAACTTTAAGTATGAAAGGTGGAAATACAGAAGAAGTTTATGGAAATACAAATAAAAGATTAGAATTTGCTAAATCATTAGTAAAACAACATCCTGATATTACAAAAATAGTTTGGAGATATAATAGATGGCATCATCAAGTTAATTATTCAAAATTTAGAAAAAATAAATTAGAATATAAAAAAGGAATAAAAGCTAAATTAAAAGATGAAATTAATGAATATGGAATGAAATTAATAAAATTAATATAGTATATAATATATTTAAGATCGTTTAACCTGCGCTAAATTTGAAAGTCTAATAAGATATTATAGAAATATTACGATGAAGAAAATAATAAAATTAGAAGATTTAAAAGTAAAATTATTATTAAAAAGTAATTCTTTAACAGTACAAAAATATTTACAAACTTTATGTATTGATAAAAAGAAACCTCTCGGAAAATATAATGCTTCTTGTTGGATAATAGAACCGGTTTATGGCTGTAATTTAGCTTGTGGATGTTGTGCTACAAGATTATTTCCTAGAAATAGATACTATTTTATGAAAATGGATATTTGGATAAAAACAATGAAATTAATTAGTATATTAACACCATATAATAGAATAGATCTTGCTAATGCTGGAGAACCTTTATTACATCCAAATATTATAAAAATGTTAAAAATTGGAAGAGAAATTACTCCTTATTCATTTTTTGAAATTATAACAAATGGAACTATGTTAATACAAAATAAAATAAAATATAAAGATTTATTTGAAGCTGGAGCAAATATGATCTATGTTGATATGTATGCTCCTTTAGAAAAACATATTAAACTCGCCAAAAAATCAGGATATAATTATTATATCCGAGCCAAAAAAACAGATAAAGATCCCGCCGCATGGACCTATCATAGTAATACAAATATAAAATGTATTGTTCTACAAGAAAATCCCTTAAATTGGAGTAAACAAAAAAAGAAAATATATTTTTCAACATTCTTTAATAATTTGGATTGGAAAGAAGCTAAAAAATATGGAATAAAACCAGTAAAAAAAGCACCAAATAGAAGATGTAATCAACCATTTAGAAATATAAATGTATCTTATGATGGATATTACTCTTTTTGTTGTTTTGATTTTATGAGATATATATATGGTACTCTTGGAAATATAAAAGATGGAGTAGAAGGATTTATAAATTTTTGGTTAGGAAAATATATGCAAGAAGTTAGAAAATTATTACATAATAAGGACAGAAATAGTCATCCATTATGTAGTAAATGTGCCTTTACTTCTTCACGTGGAGATATTTCATGTTGGAATGAAGAATCATTAGATTACTATTGGGAAAATAATAAATGGTATAAAAATAAAATAAAACCACAAAAAAATCTTTCATCAAAAAAAATTAATAAATTAATTAATATATAAATAAAAAATATATCTAAAAAAAATTAAAAAATAAAATTCAGAAATTAATATAAGGAGAAAATAATGAAAATAAATAGAATAGAATTATTAAAAATATTAGAAGAAGTAATTCCTGCAATTACTGATAAAGAAGTTATAGAACAATCAACAAGTTTTATATTTAAGAATAATAAAATAATTACTTATAATGATGAAATATGTATTTCACATCCAATTAAAAATTTAAATATTAATGGGGTAATTAAAGCTGATGAATTTTATAAAGTTCTTAAAAGAATAAATAGTAAAAAAGTATCTATTAAAAAACTAAAAAATGAAATAATAATTAAATCAGGAAAAACACAAGCTGGATTAGTTTTACAAAATAAAATAAAAGTTCCTATTGATAAAATACAAAAAATTAAAAAATGGAAATCTATTTCAAAAGATTTTATAAAAGCTTTGAAATTTTCAAGATTAGCATGTAAAAAAAGTTTTAGTTATCATTCAGTATTATCTTATATTCATATAAAAAATAATTTTATAGAAGCCTCTGATGGATATAAAATTTCTTCCTATAAATTATTAAAAAAAATAAGTAAAGAATCCTTATTAATTCCTATTTCAGTAATTGATGAATTATTAAAATATCAAATTAAAAAATTTTCTATAATTAAAAATTGGATTCATTTTAAAACAGAAAATAATACGATTTTTTCATGTAAAATAGCAAATGAAAAATATCCTAATATAAATAAAATTATAAACTTTAAAGGAAAAAAGATTTATTTATCAAAAAAATTAATTAATATTATTGAAAGAGCAAAAATATTTAGTAAATCAGAATTAAAAAAGGAAGAATCAATTAAATTAAAAATTTATAAAAATGAAATATTAGTATTTGCAGAAACAGAAATTGGTTGGATAAAAGATTTATTAACTATTAAAAAAAGTAATAATAAAAAAATCATATTTGAAATAAATCCTGAACATCTTTTACTTATTCTTAAAAAATTAGATAATATAATTTGTATATATCATAATAATAAAATTAAATTTGAAGACAAAAATTGGAAACTAATAATTCCTATTGCTATAGAAATAAAAAAAAGAAAAAAGATAAATAATTAAAAATATAAAAAATATATTTATAGAAATAAAAAAAGGTTCTTATAATGAAAATAAAAGGATTTTTTTCTAAAGATAATTTAGTAGAAAAGAAAGTTTCTATAAAATTATCAAAGTCCAAGTTAATAAAAATTCCTACTGATAAATCGGCTTGTAGTCAGTGTGGTTTGTATAAACAAAAAGAAATACGAAATCCTAAACTCAAACCATATGGCAAATTTAGAAACAAAGTTTTAATTATAGCGGAAGCTCCGGGAAGAGTAGAAGACAAGGAAGGAAGACCTTTTTCTCCTAATGCCCAGGCAGGAGGATTCTTGCACGAAGTATTTGAGGACTTAGATTTAGATCTATATAAAGATTGCCTTATAGTCAATGGAACAGATTGTCGTCCTATAGATGGAAATAGTAATAGGGCACCTTCAAATAAAGAATTAAAATGTTGTTACTATAGAAAGAAGGAAGTAATAGAAAAATATAAACCTGAAGTAATTTTATTACTAGGTGATAAAGCTAAAGAATCATTCTATTCTTTTGATCCTGATAGACAAGTATTTAAGTCATCCTTAATGTCTTCCCTTAGAGGAAAAGGCATACCAGATAGAAACAGTAATGCTTGGATTTTTCATAGCTACCATCCTTCCTATATTGTTAGAGGGAAAGATGATATGGCTAATATATTCAAGTTGGATATAAAACTCTTCTCCAAATTTATTGGAAAAGGTCACCCAAAATTTATAGATTTCACGAAACGATCTGAAGTAATAACTGAATACAAAGAGGCTAGAAAGCTTCTTAGAAATATCTTAAGAAAGAAACTATCTTTTTCATTCGATTATGAATCCTCTAGTTTTAGATATTACGAAGGTATCCATGAAATTTATATGGTGTCAATTCATACTAAAGATACCACTTATCTCTTACCTATAGATTTTCCTAGAAAGACAAATAGCAAAAAAGGCTGGTGGAAAAAGAAACAGAGAAAGAACTTATTACAATTATGGAAAGATATCTTAGAGAATGAAGAAATAAGAAAGTCAGCACAAAATATTAAGCATGAAGCACAAGCTTCACATTACGTCTTAGGAATAAATATAAAAGGTTGGTATCATGATACAATGATAGGAGCCCATGTTATAGATGAAGCAAAAGGAATTACAGGATTAAAATTTCAAGCCTATCAAAAGTTTGGACAATATCATTATGGATTACCAAGTTCTGTAATAGGAGCTTTACCAAAAGAGAAGAATTATTTTACAAAAATCCCTTTCGATGTGGCCAGTCAATACTGTATTACGGATTCTAAGATAACTAATGAATTAATTCCTATACAGAAAAAAACATTAAGAAGAAAAAGATTAACAAAAGCCTATAAACTATTCCATGAAGGGGCACAAGCCTTCGCTGAAATAGAACGTAATGGCATAAAGATAAATGTCCCCCTAGCCAAAAGATTAGACAGGATGTGGGGGAAGGATATGCTAGAACTTAAAGAAAAGATTTTAACTAGCAAGGAAGCAAGAAAATTTGAAAAGAGAAAAGGAAAGGCATTAGCATATAAGAAGAAACTATCTGATAAAGATTTAAGAATTCTACTTTATGATATATTAAAATTTAAACCTATAAAAGAGACAAAGACTACTTACTCAGTAGATGAAGAAGTTTTATCCTACTATGCTAAAGAACACGATTGTCCTATATTAGATTATGAATTGAAATATAGACATCTAAATAAATTAAAAAATACTTACCTATCTCAATTTCTAGCTTATGAAGTAGATGGTTTTATTTATCCTACTTTCAATCTTCATTTAGCTCAAAGTTATCGTAGTTCATCGGATTCTCCGAACTTCCAGAATATTCCCAAACAAGCAGAAGATGCTTGGGAGATAAGACAAATAATTACTACTAGATGGGGTAAGGATGGATTCTTAGTAGAAGTAGATTATGGCAGTATGGAAGTGAGGATCATAGCCTGTGTTACTCATGATCCGGCATTAATTGATTATATAGTTAGTGGTGGAGATATGCATGGAGACTGGGCTGAAATAATTTTCAAGATTAAGAAAAATGAAATCAGTAAAAAAGAATTTAAAGAATATAGATTCATAGCAAAGAATCATTGGACTTTCCCATTATTCTATGGCTCATGGTATGAGGCAGTAGCAGAAAATACAAAACGTCCAGAATGGTTTAGGACACAAGCCCAATGGAAAGAACATTTAAAAAAATGTGAAAAGAAATTCTGGAAGCAATTTAAAGGTGTAAGAAAATGGCAAGATGAATATGTAAAAGCTTACAAGAAACAAGGTTATGTGAGAGACTTTTCTTGGGGATTTGAGAGACATGGGTATCTTACTAGAAACAAGATCTATAATTTCCCTATACAAGGGCCAGCATATCACTGCTTGCAATGGACTATAAATGAACTATGGAAAAAATCATTCTATAATCTTGAAAGCCTTCTTTGTGGGGAGATACATGATGCATTGTTCTGGGATTGTAAGAAAGAAGAATTACCAAAACTAAGAAAGAAAGTACATTATTTAATGACGGAAAAAATCAGAGAAGAGAATCCTTGGATAATAGTTCCTCTAGTTGATGAATGGACTAAAGGAAAGAATTGGGCTAAGATGAAGGAGACAAAATAGAAAATAAAATACGAAATAATAAAGTATAGCTTTGTTAGGATGGAGGAAAAAGATAAATGTATCGTAATAAATATAGACCAAGAAAATGGAAAGAAGTTATAGGTCATAAAGAAGTAATTGAATCTATCCGTAATATACTAGGGAGCACACAATCTTACTTATTATATGGAGAAAGAGGATGTGGAAAAACTACCCTTGCTAGATTGATAATGAAATACTCACGGGTAAACAAAAATGACCTTATAGAAATAAACGGGGCTAAAACTACAGGAATAGATAATGCTAGAAAGTTGGAAGCTACCACTTACATTCTACCTTCATTCGGAAAAAGAAAAGGATATATAATAGATGAGTGTCATGGATTATCTGGGCCAGCACAAGAATCCTTATTAAAAATTTTTGAAGAGCCACCCGAGCATGCCCTCTTTGTTTTTTGTACTACAGAATTCAACAAAGTCAAAAAGACTATAAAAAGTAGAGCTCAAAAATACCATATAAAACCTTTACGAAAAAAAGAGATAAAGAAACTTCTTAGAAGAGTTATTAAAAAAGAAGAGCTTAAAATAGAAAAGGACTTAATAGAAACTATAGCAAACTACTCGGAAGGCATCCCTAGAGATGCTTTAAATTATTTAGAGGCTACCAAAGATCTAAAATACAAAAAAGCTTTAAAGCTTATCCAAAGCGAAGAACCTAATGAAATAATTGATCTCTGTCGTTCCTTAATAAAAAATGAACCCTGGAAAAATATACAGCTTATACTAAAATCCCTTATTGAGCAAGAGATTGATACAGAACAAGTTAGAAGGATAATACTTAAATATATGAATAAAACCTTAATAGACTCGAATAACAAATATGTAATAGATAAAGCTTTCTATATAATTGAATGCTTTTTAGATAATACTTACGATTCGGGGTTCTCTGGTATAACCTATGCTTGCAGATTGGCTAGCTTGAAAAAAAATTAAAAGAACTTAAAATATATTATATAATATAAATATAAATTAAGGAGCGATTATGAATAAGGATATAAGAAAGTATATCAAAATAGATAAGTACAAATTGGAAAGAGAAGCTGCTAATCAATCTGAACTATTTCTATACTACGCAGAACAGCTTCCCAAATTGTACAAGAGAAAACAAAAAGCCAAAGATAAACTGGAGGAAGTTCAGTCTGAGATTGCTGACAAGATAAGAAGCAATACAAATAGATATTTTTCTGACGATCAAAGGATTACGGATAAGGCAATTAACGATAAAGTTACAATCCATCCTAAAGTAAAGAGGACAAAAGAAAAGGTAATAGAAGCTGAGGTAAAGTTCCAAAGAGCTAGTAATAGGGTAAAAGCTTTTGATCAGAGAAGGTCTATGATTAAATATATGGTAGAGCTTTATCGAGATCAATACTGGTCAGTTGATCATATCTCAGATGAAGAAGCTCTAGATATAGGGTTTAGAAAAAAGATGGCTAGAAAAAAG